>R03__coassemble_671_pt1 | contig 18358 bp, 17 predicted proteins | sample R03__metabat2_high_PE_019 | metagenome-assembled genome bin R03
CTATAATGCTATGCATTAACCTTGTTTCTGTGCCTTTTATATATCCTTGTTAATCTCTTAAAATCCTTGTCAAAATAAATCCTTACGAAGGATACGAGAAGTCTGAATATTGTAAAATACCCCTTTATCAAAAGATTTCCTTCAAAAACATTATCCTCAAAATCAGGTACTATATAAAGCTTCCTCGGCAAAACCGGGTAAACCATTGCCAGGTATGCAAGCGCCTGTCCCGTGTCCGCCGGATCTTCCAATCCGAAATGCACCCTTCCCTTTATCCTTCGGGGTTTTATGTGTTTTAGAACCTTTATGGTTTCGGCCTTAAGTTTTCTGTAAGCCTTCTGATTTCTCTCATCCTCCAAAAAACGTGTGTAAAAATCATATTCACGTTGAAGCCTGTTAACAGTTTCCTCGGTTTTGGTAAACAGCCCGCAGATTATATCCGATAGTTTCTTAATGATTCCAAAAACGAAGTCAAAAAAGTCCTTTATTTTTTTATAAACGTTCCCAGCTGATGATGATTTTTCAGATTCTCCGTTATCACCTTTTTCATCCCCATATTCTTCAAAAGTACGGGTTGTAATATTCTCAGCTTCTGCGCTTTCGATTTTATAATATCCCTTATCAGGACTGCTTAAGTCGCTGATATCAGGCTCTTTTTCTTTGGGATTTTCTGTTTTTACGTCTTTTTGTTTCTCTTTTGACTTTTCCTTATCCTGATGCTTTTCCTTTTTTTGTTTTGGGCTTCCAATGTCCGGATCTTCAATTTCTTCCTCCTCACCGCCGATCATTATCTTCTTTTTTAAGACAATGCCCAAAATTTTTATGTACATGATCAGCTTGCCGTCATTGTAAATAAGCTGTGCGGAAATGAGATGCAAAAGATATGAAAGAACCGCCCTTATATAGAGTTCCTCATCTGTCTCTTTATTTCCCACTGCCCTGTATCTTATGGGCACAAACAATACAGCGCATAGGATCAGCAACACCAGGCATAATATGCACAGCAAAACAATACCTATTATCTTAAGAACAGATAAAAAAATCGCCATATAATATCACCATTTGACTTTTCCTAAAAAAAAGTTCTTAAGATCGGTTGCGTCACCCTTTTCCTCTATTGCCCCTGCTATCATATCTCCCGTAAGCCTGATGGCCGCCCTTTTGCTTTCGGCAAGGCCGATTATGTAATGATCCCGCTTCCTGAACGGTCTCTGCTTTAACAAAGATGCGGGATATATGTCAAAAACGTCATTTGCATTATCCGATATGGTTATAAAGCATGTTCCGACGGTGCCTATTCCGGAATAAAGTCTTAACTTTATCCTGTTGATATCGGGTTTTATTTTGTCAGTGCAAAACAGATTATCGGAAAAATATATCATTATGCCACCAGAGACTGAAATTACGATCAACACAAATTATAGCATACAGAGGTTGATTTCCAAAGCATATTTTGTGTTTTTTGCTCATTTTAAAGTTGACAATAATTCTGCGTAATTCTATATTTATAAGGAGGGAGATTTTTTATCATGGAGCTTACAGCAGTTGTTGCATTAAAACCCGGTATGGAAATTGCGCAGGAGGTTACGGACAATAAGGGTAACGTTATCATGCGCGCCAATACCAATCTGGACAAACATCTTATTCAAAAGCTTCAAATGAGTAACATAGCCTGCGTCTACATTAAGGAGCCGGAGGATTATTTTACCACCTATTTTGAGAAGATCAGATTTTCCAAGACCTTTAAGCAATTCTACGAGCAATATAATCAGTATTTTACCAAGTTTAAGACCATATGTCAGGCTTTCCTTAAGGATCAGCGTAACATGAACAACGATCGCCTTCTGGAGATTGTCGATGAGATTACGCAGCCCTTCGTTAAGAGTAAGATCACCATTCTTGATATGCTCTCCGTCCTCGAGACCTCAGATAAGGATTTTGTTTATGCCCATGCAATGAATGTTGCGCTTATCTGCAATTACACCGGCAAGTGGTTTAAGCTTGATGATGAGGAAGTTTCGGTTTTAACTCTTTGCGGCTTCTATTACGATATAGGCAAGACCAAGATACCAATTGAGATCCTCACTAAAAAGGGACGTCTTACTCCGGAAGAATTTGAGCTCACCAAAAATCATACGATATACGGCTACCAGCTGTTATCTGACTGTGATATAGATGAGCGTATCAAGCTTGCAGCTCTTATGCATCATGAAAGGATTGACGGCAGCGGATATCCTCAGCATCTTAAGGATGACCGCATTAATAAGTTTGCCAAGATAATAGCGATACTTGATTCCTACGAGGCAATGACCTCCTACAGGACTTACAGGGCTCCCTTATGTCCCTTTACCGTCATCGAGATATTTGAGCGTGATGGATATGGTAAATATGATACCGCCTGCTATCTCACTTTCCTTGAGAGAATGGTTGAGGAATATATCGGCAAGCAGGTTCAGCTCAGCGACGGAACAATTTGTTCCGTGGTGCTTATCAACAAGCAGAAGTTCTCAAAGCCCATGGTCAAAACCGAGGATAACAAATATATAGATCTCTCAAAAGAGAAGAATCTTACGATAAAAACACTTATATAGTAAAAGGAGCCCTTACACGGCTCCTTTTTATTATCTCTGTATGTTTTTACAAAACGCCTCTGTTAAGATGACCTCTTGTGTATCCAAATTCCGGCAGTTTTTCCCCGGCTTGGTAGTATTTGAGTACTTTAAGAATAAACTCTTCCTTCTCATCGGTCTGGGCAATGATAAGTCTCTTCGGTTTAAGCCTTTTTATCACTTCATCCTCCCGATCTATAAAAAGAGGAACGCTGTTATATACAATATTAGTGCATTCGCTGCAAATGTTCTTCACCGGAAAGCTTATATTTTTACGGTCTTTTAAATAGGTCAGCGTCTCCTTTTTATCACAGCCCTTAAGTGTATTTTTCACACATCCGCTTGATATCATAAGAGGAATCCTGCCATATACATACAGACTCTCTCCCAAAACTCTGCGTCTTAATAGCTCATTTCTGTTAAGTTCAAGTGGCACCGTTGTTGTGTTCACCCCAAGTTCTCTCAAGGCCCGGCAGGCTTTTTGATTTAAACAGTATAAATGCTCCCCCGCTATGATCTCACCCTTATAATGGATATCAGACAAAAGCTTCAGTTCTTCATAATCAGAGGCAATAATCCCCCTTATATTATATTTACTTACAATGTCTGACAGTGCATCTTCAAAAGCCTCACTGCTTCTTCTCATAACAAATGGCAGCTTTAGTATGATATGTGTACCATTTTCATCCGCTGCTTTTAATTTCTTAGCAAGCTCAGCATCTTCGGCATTTAAAGCCATCAGAACATCATGGGGGATTATGATCTCATCGGGTTTTGAAATTTTAAGAAGTTCCTTTAAGATTTTTTTATCCCTTATAAGCAGGGATATTTTTGTTTTTGCAGGTTCTTCTTCCGATGTATCATCTGTATTAAAATCTTCTTTTTCCTTATAGCTTCGTTTATGTTTTTTCAGGATCTCCGTTTTAAGGCTTTGTATTGCATTTCGCCTTAGGCTGTTTAACTTCCCCATGGGGATAAAAATATTATCTTCTGCAGTTATCGACAATTCTCCAAAACACAGCTCCTCAGATCCCGTTTTATTAAGCTGTCTTCTGATGGTATCCTCATCAGTTGGATTTTTAAGTGCCGTATCCACAATATCACCGTATTCCGTGATATAAACATCCTCATAATTAAGAGTCAGTTCCGATCTCTTTCCGGCAAAAAAGCTTGCGAATCCACTGACTTTAAGCTTTTCAAGATACTGATCCGGGATTTTTTCCGATGAGTGCTCCCCATTATAGGCGGAGCTATCCAGGGTTATCATGTTTTTTCCATTGTGCTGATAGTAATATCCCCGGCAGTTTCCGCTCCTTGTATAGGAATCCAACAAAAAGCGCTCGTCCTCATCATCCACATGATAACCATCCGGATCCGCGTAATACATGTCAATGTATTTTCTGTAAACTGAAGTTACGCTTGCAACATAGTCAGGGCTTTTCATCCTGCCCTCGATCTTAAAAGAAGCTATTCCGGCCTTTAAAAGATCAGGCAATATCTTAAGAGTATACATATCCTTCATGCTCAGAGGATATCTGCCGTTATATTCAAGTCTGCAGGGCTGGGCGCACCTTCCCCTGTTACCGCTTCTCTCTCCTAAAAAGCTTGAAAAAAGGCATTTTCCGGAGTATGAATAGCACATTGCTCCGTGAATAAAGCACTCTATCTCTATCCCGGTTCTCAGAATAATATTTTTAATCTCATCAAGTGAAAGCTCTCTGGCAGGAACTATCCTTGAAAAGCCATAGTCCTTAAGAAGTGTGGCACCGTTTACATCGGTAATGCTCATCTGGGTACTGGCATGAAGCTCCATATCCGGAAAATAATGCTTAAGAAGTGCTGCAACTCCCATATCCTGTACAATAACGCCGTCAAGACCGCTTTCATAAAATGGGCGCATATATTCAAATAGTCCTGACAGTTCCTCGTCCTTAAGCACCGTATTAACCGTCATATATACACGCTTACCGTATAAATGGGCAAAATCAAGTGCCTTAAGGAGCTCATCTTTTGAAAAATTGCCGGCATACGCCCTGGCTCCAAACTTATCTCCTGCAAGATATACTGCATCAGCTCCGTAATGAACAGCATTTAAAAATGATTCATAACTTCCTGCCGGAGATAATAATTCAGTTTTTCTGTTATGATTTAAAATTTCCATAAATAAAGGGTGTCCTTAGGACACCCTGCAAAATCACTTTCCCTGTAGGTTCTTAAGCTGTTTTTCCCTGCTTTCAAGCTTGATCTGTGTTGCTATCAGCTCATGCTTAAGGTCATATAGCTCCCTGTCCTTGGCATCCAGTTCTTCCTGGATGGATTCTAATTCCTTCTTTATCTTGAAATATTCATCAGCTATATTCAGTTCAATGTAAACGCTCTGGAGATCGGCGGTTAAGTGCCTGAATGAATCAGACTGCTTACACTCCGTTATCATTCCGTTTACATACGCAGCCACCTTCTGGATATATTCCTCAGATTCGTTACCGCTCATTGTAACGACCTTATTATCAATAATTACCTCAACCCCATTTTTACCGGGCATAACAACCTCCAAACGAAAAATCAATTAACCATCTTTTGAATTATACAAAAACAAACAGGATAAAACAACTGTTTTGTTCTATACATTCTCCGGAAATTTCATTCCGAAATGCTCATAGCAGTTTCTCGTGGCGACCCTCCCCCTGGGAGTCCTGTTTATGAAACCGTTTTGTATAAGATAGGGCTCTATAACGTCCTCAATCGTTCCCGGATCCTCACCGATTGCCGCAGCAAGTGTGTCAAGTCCCACAGGCCCTCCGTCAAACTTTTCAATCATGGTAAGAAGCATACGTCTGTCGGAATAATCAAGGCCCATGGGATCAACTTCCATAAGATCCAGAGCCTCCGATGCGATAGGCAGTGTGACTCTTCCGTCATATCTAACCTGTGCATAATCACGGACACGTTTTAAAAGACGATTTGCCAGTCTCGGTGTTCCCCTGCTTCTTCTTGCCAGTTCAAATGCAGCATCCGGGTCAATCTTAACCTTAAGGACATGGGATGACTGCAGGATAATGGTACTCAGTTCATCATAATTATAAAACTCAAGCCTGTGGATCAGTCCGAAACGGTCACGCAACGGTGCCGTAAGAAGCCCGGCTCTTGTTGTCGCCCCCACAAGTGTAAAATGGGGAAGAGATAAACGCATGGACTTAACGGAATCACCTTTTCCGATGATTATGTCAATGCAAAAATCCTCCATTGCGGAATAAAGATATTCCTCCACCTGTCTGTTAAGTCTGTGGATTTCATCAATAAAAAGCACATCTCCTTCATTAAGACCATTTAATATTGATGCGATATCCCCGGGTTTTTCAATAGCAGGACCACTGGTGGTCCTGATATTAACTCCCATTTCATTGGCAATAATGTATGCAAGAGTTGTTTTTCCAAGTCCGGGAGGTCCGTAAAAAAGAACATGATCCAGCGCATCGCCTCTTTTTTTAGCCGCCTCAATGTATATAGATAAGCTTTCCTTCGCCCTCTCCTGGCCTATATAATCATCAAGATAATGAGGTCGTAGGCTTCCCTCTATCTGAATATCCTCTTCTGTTATCTTCGTTTCAATTGTTCTTAAAGCCATAGCTACCTCTTCATCGCCTTAAGCGCACGCTTTAAAATTGTTTCAACGTCATCACCCTCTGATGCACCAGATTCTCTTATGGCCCTTAAGCTTTCCGTTGCAGAATATCCGAGAGTGACTAATGCCTCCTGGGCATCCTTCATCTCTTCAGTAAGACCGCCGCTGTTTCCTTCGCGTGTAGCGACAGCCGGCCCGTGGATAACCTCCTCTATTGATACCTTATCCTTAAGCTCAAGTATTATTTTCTGGGCACTTTTAAGGCCAATTCCCGGTGATTTTGTCAATGTTTTGGCATCCATAGACATTACCGCAAGTCTTAACTCGCTTGTGGTAAAAGTAGATAAAAGTCCAAGCGCAAACTTAGGTCCCACTCCGGATACTCCGATCAGAAGCTTAAAAAAATTAAGGTCATCCGCTGTTAAGAACCCATACAATGTCATAGCATCCTCCCTAACGGAAAGATGTGTGTAAACCTTCACCTCATTGGATAGGCCGGGCAGTACTTCAATTGAACTTGAGGGCATAAGCACATTGTAGCCTACACCTCCAACATCAATAACCACCTGCGGATCAGATATCGCCGCAATTTCTCCCCTTAAAAAACCGATCATTTTAAATCCCCTTTTATCGAAACAGATTTATTTAATGTTCGAAGCAAAATGTTTGAAACAATCCCCACTATCGCCCCACATACAACTCCTGATATAAGCAAAACAGGAAGATAAAAGAAAAGCTTCAGCTCATCAATAATCAGTGATGCTATTAAAAGCTGCCCTATATTATGGGCGATGCCGCCTATCACACTGACTCCCGCAACGGAAAAGCATCTGAGCCTGCGTCCGAGAAGCATTGCTCCAAAGGAAAGAAGCGCACCGGATAAGCTGTATAAAATCCCAAAAGCATTTCCAAACATAAGCCCCGAAAGCAGAACCCGCAATACAAGAACAGTGATGGAAAGCACCGGATCAAACATATAAAGGCATAAAACCGTAACAATATTTGATAGCCCAAGCTTAACTCCCGGAATTCCAATGGGCAGAGGGAATAAAAACTCAATATACCCGCACAAAATACCGCAGGCAGTAAAAAGTGCCGCAATGGCAATTTTCCTATTTCGTGAGTGCGTCATATTTTGTCACCCCACTGTCATTTTCCACGGTTATATACACCCTGTTTGGTAGGCAGCAGATAGACTCTCCGTCAAGAGAAATACTCTGCTGGGACACGCACAGCTTGTCAGGGCATGAGGCGCTTACAACATCAGCCCTTCCCTTACTTATAAGAACAGTACATAGAACAGAGGAATCCTTCGTAATGTCATAGGTATTATCCTCATCCAGGCTAAACTCCCCATATAATTCATTATCCACATATACGCATATACTGCCCCCGGACCTTAAGTTATTCTTAAATAACATAAGGATTCCTGATATAACAAATATAACAGCTATTAGAATAAAATCATTTCGTACTGTACTTTTCATATATTGTTAAGTATACCATGCGAACATATGTTTGTAAAGAAAAAAGCCGCTTTAAATCTGCGGCTTTTTTATATTGAGACCTTTGGTCTTATTTATTGTTAATGTAATTCACAAGTCCCTCGGCTGCGATTATCTTCTGCATAAACTCGGGAAATGCCTGTCCTTTGTAATTTTTGCCAGTCGTCTTGTTTGTAATGATTCCCGTATCAAAATCAACCTCAACCTCATCCCCGGACTTAATGTCCTTTGCAGCCTCTTCGCATTCTATAATGGGCAGGCCTATATTAATGGCATTTCTGTAGAAAATACGGGCAAAGGTCTCAGCGATCACGCAGGACACACCTGAAACCTTGATAACAAGGGGTGCATGCTCTCTTGAAGAACCGCATCCGAAGTTCTTACCGGCAACCATAATATCTCCTGAATTTACCTTTTTCACAAAATCCTTATCGATATCCTCCATGCAGTGCTCTGCAAGTTCCTTAGGGTCCTGGATGGCCAGATATCTTGCGGGGATGATAACGTCCGTGTCAACATTATCTCCATATTTGAATACAGTACCTTTAGCGTTCATTTTTATCTCCTTAACAATTAATATGACTTAACTTACGGTGTTGTAATATATCCTGCTATAGCACTTGCGGCAGCTACTGCGGGAGATGCAAGATACACCTCGGAATCCACATGGCCCATACGTCCGACGAAGTTTCTGTTTGTTGTTGAAATGCACTTCTCTCCTGCAGCCAGAATGCCCATGTATCCTCCAAGGCATGGCCCGCAGGTAGGTGTTGACACAATTGCCCCCGCCTCGATGAATATCTTAAGAAGTCCTTCCTCCATAGCCTGAAGATATATCTGCTGCGTTGCGGGGATGACAATACACCTTACGTTTTTGGCAACCTTTTTGCCTTTCATTATCTTAGCCGCAATCCTAAGGTCATCAAGACGACCATTAGTGCAGGACCCTATAACCGACTGGTCAACATATATGGGATCCTTTATTTCATCAACAGTATGTGTATTTTCGGGAAGATGGGGAAATGAAACCGTACTCTTTAAGGTTGAAAGATCTATTGTATATTCCTCATCATAGATTGCATCCTCATCAGCCTCATAGATCGTATACGGTCTCTTCGAATGTTCCTTCATATATTCGATCGCCTTATCATCCACAGGGAAAATACCGTTTTTGCCACCGGCTTCAATAGCCATATTGGCAATCGTAAAACGATCATCCATGGAAAGGTATTTAATTCCATCACCAACAAATTCCATTGACTTATAAAGTGCGCCGTCAACACCGATCATTCCGATGATGTGTAATATAACATCCTTACCCGAAATCCATTCAGATGGTTTACCCGTTAAAACAAACTTAATCGCTCCGGGAACCTTGAACCACGCTTTGCCGGTTGCCATTCCGGCAGCCATATCCGTTGAACCGACACCTGTTGAAAAAGCTCCAAGGGCTCCGTAGGTGCATGTATGGGAATCGGCTCCGATGATCGCGTCTCCGGCTACCGTAAGGCCCTGTTCAGGCAAAAGGGCATGTTCAATACCCATCTGTCCCACGTCAAAGTAATTACTGATCTCATGCTTTGCCGCAAACTCACGGACACACTTGCAGTTCTCTGCGGATTTAATATCCTTATTGGGGATAAAATGATCCATAACAAGGGCTATTTTATCCTTATGGAAAACATCCTCGTTTTTCATTTTATCCATTTCCCTGATAGCAACAGGTGTTGTTATATCATTTCCCAGAACAAGATCAAGATCCGCTTCGATAAGCTGTCCTGCCTCAACATATTCAAGCCCTGCATGATGAGCAAGGATCTTCTGGGTCATAGTCATTGGTTTCATGATAATCCTCCTGGTTATTAAGTCAGTATCTGTTCTGCAAGTAGTAATGATACCACAATTTCACAATTGTACGCAACAAATCGATATGGTAAAATCATAATGTATATCGGTTTATATGAAAGCAGTTTTTTCACTCTGCCAAAATCCGATATGAAATGAAGGTATTTTTCACAAGGGGAATGCAAAATGAGTAATATACAGGGGATTTTAATGCGCAGAAAAATGTCCCAGGCCAATGACGATGCGCTTTTGTACTCTTCAATAACCATCGCGGTTTCCATCATTCACTTCGTTTATTTTGTGATATTTTTCGCAATGCATGTTTATGCGCTTTCAGCACTTGATTTTGTATTTTTCGCTGTCTATGTTATCCTGTCCCGGATCATTCCCACCAGTTCAAAATACAATATCTTTTTCATATTTATAGGACTTGAAATAATCATAAACTCATCTCTTGTTACCCTGTTCATAGGATGGAGCTACTGCTTCATGTACTACCTTGTTGGTCTTATACCCATAGCATTTATGGTTGCATTTTCCATAAAATCATTTGAAAAACAGTTAAATCTGCCTATTCTTATCACTGCCAGTGTTATATTAGCCTGTATTATTGTGCGGATCATTACCCTTAATTTTAATCCGTTGTACTCCGGCTTTGAACCCGTATTTAAGTACATATGCAGTATTATAAACATATGCCTTGGCTGCGGCTGCACGTTCGTTTTCTCAACCATGTTCTTTGAAGAAGTTATTTATATGCAGACGAATTTGGAACAGGAGCAGCAAAGCCTTGAAGATAAGGCAAAATATGACCCTCTTACAAAACTTTTAAACAGGCGCAGCTTTGAGGAACGTCTGAATACAGTCCATAAGAATGCCGTAATAAATAATACTCCCTACTCTCTTATTATGACAGACATTGACAACTTCAAGCATTTTAATGATACCTATGGACACGACTGCGGAGATTATGTTCTTAAGACAATCGCAAAGATAATGTCTTCCCAGGTAAGAGGTAATGATTATGTGTGCCGATGGGGTGGCGAGGAATTTCTTATCCTGGTTTCCGATGATATGGCAACTGCTCGTGACGTTGCCGAAAGAATAAGAAAAAATATAGACAATTACGATTTTTACTATGAAGGTCAGAGTCTTCATGTTTCAATAACCCTGGGTGTGTCAAGCTATTACGAGGGTGTAAAGTCAAAAATCCTTATCGAGATTGCCGACAAGCGTCTGTATAAGGGCAAGGAAAACGGTAAGAATCAGGTGGTATGTAACTGATGTTTCTTAACTAAATTCATATCCCACTTTTGCATAGATAAAGCCCCCGGCATCTGATATGCCGAGGGCTTTTTATGATCATTTTTACTCTGCTGTTAAGTCTGTCAGCTTGCTTGCTCTTGCAGCGACTTCCTTATCCTGTACATCCTGCGGAGCCTGTTCATAGCGAACAAATTCATATTCGTAATTGCCGCGTCCGCCTGTCATTGACCTTAATACCGTACAGTACCCGTAAAGCCCTGTCATGGGGATTTCAGCCTCAACAACTGTCTTGCCCTGACCAACGGGATTCATACCAAGTACTCTTCCCCGTCTCTTGTTAAGGTCGCCCATAACATCACCTGTATATGAATCGGGAACTGTTACCTTAAGATTGGCAATAGGCTCAAGGAGTACCGGACCGGCCTTCATGAATCCATCCTTAAAGGCCATGATCGTTGCCATCTTAAAGGCCTGCTCTGAAGAATCAACAGGATGATAGGAACCATCGTAAAGTGTAGCCTTTACACCCACAACAGGGTATGCAGCCATTGGTCCCTTTACTACGGAGTCCGCAAGACCCTTTTCAACAGCAGGGAAATAGTTCTTGGGAACCGCTCCGCCTACGACAACCTGCTCAAACTCAAATGCCTCTTCAGTATTGCCTGAGGGCTCGAATTTCATCTTAACATGTCCATACTGGCCATGACCGCCTGACTGCTTCTTGTACTTGGAATCAACATCCGAAGTCTTCCTGATCGTTTCTCTGTAAGCAACCTTAGGCTCTTCAAGTTCGATTTCAACCTTATATACGTTCTGGAGCTTGCTGGCAACAATTTCAAGATGCTGATCGCCCATGCCGTAAAGCAAGGTCTGACGATTTTCAGCATCATTAACATTCTTAAGAGTAAGATCCTCGTCCATGAGCTTCGTTAATGCGGAACTGATCTTATCAATGTCCCCCTTGTTCTTAGCCTTATATCTCATATATGTATAGGGCTTTGAAATTTCAGTCTTGGGATAGATTATGGGGTTAGCCTTTGTGGATAACGTATCGCAGGTTTTAACGTTGTTAAGCTTGCCCAGCGCACCTATATCACCGGCATGAAGTTCAGGAACTTCCATGGGCTTATTGCCACGCATTACATAAAGCTTACCGATCTTCTCTTCTGAATCCCTCTCAGCATTATACATTGCATCATCAGGCTTAAGAACACCTGAGCAAACCTTGATGAGTGAATACTTACCGATGAAGGGATCATTAAGTGTCTTCCAGACATATGCACTCTTAGCCTTTGCAAAATCATAATTGGCCTCAAAGATCTCTCCGGTCTTCTGATTGATGCCGTTAAGCTGTCTCTGATCGGGGCTCTTGAAGTACTTGATTATATCATCAAGGAGCGTATAAACACCCTGGCACATGATAGATGAACCCATTGTAACGGGAACAATACTGCCATCATTGATATTGGCATACAGAGCAGCACGTATCTCCTCATCTGAGAAGGTATCGCCTGAAAAATATCTGTCCATGAATTCCTCTGAGGTTTCGGCAACAGCCTCCATAAGAGATTCCTTATACTGCTCCAGATAGCTCTGGGAATAATCCGGAACATCACACTCTTCAGCCTTGCCGTTATTCCAGCGGTATGCCTTTTCACTTACGACATTAACATATCCCACAAACTTTTCATTCTCACGAACGGGAAGATGGAAGGGAGCAACCTTTTTACCGTATAATTCGGTAAGATCGTCAACAACCTTCTTGTAGCTGGCATTGTCAACATCCATATCCGTAACGAAGACAATCCTCGGAAGCTTGTACTTTTCACAGATTTCCCAAGCTTTTTCTGTCCCCACTTCTATTCCGGCCTTACCTGATATAACAATGATCGCACCGGCAGCGGCTGAAGCAGCCTCTTCAACTTCACCGACAAAATCAAAGTAACCCGGTGTATCAAAAATATTTATCTTGGAATCATTCCATTCAATGGGCACAACAGTTGAGCCAATTGAAAACTGTCTCTTCTGTTCTTCCTTATCATAATCACTGACGGTATTGCCGTCGGAAACCTTGCCCATACGTGTTGTAATGCCCGAAAGATATGCCATTGCCTCAACAAGTGTTGTCTTTCCGCATCCACCGTGCCCCAGCAGGACAACATTACGAATGTCCTTCGTAGAATAAACCTTCATTTTTATTAAGTCCTCCAAATTATGTATTTTGATAATTGTGCAAAAAGTCTAAAAAAATTCAAACTTTTTTCACTCATATCTGTTAATATTTTATTAGATTAAACTCTTATTTGCAATAGTATTATGCAATTTGCATAAAAATTACATTAGTTATTTTTTGTAAGTTTTGACAAAATGCATGGAATGCATTAAACTTAAAAAGTTGTGTTCAAAAACGGAGTGTTTAAATGTCAGCAATTTTACATCATAAATCTTCAGTCAGGGGCATAGTTGAGGTTCCCGGAGATAAATCAATCACCCACCGAGCGATTCTTGCCGCCGCTCTTTCGGAGGGGGACACGAAGATCAGCCATTTTATCAGATGTGCTGATACGGTTTCCACTATTGCCTGCCTTCAACAGCTGGGAATATCAATAGAGGACCTTGGCAATGGTGAAATCCTTGTGCACGGCAAGGGACTTTACGGCTTAAAAGAGCCCTCTTCCATATTGAATGTGGGAAACAGCGGCACTACCACCCGTTTATTATCTGCCATACTGGCTGCTCAGGAGTTCTCATCAGAGCTTCGTGGCGATGATTCCTTAAACAAACGTTCCATGGGCAAGGTCATGCTTCCCCTTTCACTTATGGGAGCTTCCATCACCTCAGCTAATGGTGATACAACCCCTCTTACCATAAACGGTCGGAGCCTTCATGGAATTTCATATGAAACAAATACCACCTCAGTCCAGACAAAATCGGCCATTCTTTTTGCGGGTATGTATGCCGATAATCCCACAACTGTTATTGAGCCGGTTCTTACAAGGAATCATACCGAACGTATACTGACACATTTTGGCGCCGAATTATACAATAACGGCGTTTCAACCACAATAAAGCCGGCCCCCAGGCTCATTGCCAGGGACATTGAGGTTCCTGGAGACCTTTCAAGTGCCGCCTTTCTGATTGCTGCCGCCTTAGTGCTTCCCGATTCCGAAATATTACTTAAACACGTAAGCGTAAATGAATCGAGAATAGGTTTTTTAAATGCCGTAAAACAAATGGGCGGGGACATCCAGCTCATCAATGAGGACTACGGTATTGAGCCCTGCGCTGACATAGTTGTACGTTCAAGCAAACTTCACGGAATCCGTATAGAAAAAGATGCCATCCCCTCAACAATAGATGAGCTTCCCATATTAAGTGTTTTGGCATGCTTTGCAGAAGGTGAGACGATCATTACCGATGCTTCTGAATTAAAATATAAGGAGACTAACAGGATTGATGCACTCGTTGAAAATCTGTCACGAATGGGCGCTGATATTAAGGCTGTTGATGATGAAATGACCATCCGGGGTGGAATGCCTCTTCACGGTGCCATTGTGGGGTCGAGACTTGACCATCGCATTGCAATGTGTATGGCGATTGCAGGAACACTTGCCCAGGGCACAACGGAGCTGATCGGAAGTGACTGTGTAAAAATGTCATATCCCGGGTTTTATCGGGATCTTGAGTCAATTTCATGCAAATAAATTTTCCCCTACTGTTAATCATCATTTAGAACAACTCCCGATACATAAAAAGACCGGCAGATCCATACTGATCCGCCGGTCTTCTATTTGCCGAAGCTTATTATTTCTTTATCAGCAATGACTTTCCTGTCATCTCCTTAGGCTGAGGAATGTTCATGCACTCAAGAAGTGTGGGAACAATATCTGCAAGGCATCCTCCCTCGCGAAGTGTATAGTCCTTGTCATAGTTAACAAGAATAAAGGGAACAGGATTTGTTGTATGGGCTGTAAAGGGCTCTCCTGTCTCATAATCAACAAGCTGCTCTGCATTACCATGGTCAGCGCAGATGAACATCAGTCCATCAACCTCCATCAGAGCTTCATATGCCTTACCGACGCATTCATCAACTGCCTCAACAGCCTTGATTGCAGCATCAAGAACACCTGTATGTCCAACCATGTCTGGATTGGCAAAATTGATTATTATAACGTCGTACTTATCTGACTTAATTGCCTTAACAAGATTATCGCATACCTCATATGCACTCATTTCAGGCTTGAGATCATAAGTCGCAACCTTGGGTGATTTTACAAGGATACGATTCTCACCCTCATTGGGTTCCTCCACTCCTCCGTTAAAGAAGAAAGTCACATGAGCATACTTCTCTGTCTCCGCGATTCTTGCCTGAGTCATGTTAAGTGAAGCAAGGTACTCTCCGAAGGTATTTGTAACACCGATTTTCTCAAAGGCAACAATCTTATTCTCAATAAGAGGATCGTAATCCGAGAAGCATACATAAACGATATCAAGCTTCTTCTCCCTCTTAAATGATCTGAAATCATCATCACAGAAGGCATGTGTGATTTCTCTTGCTCTGTCAGGACGGAAGTTAAAGAAGATTATTGAGTCATCATCGTTGATGGTTCCAACGGGAACACCGCCGTTTACTATTACAGTGGGCTTAACAAATTCATCGGTTTCTCCCCTGTCGTAGGACTGCTGGATAGCCTCCTCGGCATTAGCGGCAGTAAGTCCCTCACCCTTTGTAAGCGCAACGTATGCGAGCTTAACACGGTCGTAGTTGTTATCTCTGTCCATTGCATAATAGCGGCCCATAACCGAAGCGATCTCACCTATTCCGATCTTACGCATTTCGGACTGAAGCTCTCTTACAAAATCAATTCCCGATGAGGGAGGTGTATCTCTTCCGTCAAGGAAGCAATGAACATACACCTTTGACAAGCCGTTCCTCTTTGCCATTTCAAGAAGACCGTAAAGATGCGTATTGTGACTGTGCACACCGCCGTCAGATACAAGTCCATAGAGATGGAGTGCCGAGTCATTATCCTTGCAGTTGTTGATTGCCTCTAAAAGAGCCTTGTTCTCGAAAAATGTACCGTCCTTTATCTCCTTGGTGATACGTGTAAGTTCCTGATAAACAATCCTTCCGGCGCCCATATTAAGGTGACCCACCTCTGAGTTGCCCATCTGGCCATCCGGAAGTCCTACTGCCATTCCGCTTGCCAGACCCTTAACAAAAGGATACTCCTTCATAAGCTTATCCATTACAGGGGTCTTGGCCATTGCAACAGCATTGGCTTCTGTTTTGTCATTTAATCCATATCCATCAAGGATCATTAATACTGCAGGTTTCTTGCTCATCTTTTTCCTCCTCTAAAAATAATCAAAGCTGAATTTCCTGTTCGTTTGCTTTTTCGAACATTTCATAAATTGATATCTTTGAAGCATCATTATCAGGCATTCCGACAAAAATGCATCCATAAACGTAGTCATCACCGCTATTGTCAAAACGAATGATATTGACAAGGGTATCAATTGTATCGCCTGTCCATATCTTAAGCTTTATCTTATAAACCGAGTTCATCTCAAGAATCTCATCACACATAAAGCCCATTCCGGTCTTTGAAACGTCAGTAACGGTTATGGGAACAAATTTTTTCTTTGTGCCATCGATCCTTTCCATCGAAAGCTCGGCTTCAAGTACAAATCTTCTGTTTTTTCTCTTCTCCTGCACGACTAGTACCTCCCTTTAGTCATTTTTTATGAGTTACCGGCAATATAAACATTGCATCTCCAAATGAAAAGAACCTATATTTTTCCGAAACAGCATGCTCATATGCTTTTAAGACAAAATCGCGACCGCATAAAGCGGAAACAAGCATAAGAAGTGTTGATTCAGGCAAATGGAAGTTGGTTATAAGGCCGTCTAGGACCTTAAACTTGTATCCGGGATAGATGAAAATATCCGTATCCATTTCTCCGGGTTTTACGATGCCATTGCTATCCGCCGCACTCTCAATTGTACGACAGCTTGTGGTGCCAACGCAAATTATCCTGCCGCCCTGTTTTTTTGTCTCATTGATAATTTCGGCGGTTTCTTCGGTCACTATGATGTGCTCTGAATGCATCACGTGGTCATCTACATCCTCAACCTTAACCGGCCTGAAGGTCCCAAGTCCCACATGCAAAGTCACAAAGGCCAGCTTAACACCCTCATCTTTTATCTTTTCCAAAAGTTCAGGGGTAAAATGCAACCCCGCCGTAGGTGCTGCTGCAGACCCTTCATATTTTGCATAAACAGTCTGATATCTGTTCCTATCCGAAAGCTTGTGGGTTATATAGGGTGGCAATGGCATTTCCCCCAGCTTATCGAGGATTTCCTCAAATATCCCATCATAGGAAAATTCAACCAGTCTGTTGCCATCTGCCTTAACTTCAATGATTTTACCCTTAAGAAGTCCGTCTCCAAAGGATACACAGGCCCCTTTTCTTAATTTTCTTCCCGGCTTTACAAGAGTTTCCCACACGTTATCACTGATACGCTTAAGAAGAAACACCTCTGCCGCTGCATTAGTGTCCTCTTTTGTCCCAAGAAGTCTTGCCGGAATAACCTTTGTGTCATTCAGGACGAGACAATCACCCTCTTTAAGATAGTCAATGACATTCTCAAAGCATTTATCTTCAAAGGTCTGCTTATCAGCATCAAGAACCATAAGCCTTGAATCAGATCTTTTAAGAAGGGGATCCTGTGCGATCAGCTCCTTGGGAAGATCATAGTAAAAATCAGATGTTTTCATATTAATTTTTCAATGTAACATTGACGTTCTTAAGATTTTCAATGATCCTGTCAATGTTTTTCTGAACCTCTTCAGATGTAAGTGTACGGTCTTCCGCTCCGAAGGCAAATCTTACTGTGATGCTCTTTATGGGCAGAACATCATATATATCGATAACCTTAACGTCAAGGAGATTCTTGATCTTCTTATCCTGCCAGCAGGATGCTATATTTTCAAATCTTACACCTTCAGGCATAAGAAGGGATAAATCATAATCAACCGTAGGGAATTTCGAAGGTTCGGCAAACGAAAGCTCTGCCGATTCTATCTCATCAAAAGCATCAAGATCAAGTTCAATGCAAACCACGGAAGCATTCTTTGCAATCTTTGCCATTGTCTTCGGATGAAGGGTATTAATAACACCGATCTTAACATCATCAAGTAGGATCTCCGATGTGTTCTTCGGATGCTGGAATATATGCAACGGTTCGATTTTCCTGTAAGCTGCCTTTTTATGCTTAAGCTCATCCGCAAGTTCATTTATAAACTGAACAGCTTTAATATACTGGGATTTCTCGGATTCATCCTTACTATAGAATGCAACCGCAAGATGACGCTTTTCATTGGCAGTATCATCTTCATTTATGCCTTCAACCACACGGCCTATCTCGAAGATCTTAAAGGATGTGGAATATCCCCGATTTTTATATATCATTGGAAGGAAGCATGAAAACATGTTATTCCTTAAGA
>R03__coassemble_673_pt1 | contig 18329 bp, 15 predicted proteins | sample R03__metabat2_high_PE_019 | metagenome-assembled genome bin R03
GAGTAAAAATGGTCAAAAAAGGTCCTTTACGAAATCGCTTAAACCGAATATCCGCCTCAGGACGTGATATAGAGGCGCGATTTCTACGAAAACGGTTAAGAAAATCACGCAATTTTTAGGCAGTCAACTATCAAAAATGGCTAAAATCCACCTTGAGAAGTTGGAAAATTTTACCGAAAGTGTGTATTTTGAACAAAAAAACCCAAAAATAGGGGTTGCATTATTATTATTTTTGCAATATACTTCAATTACGAAAACGATTAAGGAAGTCGTTTCTGACAATTATTTTTCATTTAATGAAAAGGGAGGAATTTTAGTAATGAAGAAAAAAGTTCTTAGCGCATTACTTGCTACAGCAATGGTTGCATCATTATTAACAGGATGCGGCGCAGCAGCAGAGGAAGCAGCACCTGCAGCAACAGAAGAGGCTGCACCTGCAGAAGAGGAAGCAGCACCTGCAGAGGATGCTGTTGAGGAAGCAGCAGCTGATGCATCAGAAGAAGGTAAGGTTCTTAACATCTACTGCTGGAATGAAGAGTTTAAGTCAAGACTTACAGATCACTATCCCGGATACGAGGAAGTTGATGGTACACATGGTAAGATCGGTGATGTAGATGTTGTTTGGAACATCACACCTTCAGATGACAATGCATACCAGAACAACCTTGATGCTACACTCCTTAAGCAGGCAGATGCAGCAGCAGATGACAAGATCGACCTCTTCTTAGTTGAGGCTGACTACGCTCTTAAGTATGTTGATACAGACTACACAATGGCTGTTACAGATTTAGGTCTTACAGATGCAGACGTAGCTGAGCAGTATCAGTACACAAAGGATATCGTTACAGATTCTAACGGAGTTTTAAAGGGTGTTTCATGGCAGGGATGTCCCGCAATCATGTTCTATAACAGAGCAATTGCTAAGGAAGTTCTCGGAACAGATGATCCCGATGAAGTACAGGCAGCAGTTTCAGACTGGTCTAAGTTCAATGAGACAGCAGCAGCTGTTAAGAAGGCTGGTTATTTAGCAACATCTTCAGTTAATGATACATACCGTGTATACTCTAACAACGTAACAACTCCCTGGGTTGTTGATGGCAAGATCAATATCGATGCTAACATCGAGAACTGGGTTAACGATTCCAAGGCTTTAGTAGATGCTAAAGAGACTAACACATATGGCCTCTGGTCAGATGACTGGTCAAAGGGCTTCTACGGCGGCGTATTTGCTTACTTTGGACCCGCTTGGTTCATCAACTTCTCAATGGCTTGTGATCAGGAAGGTTCCGTTGGTATCGACGGTGGTTGGGGCGCATGCGTAGGACCTCAGTCATTCTTCTGGGGCGGCACATGGATCTGCGGTGCTACAGGTACTGATAATGCTTCACTTGTTGCAGACATCATGAAGACAATGACATGTGATGCAGACGTTATGAAGGAAATCGTCGAGCAGGATGATGATTTTGCAAACAACCAGACAGCTATGGCTGAGATGGCAGAGTCAGGCTACACATCAGCAATCCTCGGCGGACAGAATCCTCTTCCTATGTACATGGACGGTGCTACAAAGATCGATCTTTCAAACCTTTCAGCATATGATCAGGGCTGCAACGAGTCATTCCAGACAGCTATGAAGGATTACTTCGAAGGCAATGCAACATATGAGGAAGCACTTGATCTCTTCTACACATCAGTAGTTGAGAAGTATCCTGAGCTTTCATACTAAGATTCGGAATAAGCTTTAACTTGAATATTTAGGTAATCTTAAACGCCTGCCTTTAGTGGGCAGGCGTTTTTCTTACCTTTTTACAGCGACGGTAAGACATACCGGATAAAACATTTCAAGCAGAAGCTCTGTAGAGCCGGCTTGAGAAGATAACGGCAAATTATATTTTCAAGCGAGCTCTGCAGTTATATATCAGCAGGTTCGGTACTATTTATGAGAAGGAGGTTTCTTCCATGTCAAAGCAGCAGGCACCAAAAAAAGGAGCGGTTGTAAGATATAACAAGTGGGGTTATATATTTATGATACCCTTCGTTGTAGTGTATCTGATATTCCAGATGATTCCGCTTTTTACAACCATTTACAATGCCTTTTTTGAAAATTATTTATCAGGTCTTACGCAGGTTGGACCGAATTTCGTGGGCTTTCAGAACTTCATAACCATATTTTCAAATGGTGATATGCCTACATATTTTAAGAATACTTTTATCATGTGGATCTTAGGTTTTATTCCACAGATCCTGTTATCCCTCCTTTTGGGAGCATGGTTCTCGGATACGAGACTTCGTCTTAAATGTTCCGGATTTTTTAAGACAGTCATCTATCTGCCAAACCTTATAATGGCATCGGCTTTTGCAATGCTGTTCTTCACATTGTTTGCTGACAGCGGCCCCATCAACTCAATGCTTGTATCCTTAGGATGGATATCGGAGCCTTACAAGTTCTTAAGCCATGCAGCAGGCTCCCGCGGCCTTGTGGCATTCATGAACTGCCTTATGTGGTTTGGTAATACAACGATCCTTTTGATGGCAGGCATGATGGGTATAGACGGTTCACTTTTTGAGGCGGCCCAGGTTGATGGTGCAACCTCCACGCAGGTTTTCTTTAAGGTTACCCTGCCGCTGTTAAGACCGATCCTTCTCTATGTTATGATCACATCACTTATTGGCGGTCTGCAGATGTTCGATGTTCCTCAGGTCTTAACTAACGGTGAAGGCTCTCCCATGAGACAGTCAATGACCCTTATCATGTACCTTAACAAGCATCTGTATTCCAAGAATTATGGTATGGCCGGCGCGTTATCGGTTTATCTGTTCATAATAACGGGTATCCTGAGCCTTATTGTTTATAAGTTTTCAGTAAAAGAAGATTAGAAGGAGGTAGACCAAATGAGACAGGATAATTCAGGCGAAGTTGAAGGCGGTTTAGGCCTCCACGCAAGACGTGTTATAGCATATGTAGTGCTTATAATTCTTACATTTTTATGTTTGTTCTGGTTCTATATACTGTTCGTTAATTCAACCAGATCACATTCGGACCTTACAAGAGGCTTTACACTAGTTCCGGGAAGCTTTCTTATCACAAACTTAAATAACGTGCTTCATGGCACACAGCCCATCATGAAGGGCATGCTCAACAGCTTTATCGTTGCTGCAGGTGCATCGATCTTAAGTGTTTATTTTTCAACACTTACAGCCTATGCGCTTCATGTATATGAGTTCAAGATGAAGAAGTTCCTTTTTACCTTCATCCTTGCGGTTATGATGATACCCACACAGGTTACTGCCCTTGGTTTTGTTAAGTTAGTAGGATCAATGAAGCTTGAGAATTCATTTATCCCCCTTATAATTCCGGCAATCGCAGCTCCTGCAACCTTCTATTATATGAAGCAGTACATGGACTCAACGCTCCCTCTTGCAATCGTTGAGGCTGCCAGGATTGACGGAGCCAACGAGGTGAGAACCTTCAATACTATCTCGCTTCCTATGATGAAGCCCGCCATCGCAGTGCAGATGATCTTCACCTTTGTTGCTAACTGGAACAACTACTTCACACCGGCCCTGATACTTCACGATGACAATAAGAAGACACTTCCTATCCTCATCGCCCAGCTGCGTTCCGCAGACTTCTTAAAGTTTGATATGGGCCAGGTATACGTAACAATTGCGTTATCGATTTTCCCGGTAATCATAGTTTACCTATGCTTATCAAGATTCATCGTAGGCGGTGTTGCGCTTGGCGCTGTAAAGGGCTGATAAAGGCCCTTCGGCAAAATCATAAACACCAAAAAGAGCTCTCCTTCGGGAGGGCTCTTTTATGTTGCGAGGCCGATAAACTTCAGAAAGATTTAAATCAAACATTTCGAGGCTATAGCCATGGGAGAGATGCCGCAGTTTAAGCCTCATAACCAGGTGAAATGAGAAATCATATTCAGTCTACTCATCAAGCAGATACAATTCTCCAACGGAATTATCATAGATGCAGGTGTATTTTGAATAGACAACCTGGGCGATATCGGGAAGATTGGCCTCAAAGTCCTGTCCTATAACGAGCCATTTCGGCGGCGTGTCATTTAAGAAGTCAAGAAGCTCCGGAAGAGCATTCTCATCAAGCGCGATAAAGAAGGGCAGATTAACAACATAGCGGTTGCAGGGCATAATGTTATTGATCTCATACCACTGCATATCCAGCATAAAGGAGAAAACCTCATCCCTTTCCATTTCGGGGATAAGGGCTGCTATATCCTTTGAATCATTAACATAGCTTTCATATGAGGTATTCTGACGGTCATAAAGGGCGGTTCTGACGGTTCCCAAAGATGCGGGAATATAGTACAGAAGGTAAACCGAAAAAAGAATGAGTGAAACCGCCTGGGGGAAAGACTCAAAGAGCAGCATGGGCTCATAACACTTAAGCATCATCGCAAGGGCTAAAATAAGGCAGGGATAAACACTTGTGAAATAGTAATAAAACGGTGTTCCCAGGTGCAGGAGAAGATAGGTTGCAGCCGACATGGCCATAAGCACTACGCATAATTCCTTTTGGCAGCGTTTTTTGTGGGTAACCGCAAAAACAAAGGCAAAAACAGCTCCGGAACACTTAAGCTCCCAGGTCGCGTTAAACAGCTCCGCAAAATCACGGGACCGCTTAAAGCCCGTTATGAATACGCAGTTCAGCATATCCATTAAGCATCCGTTAACGGAATAGTAAACAATGATAGGGACAGTTGCTATCATGAGCCCTAAGATCACATAGAGGATAAAGAGAAATAACTCCTGCCACTTCTTCTTTGACATCATAATAAATCCAAGGGCCGCGATGATACCAAGCACGGTACCGCTGACGCTTATTTTGGCAAAAACAATAAGCCCCAGGGAAAATCCCAAAAGAAGCGAATACCAAAAAGGAACGGTGATATCATAAGAACCATCCGCAGATGCTTTTACATAGAATCTGCAGAGCAGATAAAGACATAAAAGGGAAATGGGAAGAAAAAACTCCTCCAGTGTATTACCTCCCCATAAGGTGGCAATGTGACCAAAAAAGAAAACAGCCACTATAAAGGATGATTTTGCCTTGCTGATGAACAAAAGGGAAATGTTCCATATTAGGACAACGGATGCATACAGAGCTATGAGCTGGAGGATAAAGATTCCAAGCCTTCCCTTTATAAAAAGCTGCCCCAGGGCCTCAATAAAGAAAAAATACGGACCTTTTAAGTCGTAAAAATCACGGTACATGATTTTGCCTTCGGTAATACCACGGCCCACAAGGGTGAAGAAGCTTGCGTCGCAGCCATACCAGTTCTTATAAAAGGGGGAAGTCCACAGCGAAAAGAGCAAAAGAAAAATCAGGGACACAAAAAAGAGCAGCATATATTCGGCTGCCTGTTGCTTCCTATCATAATCTCTGAAGGTGACGCTGACTTTTTCCATGGTGCTCCAAATGATCAGAAAATTAGCAGGAGTATTCCGGGAGGCGCTTAACCAAATCCCGACCTGCTTGCTTTACAACAAAATCTGCATAGATTATAATAAAAAACGGTGTGCAGTGCAATAAATACGGGTGGTTACTATGTTAAATAAAGAGCAGATAAAGACAAGAGAACAGATAGTTGAGAAGTATGCCAGGGACCTTGACAGGCTGCAGAGATTCCTGCCGTATCTTGAGAAAAAGGGCGTGAAGGATGAGCAGAATTTTTACAAGGGAAACGGCGGAGAGTTTAAGAGTGTTCCCTTTCCGGTGTATGATTCAACACTTCTTTCATTCGTTAAGGAAGCCAATAAGACTCAGTTTGTAAATCGCAATTATCCTTATGTGTATAGAAGAAACAATATTCATGATGTTAAGGACGAAAAACGTCTGATGGAGAATGCCAAGATCACGGATGTTGACCTGCTCATCGGAATATTCAGCAGGTACATAATCGAGGGACAGCGTAAGGGTGTTGTCTGGACTGAGGGTCTTCAGAACAGGATATATGTGGATTTCATAAGAACGCTCAATAAGCTTTTTTATGAATTCTCGGATCATCCGGAAAAACTGCTGTATTAAATGGGGTATTTTGGAGCCTTATAGAGAAAATACGAAAGACAAAGCGCATTCAATAATGCACTTATGAGTAGATATATTTAAGAAAAGAGGTTTGTAATATGATATCAAGTAAAATGGTAGGCCTTGTAAAGGGAAGCTCTGTTATAAGAGCGATGTTTGAGGAAGGCAAGAAAATGGCAGCCGAATTCGGTGCAGAGAATGTGTATGATTTTTCCCTGGGTAATCCCAATGTTCCGGCTCCCAAGGCAGTGAATGATGCAATCATCGATCTGGCCAGGAATGATGATCCCATTCACCTGCATGGTTATATGAGCAATATAGGACATGATGAGGTGCGCCAGACAATTGCCGAATTCTTAAATGAGTGCTATGGCACCAAATACGATAAGGGCAACATTATCATGACCGTGGGAGCTGCAGGCGGTCTGAATGTTATTTTTAAGTCACTCCTTGATGAAGGCGATGAGGTCGTAACCTTTGCGCCTTATTTTGGCGAGTATAAGAACTATGTTTCAAACTTCGGAGGCAATCTTGTGGTTGCGGATCCCAATACCGAAACCTTCCAGCCGAATCTTGAGGATTTTGAGAAGAAGATTTCACCTAAAACAAAATGCGTGCTTGTTAACTCACCTAACAACCCCACAGGCGTTATCTACTCAAAAGAAACCTATGAAAAGATGGCGGCTATTATAGATAAGAAGCAGGCAGAATACAAGACTTCAATCTACCTGATCACTGACGAGCCCTACAGAGAGCTTGCTTATGACGGGGCAGAGGTACCCTGGGTACCATCATTCTATAAGAACACGATCGTGGGCTATTCATACTCAAAATCATTATCACTTCCCGGCGAGAGGATCGGATATCTGGTTGTTCCCTCGGAAATTGATGATTTTGCAGATGTATTTGCAGCACTTGGGGTTGCAACGAGGATCCTGGGATTTGTAAATGCACCCTCACTTCAGCAGCTTGCCGTGGCAAGGGCGGTAAGAGAGAAAACAGATATTTCCTATTATGACAGAAACAGAAATGAGCTTTACAAGGGATTAACAGAGTGCGGTTTTAAGTGCCAAAAGCCCGAGGGCGCCTTTTATCTCTTCATGCAGGTTCCGATTGAAGATGAGAAAAAGTTCGTTGATATGGCCAAGGCCCATCATATCTTAATCGTTCCCGGATCGACCTTTGCGTGCCCCGGATATGTGCGTATTGCATATTGTGTTGCCTACGAGACCATAGTTAACTCAATGCCGGGATTTAAGAAACTGGCTGAGGAGTGCGGACTGTAGAAACTGCCAAAACGATATAAGGAATAGTTATAACATGAGCTGGAAAGACAATATAAGAAGCGTAACTCCCTACACCCCGGGTGAACAGCCGAAGGTAGAGGGGGAGCTTATAAAACTGAATACCAATGAGTTCCCTTATCCTCCCTCTGATGCTGTAAAAAAAGCGATCAGCGAGACGCCTGTTGATGATTTAAGGCTTTATCCAAATGTCACTGCAGCGCCGCTTGCAAAATCACTTGCCGAGTACTACGGAGTATCTGAGGATGAAGTCTTTGTGGGTGTGGGTTCAGACGATGTTTTGTCGGTTGCCTTTTTGACCTGTTTTTCATCAGATAAGCCCATCTTATTTCCGGATATAACCTATTCCTTTTATGATGTGTGGTGCGATGTTTACAGGATCCCCTTTAAGACGATGCCCCTTGATGAAAACTTCAGGATCAGAAAAGAGGATTACTATGCTGAGAATGGCGGCGTGGTAATCGCAAATCCCAATGCACCAACGGGAATCGGAGAATCGGTTGATTTTATCGAAGATATTGTCAAGCACAATCAGAATTCGGTTGTGATCGTGGATGAGGCCTACGTGGATTTCGGAGGAGAAACATCACTTGAACTGACCCGCAGGTATGACAACGTCCTTGTGGTCCGCACGTTTTCAAAGTCCCGTGCTTTCGCAGGCATGAGAATCGGATTCGCGATCGGATCAAAGGAACTTATAAAGTGCATGAATGATGTTAAGTTTTCCATTAACTCATATACCATGAATCTGACGGCAATCAATTACGGAAAGGCAATCCTTGCTGATGATGCTTATTTTAAAGATACCGTGGGAAAAGTCATGACTACAAGGAAGTGGACGGAGGAGAGGCTTAAAGAACTCGGGTTTACATGCCTGCCCTCGCAGACAAACTTTATCTTCGCAGCTCCTCAAAGAGTGACGGGACTTAATGAGGGTATGGCAATCATGCCTGATGAGAGAACTGATTTTGGCCACTCGGCAAGAGAAGTATTTGAGTACCTTAAGAAAAAGAATATTTACGTACGATACTTTAACAAGCCTAGGATCAATGAATTCCTAAGGATAACCATCGGAACGGATAATCAGATGGAGAAAATGGTTGAAATGCTCAAAAAAATGTAAAAAATTCTAATTACACTTACCTACTGATCTTCCATCAAGAACCTTACCGGGAACGACGATCTTCTCGATAAGAGTGGACTTGGGATCCTCGATGAGCCTGATAAGCTGTTCTGCGGCAATACGTCCGATCTCCGAGGTGTCCTGGGCATAGGTGGTAAGCTTCGGATCAAGGATCTGGGATACGTAAATGCCATCGTATCCGGCAATGGAAACATCTTCCGGAACGGAGAGCCCAAGCTCTGCTATGGCGTTAAGACCACCAATGCAGGAATAATCATCGGGATACATTATACAGGTGGGACGTTCCTTTAAGGACAGAAGCTGCTTGGTAAGCTCCTTGGCCTGGTCGGGATTACGGTAGGTTGCTTCCAGCACATAATCATCACCGGGCTCAATGTCATAGGACTTAAGAGTATTGTAATAGCTGGTGAGACGGTTCTGGGTAACGGAAGTGTTATCACCGTAAATATATGCGATCCTGCGGTGACCCTTGTCATAAATATGTTTGATAAGATCGCGTATACCACCGATGTTGTCGGAAACAACGGATATTCTGTTGTTGAATACATGGTCAATGGTAACAACAGGGAGATCAGAGTTGATCAGATCGATAACGTCGGGATCGTCAAAATCAACACAGGCGATGACAACGCCGTCAACACCACGGTAACGGCTGTGCTCAAGGTAGGTCATTTTATCCCTGACCTCAGCATTTATGAAGGTGATGTCATAGCCGCTCTTTTCAGCGCATTTTTTAAAGGAGTCAAGCACATGGGCAAAATAATCATGTGTCAGCCCGCTGTGACCCCGGTCTACAAAAAGTACACCCAGATTGTAGGTGCGCTTTGTCTTTAATGCTCGCGCAGAGGAATTGGGGAAATAGCCCATTTCTTTAGCTGTGTCACTTATTACTTTCTTGGTTTCCTCACTTATATCACTGTGGCCGTTAAGAGCCTTGCTGACAGTTGCAACGGAAACGCCGCATTTTGCGGCAATGTCTTTCATTGATACCATGACGCACCTATCCTTAAACGATTTCGTATCTTAAGTATATAACATTTTTACCCCATTTTCCAACATTATTTTCAGTTTTTTTAGCAAAATTTGATAAAAGAAATTTGTGATTTTTGTATAAGTGTTGACAAAATTATGTTTTTTGTTGATTTAAACAGTTGATTTCGATATACTGAAAGAGCAGATTTTTATTTTTTTTGCACTTTTACTTAATCGTTTTCTGATTAAAAGACTTCCTTAATTTGGGAATTTTCATTTCCCCTCATCGATACCGATTAAGAAAATTTCGGCATCACAATGTTTCTGTAACAATCTTTCTTTTGAATGGAGAAAACATTATGAAATTTGGTTACTTTGATGACGACAATGCGGAGTACGTCATCACAACCCCGAAAACACCGCTGCCCTGGATCAATTATCTGGGTTGCAATGACTTTTTCAGTCTGATCTCCAATACCTGCGGTGGATATACCTTTTATAAAGATGCCAAGCTTTTGAGACTGACCCGCTACCGTTATAATGACTGTCCGGTTGACACAAATGGTAAGTACTTATACATCAAGGACGGAGATACCATCTGGAATCCGGGATGGCAGCCCACTAAGACAACCCTTGATGAGTATGAGTGCCGTCATGGTATCGGATACAGCCGTTTTTGTGGTAAGAAGAACGGCGTTAAGGCTCAGCTTCTTACCTTTGTTCCCATGGGGGATACCTGTGAGATCACGAAGGTTACTATCACAAATGAGTCGGATGCGGCTAAAGAACTTAAGCTTTTTTCCTATGTTGAATGGTGCCTCTGGAATGCTGATGATGACATGAAAAATTATCAGCGCAACTTATCGACCGGAGAGGTTGAGGTTGTGGATTCGACTATTTTCCATAAGACCGAGTACAGAGAACGCCGAAACCACTATGCAGTATATTCGGTTAATACCGAGATTGCAGGCTTTGACACAAGCCGTGATGATTTCTTAGGACTCTATAACGGTCCTGACGCTCCTGATGCTGTTAAGAACGGTAAGTCCACGAATTCCATGGCATCGGGCTGGTGTCCTATTGCATCCCATCAGATCAATGTGACGATCCCCGCTGGGGACAGTCGCACCTTCGTCTTTGTTCTTGCGTACATTGAGAATGATGAGAACGACAAGTGGGAGAGTTATGGAGTCATCAAAAAGGACAAAGCCTGGGCACTGCTTAATAAGTATAAAACAGATGCGGATGTTGATAAGGCTTTTGCGGAACTTAATGAGTACTGGAAGGGACTGCTGTCCAAATATACGGTTAAGTCATCTGATGATAAGGTCAACCGTATGGTGAATATCTGGAATCAGTACCAGTGCATGGTCACCTTTAATATGTCAAGGTCCGCCTCATATTACGAATCCGGAATCGGAAGAGGAATGGGATTCAGAGATTCCTGCCAGGATCTGTTGGGATTTGTTCACCTCATTCCGGACCGTGCGCGCCAGAGGATAATCGATATTGCATCCACCCAGTTTCAGGATGGTTCGGCATATCATCAGTACCAGCCTCTTACCAAGAAGGGTAATTCGGATATCGGTTCGGGCTTTAATGATGATCCCTTATGGCTTATTGCCGGAACTTCAGCGTACATTAGAGAAACCGGAGATACAACGATCCTTGATGAGATTGTTCCATTCGATAACGATATGTCAGTGGCACAGCCCCTTATGGAACACCTTAAGAGATCCTTTGACTATATTGTGAATCACAAGGGCCCCCATGGACTGCCTCTTATCGGACGTGCCGACTGGAATGACTGCCTGAATCTTAACTGCCATTCAACCCAGCCCGGTGAGTCCTTCCAGACCTTCGGACCTTCAGAAGGACCTGTCGCCGAATCAGTGTTTATCGGCGGAATGTTTGTTAAATACGGCAGGGAATATGCTGATCTGTGCGAGCTTAAGGGCGATGCAGCTGAGGCAGCCCGTGCACGTAAGGCCGCAGATGATATGGAAAAGACGCTTTTGTCGGATGCGGGTTGGGATGGAGAATGGTTTATCCGGGCATATGACTCCTACGGTAACAAGGTTGGATCAAAGGAATGTGAGGAAGGACAGATATACATTGAACCTCAGGGCTTCTGCGTTCTTGCAGGAGTTGGTGTTGAATCGGGAGAGGCCATAAAGGCACTCGATTCCGTTAAGGAAAAACTCGATACCAAGTACGGCATCATGATTTTGCAGCCGGCATATACAAGATATCACGAGGAACTGGGCGAGGTTTCATCATACCCACCGGGATATAAGGAAAATGCGGGAATCTTCTGCCACAATAATCCCTGGGTATCCATTGCGGAGACTGTTGTGGGAAGAGGTGACAGAGCCTTTGAGATTTATAAAAAGACCTGTCCTGCATATACGGAGGAGATTTCCGAGATCCACAGAACCGAGCCCTATATCTACTGCCAGATGGTGGCAGGAAGAGATGCCAAGTTCCATGGCGAGGGTAAGAACTCCTGGCTGACAGGTACGGCTGCCTGGACCTTCTGTAATATCTCCCAGTATATTCTGGGTGTTTATCCAACCCATAAGGGCCTGCAGATTGATCCCTGCACGCCTAAGGGCTTCGGAGATTTCGAGCTTACCCGTAAGTTCAGGGGGGCTGATTACAAGATTTCCGTTAAGAACCCCTCGGATGTTGAGAAGGGCGTTAAAAAGCTTATTGTGGACGGAAAGGAAATTTCAGGCTGCATAGTACCTTTCGAAAACGGCAAAAAAGTGTATAATGTAGAGGTAATCATGGGTTAAACTCCCTTGATAAATTATGTGGTTGGTCTCCGGTACGAAAGTGCCGGAGACTTTTTTTCTCATTTTAATGATCTTACATCATCTTCATATAAAAATTTTCTCTATTAATCCGGATAATGGCTTAATGTTTTGGCCGGATATGCCGATAAAATAAATAGCACATGGAGGTGCGATGTGAAAAGGCAGATGGATCTCGCTTTTTTTTAGTTGTGCTTTTGTGTGGGGAAAATCATATGATGTCTGTCATCAATAACATGAGCGCATACAACGCTCAGAGGCAGTACAATCTAATAACATCAGGCTATACCAAATCTGCCGAAAAACTATCCTCAGGCTACAGGATAAACAGGGCTGCTGACGATGCAGCAGGACTGACTATTTCCGAAAAAATGAGATTTCAGATAAGAGGCTTAAACCAGGGCATTAGCAATGCCCAGGATGGCGTTTCCATGTCTCAGGTGGCTGACGGAGCGCTTGGTGAGGTTCAGGATATGCTCCAGAGAATGACTGAACTTACAGTAAAATCCGCAAACGGAACGAACACCGAGGCGGACCGTGCTGCAATACAAAAGGAGATCGCCCAGCTTAAGGTTGAGATCAACAGAGTCAGTGATTCAACGGAATTTAACACAAAACCCATCTTCAGGGGAGTGGATGAGACAGTTACCGATGCTGATGGCAATCCGGTCATTATAGGTGATATACCTGTCAGCGCCTTGACATTGTCAAATGTAAATCTGGGAGTGGAGCCTTTTGATGAAGACTCAACTTCCCAGGTTTTAAACCTTACTGCTGTTGTTAAGGACACATCTGCGGCAGCGGGCACGGAAATAAAACTGATATACAATGGAGGTCTTTCATCGAACTCAGCAGTCGGAATCAAGCAGGCAGATGGGTCAATACAGAAAATCTCAATGTCTGAATTCAAGGTTGATTCGGTAACATGTGATTCCGCAAACGGAACCTGGGAGAGAACAATGTACTATCCCTCAAAGGGCAGTTCATCGCTCTGCCTTGTACAGAAGATAAAAACCGTTGAGACAAGCGACAGTGAAAAGTATTACGAAATCGGATATACACTTAAAAATACAGGCAGTGAAGCAATAGATGCCTATTTTCTGTTTAATGCAGATACCTCCTATGGAGGAGATACTGCAGGTGACAGAAATGAACGTTACTATATCAACGGGCAGATGATGACTGATACCACGTTATACTCCACAGCTGATTCGCCTCTCACACCTAACACAGGTGATTATGCTGCAGGAGGTAAGGTAGACTATTCAGGTATACCAAGTGATTTTTCAATCATATCTCCCACATCGGCATACAGTTTTACTGAGAGGATCACCTTTGGAGCAACGGATAAACTGGTAGACGTTTCCTTTGGTAATTATCCCGCTACGCGTGATTTCAGTTATTATGATGCATCAAAACTCAACGATGTTTTGGGGCAAACCAATTCCAGTGATCTTGAGTTTTCGGCCATATGGAATCTTGGAACCATAGCAGCAGGAACGGATAACGGCTCCGTATCACTGCAATATGGTATCATGTCAACGGATGTGGACGAAAATATCACCGGACAGGATATTAAAAAGGATACATCAGCTGTCACAAAGCATACAGCGCCGGAGGATATATGGATTCATTTGGGACCCTCAAGCGATAACGGCCTGATGCTCCACTTCGGAGAGATGAATACAACAATCATGGGACTTGATGACCTTGATGTATCTACCGCCGAAGGTGCAAAAAAGGGAATGGCAATGGTTGACAGTGCAATTGATTTTATCTCCGATATGAGGAGTAATATAGGTGCACAGGTAAACAGACTAGAGCATGCCATAAACAATGAAGGAAATATTGTTGAAAATACAACAGCTGCGGAGTCGCGGATACGTGACACTGATATGGCCAAGGAAACCATTGATTTTACAAAGAGCCAGATGCTGATGCAGGTGGGAAACAGGCAAATCAAAGTACCCAGAGCGTGCTTTCACTTCTGCAGTAAGAGCCATCGAAAAGAAGATGTTTCGAGGGCTCTTATTTTTATGTTTGATTCCGGTGGCCTGTAATAGTAAAATTGAAAGGCAAAGGCCCATATTTAAGCGACACCGCTTGATTATGAGGCACTTGATGGAAAGGCGGAAGTATATATGAAGAAAATGATTTTTGCCACAGGCAATCAGGATAAAATGAAAGAGATAAAAATGATCATGGCGGATCTTGATTACGAGATAGTATCTATGAAAGAAGCCGGATTTTATGATGATATAGTTGAGGATGGCACCACTTTTGAGGAAAATGCCCTTATAAAGGCAAGAACCATCGCGAAAAAGACGGGAATCCTCACCCTTTCCGATGATTCCGGGCTGGTTATTGACGCTCTTGACGGAGCACCGGGGATATACTCTGCCAGGTTCATGGAGGGGGAGTCCTATGATGTTAAGAACACCGAACTCATACACCGGTTAGAGGGCGTGCCTGACGAAAAGAGATCTGCAAGGTTCGTGTGTGCTGTGGCTGCGGTATTTCCTGACGGACATGAAGAGGTTGTAAGAGGCACCATGGAGGGCAGAATAGGCTATAAGATTGAGGGAGAGAACGGATTTGGGTATGACCCAATATTTTTCCTGCCGGAGTATGGTTGTACATCTGCTACACTCTCGCCTGAAGATAAAAATAAGATAAGCCACAGGGGAAGGGCGCTTCAGATGATAAAGAAGTATTTATAAAAATAAAGTTTAAAATCATTTGGAGAAATCATGAAAAAAGCAGTTATAATGTCGGATACCCATGGTGATGCAGATGAGATGTTCCGCATCATTTCCAGGGAAAGACCATTTGATATTTTTATCCATTGCGGGGACATATGCGGCGCTGAGAGAATGCTTGAAGCACGGCTTTCGGATTCCATTGTTCATTTGGCAGCGGGGAATTGCGATTTTAATTTAAGCCTTCCACAGATGAAGGAATTCCATATAGGGAAAATCAAGGTGGTGCTCCTGCACGGACACCGTTATCATGTGGACTATGACCCATCGCCGCTTTTTTACCTTGCAAAAGAAAAAGAAGCGGATATTGTGATGTACGGGCACACTCATGTGCCCACACTTATTCAGGAGCAGGGGGTAACAATCCTGAATCCCGGGTCGTTGTGCCGCCCAAGGCAGGCAGATCGCAAATGCACGTATGCGGTGATGAGAGTGGATGATGGCGGAGACTTTTCTGTGGAATTTAAGACTGCGGAGGGCGATGCATACACGCCTTGAAAACAGTGAGGCAGTGGATCATAAGACCGAAAATTCAGAGATTGCAGGTTCTGCAGATTCCGGAAAAATAAAAATAAGAAACGCGAGGAATTTATGAAATATAACCTTATAGCTCCCTGTCACTTTGGCATGGAAGCGGTTTTAAAAAGAGAAATTGCCGACCTGGGATATGAAATAGTTGAGGTTCAGGACGGTCGTGTGACTTTCTCCGGGGAGGAGGATGCGATTGTAAGGGCCAATATATTTTTGCGGACTGCCGAGAGAATCCTCATAGAATGCGCAAGCTTTAATGCAACAACCTATGACGAACTTTTTGAGGGAACCAAGGCAGTGAATTGGGCTGATTTTATCCCGGAGGACGGAAAGTTCTGGGTCGCCAAAGCGGCATCGGTTAAGTCAAAGCTTTTTTCACCATCGGATATCCAGTCCATCATAAAAAAGGCCATGGTAGAATCGTTAAAGCAGACCTATCATGTGAGCTGGTTTAGTGAGGATGGTGAGTCCTTCCCCTTCAGAGTCTTTCTAAATAAAGATAAGGTTACAATAGGACTTGATACTTCCGGAGAATCGCTGCATAAACGCGGATACCGTAAAATGGTCTCAAAGGCTCCTGTTGCGGAGAATCTGGCGGCGGCCATGATCATGCTGACCCCCTGGCATGGGGACAGGATCCTGGTTGACCCTTTCTGCGGCTGCGGTACCATTCCAATCGAAGCAGCCATGATGGCAGCTAAGATCGCACCGGGAATGAACAGAAGCTTTACCGCTGAGGACTGGGATCATCTGATCCCCAGAAAATGCTGGTACCGTGCAATTGATGAGGCAAACGATATGATCAAAATGCCGAAGGATACGGATATCCAGGGGTATGACATAGACGGTGAAATCATTAAGGCGGCCAAGGAAAATGCACTCCTTGCAGGTGTTGCGGATTTAATACATTTTCAAAAGAGACCTGTTGCGGAGCTGTCCCACCCTAAAAAGTATGGATTTATCATAACCAATCCTCCCTATGGCGAGAGGATCGGAGAGGGGGATGAGCTGCTTAAGCTTTATCAGGACCTGGGAAAAGCCTATTCGGAACGCCTTGACTCCTGGTCTGCTTACATAATCACCGGATTTGCGGATGTTGAGAAGTATATGGGCAGGAAGGCTGATAAGAACCGTAAGATATACAATGGAATGATGAAGACCTACTATTATCAGTTTATGGGACCCAGACCTCCTAAAAAAACCGACCATATCAGTCAAAAACCACAAGACCTTGTGGAGTGAAAATTCGAAGATACTAGTTTCAAAAAAGGCTTGTTTTTCGTATTTTTCTGTAATATAATATCGCTTGTAAGCGAGGATCTCCCCTTCAATAGATTCTCATTTACGACCCCTTATTAATTATTTATACTCCCCTCATCGTAGCCCGTTGGTTCCCCCTTCGGGCTACAGTACTGTCTGGGGGAAATGTTAGGAGGAATAAAATGGACGCAAAAGAACTGGCTCTTAAGAAGCATGAGGAATGGAATGGCAAGATTGAGATCGTGCCCAGATGTGAGGTGGAAACCATGGAGGATCTGTCCGTGGCATACACTCCCGGTGTTGCACAGCCTTGCCTTGAGATAAATAAGGATGTTGAACTTTCATATAAATATACACGCCGTGGAAATCTTGTGGCAGTTGTTACTGACGGAACAGCGGTCCTGGGCCTTGGAGATATCGGCCCTGAGGCGGGAATGCCTGTTATGGAAGGCAAGTGTGTTCTCTTTAAGAGATTCGGTAATGTGGATGCATTTCCTCTGTGCGTTCGTTCCAAGGATGTTGATACTATAGTTGAGACCGTGGCACTCCTTGCAGGCTCCTTTGGCGGAGTAAATCTTGAGGATATTGCAGCACCCAGATGCTTTGAAATCGAGAAAAAGCTTAAGGAGAGATGCGACATTCCTATTTTCCATGATGACCAGCATGGAACAGCTGTAGTTGTTCTTTCGGGACTTATCAATGCGCTTAAGCTTGTTAATAAGAAGATTGAGGATATAGAGGTTGTTGTTAACGGCTCAGGGGCTGCAGGAATTGCAATCACAAAGCTTCTTATGAAGACAGGCCTGCGTAACGTTATCCTCTGTGATACAAAGGGCGCTATTTACGAGGGAAGGGATAACCTTAACCCCATAAAGGCGGAGATGGCAGCTATTTCAAATCGCGAAATGAAGAAGGGCAATCTTGGAGATGTAATAAAGGGCGCTGACGTATTCATCGGTGTTTCGGCTCCCGGAGTACTTACACAGGATATGGTTAAGACAATGGCCAAGGATCCCATCATATTTGCCATGGCCAATCCCGTTCCTGAGATCATGCCTGATGAGGCAAAATCAGCCGGCGTGGCTGTAATGGCAACAGGAAGATCTGACTTCCCCAATCAGATAAACAATGTTCTTGCATTCCCCGGAATATTCCGCGGTGCACTTGATGTAAGAGCCAAGGATATAAATGATGAAATGAAGCTTGCAGCAGCTTATGCTATTGCGGGAATAGTTTCAGATGAGGAGAGATGTGCGGAGTACATCATCCCCAACAGCTTTAATGAGAAGGTTACACCTGCGGTGGCAGCTGCAGTTGCCAAGGCAGCACGTGAAACAGGAGTGGCAAGGATTTAATACAGGGGATTCGTCTCCGTTGCGACTTTATATAAAATGAAATGGGCCCATCAAAAGATGGACCCATTTCGTTTTAATGAGACACGGGGGATTCGAACCCCCGACAACCTGATTAAAAGTCAGGTGCTCT
>R03__coassemble_686_pt1 | contig 18169 bp, 16 predicted proteins | sample R03__metabat2_high_PE_019 | metagenome-assembled genome bin R03
ATCGACCCTAAGGGAGCAACGAACGAGGATGAGCTTTACACGGATCCCTATTACGATCTGGCCAAGCTTTCCCACTCAATCTGCGGTTATTACGATTATTTTAACAGTGACCTCTATGAGATATCACTTGATGGCAGCTTAAAGGCACAGCTTTCAATAGATGCCGATAACAGCGAATACATTAAAATGTTTAAGGAGAAGCTTTCAGAATGCTCCATTGATTACCGCCTTGTAAGGTTGTATGAATGTTCGCTGTTTTTATCCATGCTGCCACTTCATATAGACAGACCGAAGAAGGTTTTCGCATTTGTACTTAATGCCGCAAACATAATAGAGATTTTAAAGGAAGACTGATGGAATACGAAGGCTTAAGCTTTATTTTCGATATTGACGGGACTCTGTGCCCTATCAAGAAAAAAGATGAAGAATACGCAGACCTTGTGCCCTATGCCGAAATGGTTGATAAGATCAGGGAATATAAGGCAGGGGGTGCGAAGATCATACTGTTCACCTCGAGAAACATGAACAGCTACAATGGCAATATAGGCCTTATAAATGCCAATACTGCCAAGGTAATCTTAAAGTGGCTTGACAAATGGGACATTCCCTACGACGAGATCATATATGGGAAGCCCTGGCCGGGGCATAAGGGCTTCTATGTGGATGACAGAACCATCCGCCCCGATGAATTTTTAAGCATGTCGGTAGAGGAGCTTAATGAGGTTTGTGCAAAATCAAGATGCAAACAGTAGCTGGTCATTTGATGGGAAAGTATAAGCATGGCAGGTCGCTTAAATGTTAAAAATTTAAAACGGGGAATAAGCTATTTTAAGCGAAACGGCTTAAGGGAGAGCTATTACAAGGCCATGGAGCGCCTTAAAAGGGATGAGGACGAGAAGAACTATACCCAAAAGGTTTTAGATGCGCAGCCATCTCCTTCCGAAGCAATCAGGCAGAAAAATACAACTTTTGAAAGGCCGTACCTTATAAGCATTCTTGTTCCTGCCTATGACACTGATGAAGAGGTCTTTAACAAGATGCTTGAGTCGGTTGCTTCCCAGACCTATACAAACTGGGAGCTGTGTATTGCAGATGCATCTCCCACAAGACGTCTGCAGGGAGAGGTCCAAAGCTTTGTTGCAAGGCACAGCCTTGATGCTAAGGGAGTAAGCGGACCTGAAATCTTCCGAAAGAAGGTTAAGTACAGATATCTTGAGAAAAATCGCGGAATTTCAGCCAACCTCAATGAGGCCTTAAAGGATGCAACCGGTGACTATGTAACATTTTTAGACCATGATGACGTGCTGACAACCGATGCGCTTTATGAGGTGATAAGCGTTCTTAACGGAAGGTCGGCTCATGTACATACAACGTCGCAGATTCCGGTCAGGTTTATATATTCCGATGAGGATAAGGTTTCATATGATGACGGCAATTATTTCGACTATCATAAAAAAACCGATTTTGACCCGGCAATGCTTTTGACCAATAATTACATATGCCATCTTTGCATTGCAGAAAGCGACTTAATAAAAAGCGTTAAGGGCTTTGATCCCGATTTTGACGGATCCCAGGATTATGATCTGTCCTTAAGGCTTACGGAAAAACTTAAGGATGATGAGATAGTCCATATTCCCAAGGTTTTATATCACTGGAGAAGCGTTAAGGCATCGACAGCTGAAAATCCCGAGGCAAAGCTCTATGCATATGAGGCCGGAAAAAGAGCAATTGAAGCAAGCCTTGAAAGACGTGGTATAAAGGCAGAAGTCAGAAACACGAAGCATTTGGGCTTTTTCGGTATTGATTTTCCAAAGGATTCCGGAAGCATTTTAAGGATGTCCCCAAAGGAGTTTGCTTCCATGAATGAAGACTCTTTTAAAAATATCAAAGAAGACTATATTTTGGTAATGGCAGACTCTCTAAAATGCACTGATGAGCAGATAGAGAATCTCAAAGGCCCAATGGCTCTTGATTTTGCGGGAGCTGCAACAGGAAAGATAATAAGAGGAAACCTGATAGAGAGTGCCGGTTACGAAAGACTGGGAAAGGGCGGAATAAGCCCGTGCTTTTCGGGGCTTAACAGGCACTTTTCGGGATACCTTCACAGAGCATCCCTGCTCCGCTGCGTGGATGCCTATGATCAGGGATGTGTTTTGTATAAGAGAAAAGCGCTGGAATGGAGGACGGACGGTCCGGAGCTTAAAGGGAACTTAAGATGTATTTACGTTCCAGAGGCCGAGTTTACAAGGATTTAGAACATGGCGAAAGTAACCATTATAATACCTAACTACAACGGAACTAAATATATAAGAGACTGTCTGGATTCACTGAAGGCCCAGTCCATGAAGGATATACATATCCTTGTTGTGGACAATGCATCGGAGGATGGTTCGGATAAGATTATCGAGGAGGAATATCCTGAGGCAGAGCTTGTGAGGCTTAAGGAAAACTTCGGCTTTTGCAGGGCCGTCAATGAGGGAATCAGGAGAACCAGGAGTGAGTATCTGATTTTGCTCAATAACGATACCCGGGCGGATGAAAACTTCGTTAAGGAGCTTTACGAATGTATCGATTCCCATCCCGACACCTTTTCCGTGGCATCAAAAATGCTGCAGATGTATTCACCGGATAAGATCGATGCGGCAGGAGATCTGTATTGCTGCCTTGGGTGGGCTTTTTCCCTGGGCAAGGATAAAAAGGCCTCAAGATACAATAAGGAGAGTGTTATTTTTTCCTCCTGCGGTGGTGCTGCCATATACAGAAAATCGGTTTTTGAAGAGATAGGGTATTTTGATGAGCTGCATTTTTCATATCTTGAGGATGTGGATGTGGGCTACAGAGCCCGGATCATGGGATATAAGAACAGATATACTCCAAAGGCAATAGTTTATCATGCGGGAAGCGGAACAACCGGCTCACGGTACAATCCCTTTAAGGTCAGGATTGCCGCAAGAAACAGCTGGTACGTGGTGTTTAAGAACATGCCCCTTCTGCAGCTTATAATAAACTTCCCTTTTATACTCTTCGGATTTATGGTAAAGGCCGTGTTTTTTATAATAAAGGGCTACGGAAGGGAATATCTGTCGGGAATGAAGAGGGGGTATCTTATGTGTACCCAGGGACGCAAATATCCCTATGACTCAAGATTTATAAAGAATTATTGCATGATACAGCTTGAACTGTGGGTTAATACCTTCCGCAGAATTTTAGGTTAAAAAGATGATAAAGGATAATCAGCGAGTTTTAAATCAAATACATGTGCTAATAGACCTGCTTGTGACCATTGGGGCGTATTTTCTGGCTTACTGGCTTAAGTTTAAGAGCGGATGGATCTCCTACAATGTATCCCTGCCCATCAGGTCATATATTCTGGTGCTTTATTTTGTTGCACCGATATATATGCTCCTGTACTACGTTTTTGATATGTACAATTCAAAGCGCCTATCGGGAAGAAAAAGGGAAATCTTTAACATCGTTAAGGCCAATACAGTCGGGCTTGTTATGATCATAGTTGCGCTTTATGTTGTCAACCAGCCCAACTACTCACGAGAGATGTTTTTTATTTTCTGGTGCCTTAATGTGTTTGTTTTAGCAGGCTACAGAAATCTTCTGCGTATTTTCCTAAGATATATCAGAAAGCGGGGCTATAACCTTAAGTACGTACTTCTTGTGGGCTATTCAAAATCAGCCGAAAGCTACATCAACAGAATAAGGATGAATCCCCAATGGGGATATGTGATAAGGGGAATACTCGACGACCACATTGAGGCCGGAACCATGTACAGGGGTATCAAGGTCCTTGGAAAGATCGATAACCTGATGGTTATACTGCCGGAGAATAAGCTTGATGAGATCGCTATCACCCTAAGCCTTAATGAATACGGAAGGCTTGAGGAAATTGTGGGCATGTGTGAAAAATCAGGTGTTCACACAAAATTTATCCCCGATTATGCGGGGATCATTCCAAACAGACCCTACACCGAGGATATTCAGGGACTGCCTGTTATCAATATAAGGCGCGTGCCTCTTACAAACGGAATATATGCCGCTGCAAAAAGATTTGTTGATATTGTGGGATCAATATGTGCGATTGTTTTATTTTCCCCGATAATGCTGGCTTCGGCAATTGCTGTTAAGGTAACCTCAAAGGGACCTGTCATATATGCCCAGGAAAGAGTGGGTCTTCATAACAAGACCTATAAAATGTACAAGTTCAGGACCATGTATGTTCAGGATGAGAATGAAGAGAAGGAAAAGTGGACCACCAAGGATGACCCGCGGGTTACTAAGGTTGGCAGGTTCTTAAGAAAGACAAGTCTTGATGAACTCCCCCAGCTTTTCAATATTTTCATTGGCCAGATGTCCCTTGTGGGACCCCGTCCGGAACGGCCGGCTTTTGTTGAAAAGTTCAAGGAGGAAATCCCAAGATACATGGTAAAGCACCAGGTTCGTCCCGGCCTTACGGGGTGGGCCCAGATACATGGATTAAGAGGCGATACCTCAATCGAGAAGAGAATAGAATATGACCTTTATTATATTGAGAACTGGACCATGGGTCTTGATATAAAAATTTTGTTTTTAACTGTATTCAGAGGTTTTATCAACGAGAATGCATACTAGGGGGAAGCATGGTAGTAGATGTAATAATCCCAACCTACAAGCCCGATGAGAGGCTATTTGAGCTTGTGGATAAGCTTAGAAATCAGACGAAAAAACCTGCAAGGATCATTTTGATGAACACCGAGCAGAAGTACATTGAGAATCTTACAAGAGGCCGCAGATATGAGTCCTTTATGAAAGAGGTTGAGATAAGAAACGTATCTGCCTGGGAGTTTGATCATGGCAAAACGAGAAATGAAGGTGCAAAGGATTCAAATGCCGATGTGCTTATATTCATGACCCAGGATGCGGTACCTGAGGATGAAACGCTTTTTGAAAAGCTTCTCTTGCCCCTTCGTAACGGTGAGGCAGAGGTTTCATACGCCAGACAAATCCCAAGAGAGGATGCATCTTTGGCAGAGCGATTTTCAAGAGAGTTCAATTATCCGGATAAATCAGTTGTAAAATCAGCAGCTGATCTTGAGACTATGGGGATAAAGGCATTTTTCTGTTCCAATGCATGTGCGGCCTACAGACGGGATGTGTTTGAAATGCTGGGAAAGTTCCCTGTAAACATGATCTTTAATGAGGACATGGTTTTTGCCCATAAGGTCATTACAAACGGATTCAGGATTGCCTATGTTGCAGATGCCCATGTGATCCATTCCCATAACTATACAAATATGCAGCAGTTCCACCGGAATTTTGACCTTGCAGTCTCGCAGAAAATGCATCCCGAGGCTTTTGAAGGCATTTCATCGGAATCCGAGGGGATTGCCTATGCCAAAAAGGCTTTTAAATATTTCAGGGAAAAGGGACATCCCCTTAAGTTTTTCCCCTTTGCAATAACATGTGCATACAGATTAAGGGGTTATAAGCTGGGAAAAAAGTACGAGAGTCTGTCCCATAAAAAGATACTTTCGTATACGATGAGTCCCAGATTTTTCAAAAAGATGTGGAGTTGAAAATGAGCGATAATGATAAAAAGTTTTGCATTATGTGCGGAAAATACGAGGATGAGGCCGGGGAAATAATAAAGCTTCCCGGAGGCATAAACGTCTGCTCAAAATGTATGGAAAATGCAATGCAGATGGCAGACCGCATTGCCAAAATGGACGGAATCCCCAAGGTTCCGCCATTTACTCCCGAGGCTGATCCTAATGCAACAGGTGAGGAAAATGCAAAAGACTCTTCGAAAAATGCAACTGATGCAATAAAAAGCCAAGGTGCAGGTAACGTGACCTTAGAGCCTGAAGCAGTTGTACCTGCTGAGAGTGATACTGCAAATGGAATAAATGACGAGAATAAGGAAGAGCCGAAAAATCCCGATGACGGGGATAAACCAAAGGGCGAGCCTATAGGCAGCATATTCGGACCCTTTGGCAGGGGAATATCAAATATAGGCTTTATGAATTTCTCGGACCTTCAGAACATGATGCTGGGAGGAGGAGGCCCCAAGGTTAAGAAGAGGAAGGAAGGGGAGGAAAAAACTCCCGTCATAGATATTAAGGATATACCTCTCCCCCATAAGATAAAGGAACAGCTTGATGAATATGTGGTAGGCCAGGAAATGGCCAAAAAGGTAATGTCTGTTGCGGTCTACAACCATTATAAAAGAGTAGCTGCGGAAGATATGAAGGACGACAGATTTGAGTCGGATCTTGCGGGAGTTGAGATTGAAAAGTCAAACATGCTCCTTATCGGACCTACGGGATGCGGAAAGACCTATCTTGTAAAAACCCTGGCAAAGCTCCTTAACGTTCCCCTTGCCATTGCGGATGCCACCTCATTAACTGAGGCAGGCTACATAGGCGATGATATAGAGAGTGTTGTTTCAAAGCTTTTGGCGGCTGCTGATAATGATGTTGACAGAGCTGAATGCGGAATCATATTCATAGATGAGATCGATAAGATCGCCAAGAAAAAGAATGCGCATTCAAGAGATGTTTCCGGAGAGAGCGTGCAGCAGGGAATGCTGAAGCTTTTAGAGGGCGCCGAGGTGGAGGTTCCCGTGGGAGCCAACTCCAAAAATGCCATGGTGCCACTTACCAAGATAGATACAAAAAATATCCTGTTTATCTGCGGCGGTGCCTTTCCGGACCTTGATGAGATAATAAAACAGCGCCTTAGAAAGCAGACCTCCATCGGCTTTAATGCAGAACTTCGTGATGAACTGGATAAGCGTAAGGATGTACTTAAAGAGGTTACGGTCGAGGATGTTAAGAAGTTCGGAATGATCCCGGAATTCGTGGGAAGACTTCCTGTTATCTGTACCATGGAGGGCCTTTCGGAGGATATGCTCGTAAAGATATTAAAGGAGCCTAAAAATGCCATTCTTAAGCAATACAGAAAGCTCCTTGCCATGGACGAGGTTAAGCTTGATTTTACCGATGAGGCGCTTAAAGCAATAGCGCAAAAGGCCATGGAAAAGGATACCGGAGCGAGGGCATTAAGGGCGATAATCGAGTCGCTTATGCTTGATATCATGTTCGAGATTCCCAAGGATGAGAATATCGGAATGGTTACCATAACTAAAGAATATGTTGACGGAACGGGTGGACCTGTTGTAGACTTAAGAGGTGGTAATTTAAGCTTTAAAGAGCGTGGGGAACTCTTGGAAGTGAAGGAATAACAGTTAACATAAAAGGGGAAAGGAAGGGGAGAAAATGATCCTTGATATTTTGTATCTTCTTATCCTGCTCATGGTAGTGAATTTCGTGATCGGTTTACTGCGGGGCGTTTGGACCGAAGGCTTTAATAAGGAAAAGTTCGCAAAGGGACTTACAACCTATCTTTTGGTTCTTATCGGTTTCACGGCTATCGCGCTGTTTGCATTTTATGCAAGCCAGAAGTCACGGGGATTTATGTACCTGGTGGGTATTTTGATTGATCCCATTGCAAGATACTTGGTAAAGCTTTTAGATACTTTAAGAGAGCTTCTTGACTGGGTGTTCGGCAGGAAATCAAAGGATGCCGATCCAAAGCACACAGCCGGCACTGTAGCGGAAGCTGCCGCAAACGGTACCAAGACCGTTACCCAGACGGTGGATGGAACCCAGCCGGTTAAGAGAAAGCGGGGAAGACCCAGAAAGTATCCGCTGCCGGAGGAGGCAAACGGTGCGGCAGGCAAAAATTAAATGATTTTTCAGAGGCAGAACTATTTCTGCCTCTTTTTGTAGGAAGAGATTTCGGAGAATTCACATTGATATACAGAAACGGATACGTAAAGGATAACCTGTCTATATTGGGCTTTGGCTGTATGAGATTTCCCAAAAAGGGGAACGGCTTTGATATGGATGAGATAAAGCGGGAGCTTAAGTACGCCATAGACGAGGGTGTTAATTATTTTGATACCGCATACATCTATCCCGGCTCAGAGGAGGCTCTGGGCGAGGCACTGGATGAACTGAAGCTCAGGGATAAGGTGTACATTGCAACAAAAATGCCCCATTACATGATGAAAACAGTTGATGAGGCCGAAAAGCGTTTTAATGAACAGCTTCAGCGCCTTAGAACAGATCATGTGGACTATTATCTTATGCACATGCTTCCGGATGCTATGACCTGGGACGTCCTTGTAGAGCGTGGAATCCTTAAATGGCTTGAAGATAAGAAGGCACAGGGGAAGATCAGACGCATCGGATTTTCCTATCATGGCAACACTGACACATTTATAGAGATCCTGAACAGGTATGACTGGGAGTTCTGCCAGATCCAGTATAACTATATGGATGAAACCTCACAGGCCGGGCTTGCGGGTCTTAAGGAAGCGGCCAAAAGAGAAATTCCCGTAGTGATAATGGAGCCCTTAAGAGGAGGACGTCTGGTAAATGACCTTCCACGGGAAGCTGTGGAAGCCTTTGAAAGATCGGGCACGGGGAGAACTCCTGCAGGGTGGGCCTTTAAATGGCTGTGGAACCAGAAAGAAGTTTCGGTGGTGCTGTCCGGAATGAACTCCATGGATATGATAAAGGAGAACATAAGGGTTGCCTCGGAGACTGAACCCGGCTCACTATCTGCAGATGAGATGGAGGTCTACAAAAAGGTAAAGGCTGCCATAAACAGCAAGATGAAGGTGGGGTGCACCGGCTGCAGGTACTGTATGCCCTGCCCTAAAGGGGTGGATATTCCGGGAGCCTTCAGATGCTATAATGTTTCCTATACGGATAATTATTTTGTGGGCATAAAGGAATACCTTATGTGCACAACAATGAAGAATGAAAAAAGCCTTGCATCCCAGTGTGTAGAATGCGGAAAGTGTGAGCAGCACTGTCCCCAGTCTATTCCCATCAGACAGGAACTTAAAAACGTAAAGCGCAGGTTTGAAAATCCGGTCTTTAAACTGGCCATGAAATTCATCCCCGGCAAGCTTAAGTAATTTTACTGGATCACGATATGAAAAACATAAGATTAAAAATCAGACATTTGATTCTCATAAGTGCTTTTTCCGCTCTTTCCGCCATTGCGCTCTTTGGGTGCGGCGAGGAGGATGCCGGGGAAGATACCGGTTCCGGCGAGGAATCTTCCGGCTATCAGTCAACCGGTGATGAATATGAGGATTACATACATGAGGCCTTAGAGGCGGTTAAGGACAGCGCAACCGTAGACACGGGGAACGGAGAGACTTCGGAGATTCCCGATACGGATGGCGAAAAGTCGGAAGGAAGGGTAATACAGATTGAACGTCAGGAATCCGATGAAGAACCCGAGTCGGTTTTCGTTTCCGGAACAGAGGCTGCGGATACGTCGGATAGCAGCAGTTCCTCATCTGATTCTTCCTCGAGCGATGAAACACCGAAAACCACTCCAGATACCTTTGAGGTGGGTACCGGATTTGTCTATATAGATGGCAAATACGACACAACCTACTCAAAGGACCTTCTTAAAATAATACAGGATGCAAGAACGGGCCTTAACTATCCGACTGCCAACGAGAATAAAAGCCTTGATATCTGCGCAAATTTAAGGGCCAAGGAAATCACCTGCTATTTGAGTCATTACAGGCTTGACGGAACGCCATATTATTCCCTTGCACCAGATTATTACAAGGCGGAGATCATTACCATAGACGGAGCAACGGCTCAGGAGACCTTTGATGCATGGCTTGAGGATCCCATATCGAGGGGGATTATTTTCTCCAAGGATTATCAGTCGATCGGTGTGTCCAACTACGTGTGCAATGGCCTTAACTGCATTGTGGTATCCTTTGGATATTGACGTATTATTGAAATTCACATAATTACTTGATTTTATCCGCAAAAAATCATACAATTATGAAGTATGTTTTGCGATTTAACATATAGAAAAGGAGTTTTATTATGCCAAGAGATTTTGATCTTGATTTTGATGATGATGATCTGATGCAGCAAAGACGCCAGGCACCTCAGCGGCAGCAGCGCCCCCAGCAGAGACCTCAGCAGCGTCCACAGAGAGATCTTAGCAATACACAGGGCCTTGGAATGGACCGCATGGACAGAGGCGCTACGGGAACCCTGCCTCGTCAGGGAGGAGGACGCAGGAAGAAAAATCAGACGCGTTCAATCATAATCCTTGTGGTTGAGATTGTTGTATTCATACTGTTATTGGTAATGTTCTTTGTTCTTAAGAACAAGATTGTAAACGGAGATACCTCGGCAAAGAGTTCTGCTTCATCTGAAGCTTCTTCGGAGGACGGATCATCTTCAGGCGGAGTAAATGTTGAGAGTGACAGCTTCTCACTTACCTGTACCAAGGTTCAGCTGGCTAATGACGCTGACGGCAATCCTGCAGCACTTATCTACTTTACATTTGTTAACAAGACGGACACACCGCTTTCAATGAATGATGTATTCCCGCCTTCGGTCAAGCAGAACGGTGCTGATTGCTCAATGAATGCAACACTTACAGAGGCGCCTGCCGAGATAGCTAACCATGATACCCAGATCTCCGGCGGACAGTCCATTGACTGCTGCTATGCAGTTACTCTTCAGGACTTTACATCAACACTTACACTTACGATCCATGATAATTACGAGACCTTCTCGGATATAGGATCAACGGATATACCACTTAGCTAATACAGATTTAAGTAAAGGGCGACCTTCGGGTCGCCCTTATGTCTATAAAGGATTATTACGGTTTAAAAAGAAAGGCCGGTTTTGATATGAAAATAATCATTGTTGGATGTGGCAAGGTAGGCAGCTCCTTAGCTGAACGCCTTACTGCGGAAAATCATGAGGTTACGGTAGTTGATAAGGATGCTGCAAAGCTGCGTACCGTTGCTGACAGGATTGACGTCCTGGGTATGGAAGGAAGCGGTACAAACTACGAGGTGCTTTTGGAGTCCGGGATCAGAAATGCAGATCTTATGATCGCCACAACGGATTCCGATGAGCATAACCTGCTGGCTGCTCTTTTTGCGAAAAGGGCGAATAATAACTGCCATACCATAGCCAGAATAAGGGATCCGGAATATTTTAACGAGATAAGATATATACGTGAAGAGCTTAACCTTTCGATGGTCATAAATCCGGAGCTTGCTGCGGCAAGAGAGATAACACGTCTTGTGAAGTTCCCTGCCGCACTTAAGATCGATACCTTTGCAAGGGGAAGAGTGGACCTGATAAAGCTTGTGCTTCCCCAGGATTCCCAGCTTGATGGCGTTAAGATATATGAAATCTCCCAAAAGGCGAAGAGTGATGTTCTCATATGCGTTGTGGAACGTGGAGACGAGGTTACAATACCGGCAGGTGATTTTGCCCTAAAGGGCGGAGATTCCCTGTGGTTTATTGCCGACCACCGTAACGCACTGTCTTTCATTAAATATGCGGGAGTTGCTGTTTCAAATACCGTAAAGAGCATCATGCTCATAGGCGGGGGGAAGCTTACCTACTATACGGCAAAGCTTTTGGAGGAAACAGGGATCAAGGCCAAGATAATCGAGGTCAACGAGGACAGATGCAGATATCTTTCCGAGGAACTGCCGAAGACAATGATAATAAACGGTGACGGAACGGACCAGCAGCTCCTTGCTGAGGAGGGTATCAAGACAGTTGACGTTGTGGCGGCTATGACCGGTATTGATGAGGAAAATATAATGCTGTCCCTCTATGCCGGCAGCGTGTCCGATGCAAAGCTGTTAACCAAGGTAAACAGGATAACCTTTGAGGACGTTATAGGCTCCCTTAATCTGGGCAGTATCATTAACCCTCAGAACATCACTGCGGACCTTATATTAAGCTATGTCCGGGCCATGTCCAATTCCATGGGCTCAAACGTGGCATCGCTCTGCAAAATCGCTTCGGATAAGGCAGAGGCCCTTGAATTCAGAGTGTCCTCGGATAATCCGGTTACCGGAATACCCCTTAAGGATTTAAAGCTCAAGAAGGATCTTATAGTTGCCTGCATCAATCACAACGGTAAGATACATACGCCCAACGGTGACAGCGTGATTGAAAAGGGTGACACGGTTATTGTGGTGACAACACAGAAGGGCCTTGACGACCTGGAGGATATTCTTGAATGAATAGGAGAATGATCTTTTACTTCCTGGGATGGGTCATGAAGATAGAATCGGCGCTTTTGCTTTTGCCCCTTGCCGTCTGCATGATCTATAGGGAGAGGGAAACCCTGTATATGGCGGGAATTTGGTTTTTCCTGGCTGTTGCGGGGATACTGATGTCTTATAAAAAACCAATAAACGCCAATTTCTTTACAAGAGAGGGATATGTTGCAGTTGCCCTTTCCTGGATCGTACTTGGTATTTTCGGCGCAATGCCGTTTTATCAGACGGATACTATCCCATCCTTTATTGATGCGCTGTTTGAGACGATTTCCGGATTCACTACAACCGGAGCAAGCATATTAACGGATGTGGAAAACATGTCAAAGGGTGTGCAGTTCTGGAGGAGCTTTACCCACTGGGTTGGTGGTATGGGCGTCCTGGTTTTCGTGCTGGCACTTATACCGGTAACTGATGCTGACAGCATTCATCTGATGCGGGCGGAATCCCCGGGACCTTCTGTTGGAAAGCTTGTCCCAAGGGTAAAATCAACCGCTAAAATTCTTTATGGAATATATCTTGCAATAACCGTAACGATGATCCTGGCCCTTTTCTTTACGGGAATGCCCTTCATCGAGGCGATGGAGATAACCTTTGGTACTGTGGGTACAGGCGGCTTCGGAGTCCACAATGATTCCTGCGCCTCATATTCAACGCTTCAGCAGGCCATTATCACCTTTTTCATGATCGCCTGCGGTGTTAACTTCAATCTGTACTTCCTGATCCTTGCAAAGAGACCAAAGGACGCACTTAAATCGGAAGAGCTTAGGACTTATCTTGGGATACTGGCCTTTGCAACTATTACAATAGCAATCAACATCAGGGGCTATTTTGACTCTGTGGGAATGACTCTCCATCAGGCACTTTTCCAGGTGGCAACCTGTATGACCACTACGGGATTCGGAACGACTGATTTTGACCTGTGGCCCACCTATTCGAAGCTAGTGCTTGTGGCGGTTATGTTTGTGGGTGGCTGCGCCGGTTCCACTGCCGGTGGTATCAAGGTCAGCCGTATTGTCATTGCCTTTAAGACCATTACCAAGGAAATGCAGAATATACTGCATCCCAGGTCAGTGAAGATACTGAAGTTCGAGGGTAAGCCCATCGAGCATAGCGTGCTCAGAAGTGTTAACGTGTACTTTATGACCTACACCTGTATCTTCTTTGCATCGATCCTGCTGGTGGCACTTGACGGTAAGGATGTAACGACCACTGTCACTGCGGTCATTGCAACCTTTAATAATATAGGTCCCGGACTTGCCAAGGTTGGGCCCACAATGAATTACGCAGAGTTCGGCAATTTTGCGAAGCTGGTGCTGACCTTTGATATGCTGGCAGGAAGGCTGGAACTCTTCCCATTACTTTTAATGTTTTCACCTTCCACGTGGAAGAAGTAGAGGGGCCGGAGTTGATTTAAGTCCTTTTGCGGCATTTATAATTTTCTCAAAAGGCCAACAGTCAGTGTGCGTTTTCTTTAGAAATTCACTGTAAATGTGCGCTGTGTTTTCGAAATATATATGACTTGAAAGTGAAATAATAATTATGTTCAGAGCCTTGAGAAGGACAAAAAGAGCAATATCGGAGAAAGAGACAAGACAGCTTCTGCATAATGAAAAGCGGGGAGTTTTTGCGGTAAACGGGGACGACGGATATCCCTTCGCGGTTCCTGTTGATTATTATTATGATGAGACAAACGGGAAAATTTATTTTCACGGAGCCAAAAGCGGATATAAGGTGGATGCACTTAAGAAAAGCGATAAGGTATGCTTTACTGTATATGGTGGTGAAACCTACGAAGAGGGCGACTGGGCACCCTATGTTAAAAGCGCAGTGATCTTCGGAAGATGCCGGATGATAGACGAACTTGATATTGTTACCGATAAGGTGCGCCTCCTGGCCGGAAAATACTATCCTTCTGATGACGAGGTGGAGGCCGAGATTGCCAAGGATATAAAGGCAGCGATGCTTTACGAGATAACCATAGAGCATATGTGTGGTAAAAGGATACACGAGAAATAGACAGATTGTTTAAGATAAAAACTGTTTGGATACCAATTGCCATAACCAGATCATGATCTAGTGGGTATGATCTCGGCGAAGCCGTACATGATTACCTATTATTTTCGATATACCGCTGCCCAGTTGGTATGATTTTACAATTCCAGACAAAGAATTACCCACTACACAGATTTGTACTCTGTCTGGTATGCACAAAAACGCATAAACAGGTTTTGATTTACCAACTGATGATATCAGATTACACCATAGTGGGTATACTCTTTGAGAATCTGGACATAATTTACCTACTTTATAGTATTCTCAATGTTCTGGTGGGTAGATTCTACGACACACCATTGATAGGATACCCACCTGCTACAATGTGTCTATAACATAGTAGGTATATCTCAACAAAATCGAATAAGATTACAGCAAGAAATTTTCAATATATCTGTCTGTAATTTGAGTGTTCAATGGTGCGTCCGAGCTTTCGTGAAACAGTAGCAGATTGTCGCCAATCAGATAGCCGTTCTTTTCATACAAATTTATCTTGTTTAAGCTTCCATTGTAATATTTTTCGGAATCCATCATTCCCAGGTGTTCAATGATGGTCTCTTCGAGTGTATTTGGGTTAAGCGCGATAAAGTCAGGACGCTTTATTATAATGCGGTTCCCATCTTTAAGCTGAAGTGGATATTCGTATCTGTATGGTATGCCATATCTCGTTAATTCATCGGCTATTATTTTTTCTGATTTTGAGCGTACTCGTTCGCCTTTTACAGTAAAGAAATTTCCTTTTGCACACTCGTCTGAAATCTCCCATTTTTCATAAGGTGTATTAGCCCATTCTTCAATATAAATTTCTCTTATCCTGATTATTGGGTCTACCCATTTTTTTCTCGCAGGATGTAAACCCAAATAAACAGCTTCGTCCTCTGAAAAATCATAATTTAGGCATCTGCGGCAATCTTCCAGTTTTTTGATTTTCCTTTTTATTAGGGGTAAAAGTTTTTCTAAATATTCTCTGTTTGCGATTTCTGAAATGAACTTTGCTTTGTCTTTGCCAAGATATGTCGTACCATTATAGTATTGGAAAGAGTTTCCTTTCGTTGCACATCGGAGTTTTCCCGGTGGGGCCTTTTCTATTGAGGCGACAATTCTTTTTTCCGTTTTCTTAAGCATGGATATTTCGTCAGTGATTTTTTTGGAAATGGTTTTCTTATTCATGTGCGCTTCCTTTCTGATGTGAAGCCGGAAGAAATTATAAAAAATCCAACCGGACTATAAAATGAAATGGTATAAAGAATTCTGATGCATATTATATACGAAAATATTATGATTTAGTAGGCGTTATTTATTTAATAATAAAATTCCCTGTTGACCGATAAGCACATTGAATCTATGAAAAAATGGTTGATGATATTTTTGGGTAAGTAAGAATATAAAAATTAATTTATATTTTTGTGAGATTACGATATGATAATATAGAATTGGCTAAGGGGAAATTGCATTATATGGCTGAATATGCAGCTGATGCTGTCGGCTACTAATGCGTGTCAAGACGACATATGAAAAATGAATGATTTTTTTAAAAGTGCATTGAATGATTTTGCCACTGATGTGGCAGCGGGGGATGCAATAAGGCATTTGGCGGATAAGGGAATGACGATCGAGGAAATTTCGGAGAATCTTACGTATCCCGCATCTGTTGATAATATAAGGTCCGTTGTCTGGAAGCATTATCAAAACAACGGTACGATCAGGCTTGATAAACCTGAAAATAACAGGGCGAAGCCCGTGAGGGTTGATTATGTCCTTGAACATGATATTTACGGGCATTCAAGCTACAGGCGGGTGGAAGAGAAAACCACAGAAAATACGCTTGAATATGTGGCATGTGATTTTGGCCGCAGGCTCTATAATGACAGGGAGAAATTCCTGCGGGAACTTGATAAGCTTGATAAAAGAGACAGGGATTATATTCTGGACCTCCCCTGGCCGATTGAAACCGTGTATCATGTCAAAAATGAGAGAATGGACAGGATCATTATTGCCTTAAATTTATGAAGCAGAGCGCAGCTTGGCAAGTACGACCAAAGTAGCATCCGCTTCCGGATGGTTCCGCGATTCCTGCGTTATGACTTATATGCGAGTCACATGTGAGTCACCTGAGCATTAGCCCTTCGGCAAAATCATGCGTATAAACAAGCGTAACAAAATTGCAGGTATCAATGGGTTTTCATTGGCACCTATATTTGAGGAGAAATAGGAAATGAAAAATAATGTGTTAAAAGCAATAGCAGGAGTAGCAATGAGCGCTGTTATGGTGGCATCACTTGCAGGCTGCGGCAGTGCTGAGGTTACTGTAGCGCAGGAGACTGTGTCAGAGGATGAGGCTTCGGATGAGAGTGCGGCAGAAGATGCGGTGGCAGATGAAACGGATGTATCAGACCAAATCCAGGATGAAACGGATGAGATAACTGCATCAGAGGAAGAAATGGTCGGTGACGAAGAAATGGGTGACTACCCCCAGAATTTCATGGAGGAGAGAGCCGGACAGTATGAGTTTGATTCCTATGATGAGATCATATCCCTGCTGGAGGATGGAGAGTGCTACGGTTTTGCCAATGTAATGGGATCCGATGAGGAGGTTCTCTTTATCGCCAATGAGTATTTTACCGGTTACGGATATCCGGCAGTAATAGAGTGCTATCCCTATATTAAAAATCCCACGGGAAAATACAGCTGCGGTGGTGTTCTCTTTTCAGGTGGAACCGCTAATCCCATATCAGTATCCGATGATGGACTGATCTTTACGGGAAATCATACCGAGGTTGAAGAGTCGGCCCTTAGTCAGGAAAACGGTGGGGTCATGATTGTTGTATATGCCTATGTCGAATGGGGCCAGGACGGCACGGACGATACATATGGCGGATTTGTAAGGGAAACCAATTCCATTGCCAATGACGGGATTGAAATAGCTCCGGGGGACGGATCCGTCTTCGAGCAGGCCTTTGCGGATTATGCAGAGGCAACTCCCATTGCATTTACGGTTGTGGGCGATGAGGATGCGGTATACGAGGTTACGGCGGAGTAGGATAGTTGTATCATAGCATGATGTTTTGTGGTATGATTTTACAGGCAGGTGGTAAGCCTGCCTGTAATTTATTATTAGGAAGGAGTGGGTTCGATCGTCTTATTATGATCGGATACAACGTTTGAAATGGAAAAGGTAGAGAAAGTAAGTAATTTTTTCGGTAAGTACATGGCAATAATCGTTCTTGTGGTTGCGGCCTTGTCACTGTTTGTGCCTAAGTCAACCCTGTGGATCCAGACTTCATGGGTTAACTACCTCTTGATGGTTGTGATGTTCGGAATGGGCCTTACGCTTAAATTAGGTGACTTTAAGGTTGTGTTCACAAGGCCTAAAGACATAATCATAGGCTGCATTGCCCAGTTCACAATCATGCCCATACTTGCATTCCTTCTGGGGAAAATCTTCAATCTGGATGCTGCGCTTCTCGCAGGTGTTATCCTGGTGGGAACCTGTCCCGGCGGAACTTCGAGCAATGTGATCACATACTTAAGCGACGGTGATGTGGCGCTTTCAGTGGGAATGACCTCGGTCAACACTCTGCTGGCACCCTTCCTGACACCGGCAATCACATATCTGCTCCTGCGCACTACAGTGCAGGTTGATATGCTGGGAATGTTCATATCGATCATCAAGGTTGTGATAATCCCCATTGCGCTTGGCTTTATCATTAACCATTTCTTCGGAAAATATACAGAGAAGGCAGTTAAGGTCCTTCCCATGATCTCTGTTATAGCGATTACAATGATCGTAGGCGCTGTTGTGTCCCACAATTCAGAGAAGATATTCTCAACAGGTCTTGTGGTTTATGCGGTTGTGATCCTGCACAACTTATGCGGTTACGGCTGCGGATACCTGCTGGGGAAGGCACTTAAACTTCCGGTTGCCAAGAAGAAGGCACTTTCCATCGAGATCGGCATGCAGAATTCAGGCCTTGC
>R03__coassemble_695_pt1 | contig 18010 bp, 18 predicted proteins | sample R03__metabat2_high_PE_019 | metagenome-assembled genome bin R03
GAGCAGCTGATTTGTAATCAGCAGGTTATCGGTTCGAGTCCGATCATCGGCTTTTCCTTTTTAGGAAATTTAATAAGTGGGAGAGTTCCCGAGTGGCCAAAGGGGACAGACTGTAAATCTGCTGGCGATGCCTTCAGTGGTTCGAATCCACTCTCTCCCATTAAAAAAGGGTTTATCCCTTTTTTTTATATGACGCGGGGTGGAGCAGTCTGGAAGCTCGTCGGGCTCATAACCCGAAGGTCACAGGTTCAAATCCTGTCCCCGCTATTTAGCCTTGCATAGCAGGGCTTTTTTATTTTGAAAAAAGAGCCCTCATTTGAGGGCTCTTTAATACTAATTATTCAGAATCCAATGATTCCCTATGCCGCCTTTCAGCTCTTTGAAGACGCAATTTTTCCTGTTTTTCCCTGACCGCCTTTACAGCTTCTTCAGGAACAATTTTGAGGGTTTTTACAACAAATACATTTCCATCATCGGCTTTTTTCATTCTTATTTTTCCTTTAATATATCCATGACGGACACAGGAACTAACAGCATAATAATGGTGACCGTTTACAGAAAACCATTTTATGACTTTTCTCGTAGGTAATCCGCAACTGTAACATCTCATGGATGTAACACCCCGGTCTGTCATTGCTGCTTTTTTATCCGCAAATTCTCTGGAAATATATTTCGTGTAGGTTTTAAATCGGGCATGAACTTCATCCCGTTTATTTTGCGGTAGCATGAACAGATCATAGGAGATGTAATTTTCCACATCAGAGTGGTTCTGCATTATTTGTTGAAATACTTTAGCTGTATAATACGCATCTGAATAAGCTCTGTGGAATACTTCATCCTTATCTATCTGTAATTGATCTATCGCATACTCAAGGGCCCGACGTATTTTTCCGTCTTCATAGGCTAGGCTGTATAACTTCTGAATATCCAGGAACGGAAGAGGCTTGTTTGTTAATTCATCCATCCCGTAATAACACATGTTCCGTTGCAACTCTGTTAAATCCAGTGTTCCCCATATGCAAAAGCGATAATCGCTGCCACACCATGCAAGAAAATCCTTCATAACATCAACAAAGTCACGACCTTTTGATAAAGCTTCTTCATCCAAGTGGATGATTTTAGAGGTCATGTAATGTATTGTTCTGTAGATCTGAGGTCTTACAATCTCCTCAAACTTTCCCACAACCTCATGTTTTTTATTTAATTTTACAGCACCGATTTCAACAATCTCGAAAGGAACACCACATCCTCTGTCTATTTTACCCGGTGCCTGATTCCACTCAAGATCAAGAACAATATAATTCATTGAAAACTCCAAATAAAAACAATGAATTAATTATACTCTTAAAAAATACCCATTTCAATGGGAGAAGAGTTTATCTATATATGGATAAAAATCGGATTCCAGAACATGGTATTTTTCCTGAATAAGTCTCCAGTAAACGTATACCGGATTAGTAAGAGATTTTTTATTAATTTCCTCGACAGGTGTATTTTCACACATTTCAAGAAGGATTTTATATACATCATGATTTGGTGAAATTGAAAAATACCTGGACTTAATTCCATAATAAAGATCTCTTGCGCTGCACTCATCAGGATAGACCTTCAAATTCCTTTTAAAAAAATGGTCATTTAAAGGGAAAAGCATAAATTGAAAGAAAAGTTCCCGCTTGTTCCTTCGCAACCTGCGCATAAAAGCAGAAAGTTCATTCTCCGGAAAAGGACTGTCGGAAATAGTCTGGATATAAAAGCAGGTTTTATCAAAAATTTTCGTTTTTTCGTAATACTGTAATGTGATTTCCAACTGATCGTCATTAAGGGAACAGGGAATAGACAAAAGTGTTGAAAGCTGCCTTTCAAAGTATGTCTGCGTGGGTTTGGCATTACAGTTAACGGCCAAAAACTCCATAAGAATCAGAACATCCTTCATACTATTGGTCAAAGAATCGTTGATTTCCATAGTATTGGAAACAATAGTAACCAGATTTTTAACAGTTACGGAAAGAAACTTGAAAATCCGAAAATATTCCGGAGACGGGAAAGGATTTAAAACGGATTCATTGCAAAACGCAACAAGATTTTCAGTAAAGAAAACTTCATCAATGGTATTGAATTGTTGATCCGGACGGTCCCATGCCCTGTCCATTAAAGAAAAGAAATACGGTATAATTGATACCTTCTCACTCGCACTCATTTTTTCCTCCTTTTTTAGATAAGATGAGCTTTTCCACCCCCCAGGATAAGCCGATAAAAAATATATGAATTCATATGTAACCCTAGTTAGTATAAAAAAATAAAATTTAAAGAAATAGACTTATAATTTAATTTATTAGAATATAAAATAGCGATCTTTATGCTATAATCTGGCAGAGGAGAAAAGTTGTTATGAGACTCAGAAACATCAAAGGATCACGCGAATTTATAGCCGACAATGAATTTGTTATCCATGAGCCTGAATTAAGTAAGGGAAAATGGAATACTGATATTTTTCAAAATGAAAATCCCATACATCTGGAAATAGGAATGGGGAAAGGGAAGTTCATAATGGAACTGGCCAAAAAAAATAAGGATATCAATTACGTTGGTATAGAAAAATATTCCAGTGTCCTCATAAGAGGGATACAAAAACTTCAGGAGGATCCACTGGGAAATTTAGTGTTTATCAGGATGGATGCAGAGGATATATGCAATATTTTCGATGAAGGCGAAATAGATAAAATATATTTAAACTTTTCAGATCCCTGGCCCAAGGACAGGCATGCAAAAAGAAGACTTCCGTCAAGACAGTTTTTAGAAAGATTTTCACATATATTAAAAAAGGGAAAATGTCTGGAATTTAAAACCGACAATAGGGACCTGTTTGATTTTGCCCTTGAGGAAGTGCCTGCAGCAAATTGGATATTGGATGAATTTACATATGATCTGCATAAGAATGAGAAAATGAACGACGGAAATGTCATGACAGAGTATGAGGAAAAATTTTCGGAAATGGGAAACAAAATATGTAAATATATCATTCATCATGAATAAAAAACCTCTGCACTACATTTAGTGCAGAGGTTTTTTTGACTTTCCGAGAATAAAAGGGAAGAACCTTTGGATTAAAAATATCATAGCGGAGGTATAAAGCAGAATAACCAATAAAATTACCAGATAGCATATATATCCGCGGGCATGGGTCAGATATTGATTCAGAAACATGCTTAACTTCAATGCATAAAATAATACCGTTTCCGAATTATGGACAGCCATGAATATCAAAGAACCTACGCCCCAGAAGGTCAGAAGTTTTATTTTGGGTAATCCCATACATATTAAGATCAAACCATAACTTCCAAGAAGAGAACATAAAATATAAAAGAAAACATTCCTTAAAACGAGGGATCGAAGGTCAACACCGTTATTTACCCTTGAAAGAAAAGCACAGGCAGTCATAAGCATTATGCCGGCAACTATACATACAAAACGAAATGTTGTTTTGCTTTTAATTTTGCTATCAGAGGATTCATTTAAGGAAAGAAAAACAGTATTTTTGAAAAAATTACCGATAGAATTGTCTCCTATATAGAAAGATCTTAAACTGTAACCTACAGATATCCAGCTAAAGGCGATAAAAGGACGGATAATCGTTATTGCAAGTTCATGCAGACGTTTTACGGGTTCGGAAGAATAGGTACCAAGTGTCAGCAGATAAGCAAGTGAGTAGGCAATTACGGAAAGTATAATCGTTATGAGTATAAAGGCTTTCGGAGAAAAATGTTTTTTCAGAAAAGTAAATATGATTTCTCCGAAAAATAAGGCAGGAAGAAACCAGAGAACATTCATCCCATAACAGGAAACGATATACCAAAGATTTACAAGTACAGTCTGGTAAGCAATAGATCCTTTTATAAAGGCATATATGACAACAAGAAAATAAAAAAACGAAAACCAGTAGTAGGGAACCATAATGCCCTTAAAACGCTTACGAACAAAGCTTCCAATATTTTCAGAAGAACTGATGCCGGTTTCTTCTTTAATATTAAAAAGAATGCCTGAAATTATAAAAAACAAAGGCATGTGGAAAGCAAATATAAAAACGCACATGGGTTGAAAATAAGGGGAAAGGGCAAAAATCGTATCACCCTGTAAATGCCCCATAAGGACAAAAAGCATGCCGAGCCCTTTAGCCATGTCAAGATAATCCAATCTATGTGAAGTGGTCATATTAAGCCTCATTGGTTGATTTTTTAAAGGGATTTACAAAAGGCTTTCCGAGAACAAATGGGAAAAACCTGTGTATTCCTTCTATAACAACAGTCGAAAACAGAAAAACAAAGAATACAGTTACAGCAAGAAAAATATAATGCTTTGCATGAGTAGTGTACTGATCAATTTTAAGAGCTATTCTTAAGGACGCATAGAGAATATAAAAATTAACATGACAGGCCATTACAATAAGAGAGTTTCGGCCATAATAGGTTATAAGACGAACAGACGGAAGGGCCTTACATATAAGAATTATTCCATAGCAGCCTAAAAAAGCACCAATATAGTAAAGGGCAACGTTATTTAAAATGATATAATGCATATCGACAGCATCATTAACTGTGGATAAATATATATTTATTAAGAGCATAACGGTACCAAAAATAAACTGGAGAATACGTGATTTTACCGAAGGTGCCGCAGTAAAATCAGGTAAAAAACCAACTACAAGCTTATGTATATAATAGGCATAGCCTGTAAAGGACATTCCGATGGAAGCCCTTATAAATACCCGGATAAAGTTGATCAGAGATGTTATAAGGAGTGAATCGGAATTGCTATCATATAAGGGATTTAGAACCATACGTTGTATAGAATAGCAGGCAAGTGCAATGATAATAAGAAATACAAGAGTCTTCCTGTCACCGAGTTTCTTTTGAATGAACAGAAATCCAATGTCTGCAAGAAACAATGCGGGAAGAAACCACAAAACAGACATACCGTAAAAGGTAGCAGATGAAATAAGATCCACCCAGAACGTATGCATATCAATATTTTTAATGATAGTCACATTTGCAATGTCTATAATAAAATATGCCAGGGAAAACCAAAGGTAGGGAATAATTATACCCTTAAATTTTTTGGTAACGGATGTGTTAAAATCACCGGCAGTTTCACTTTTTACTGCCATAAGGATACCGGAAACTATAAAAAAGAGAGGCATATGATATGATGAAATCCAGACTCTTAAGGGATTACTGATGTATTCAATATGGCCTAACACCACAAAGAAAATGCCAACACCTTTGACCATATCCAAATAATCAAGTCGTTTTTTTTCCATAGAAACCTCCGGTAACACAACTTATTGTATAAGGAAACTGCAAAAAATACAAGAAAAGGTATAAGATATTTTAATAGGAAGAAATAAGATAAAATTTAGTTTTAAATTGCAAGAATAAAACAGATAATGTATTATAAAAAAAGGATTTCGATTTTCCAGAAAAGAGGTAATTAAAATGACAATCAATAAGAACCAGGAAGGTACAAAGCTTACAATATCCGTTGAAGGTCGTCTCGATACGGTAACAGCACCTGAACTTGACAATGAGTTAAAGAATTCTCTTGACGGCATTACAGAACTTATACTTGATTTTGAGAAGCTGGAGTATATTTCGTCTGCAGGTCTCAGAGTTATTCTTTCAGCCCAGAAGCAGATGAATAAGCAGGGCAGCATGAAGGTTGTGAAGGCCGGTGCCGAGATAAAGGAAATCTTTGATGTTACAGGATTTACCGATATTTTAACGATAGAGTAATAAGAGGTAGCTATGAAGGTAACAAAGGCGATTATTCCGGCTGCAGGTTTGGGAACAAGGTTTCTGCCTACGACAAAAGCACAGCCAAAGGAAATGCTTTCAATTGTAGATAAGCCCACAATTCAGTACATTATCGAGGAGGCTGTTGCTGCCGGAATACAGGATATAATCATTGTGACCGGTAGAAATAAACGTTCCATTGAGGATCATTTTGACCGTTCCATCGAGCTTGAACTGGAGCTCGAAAAAAGCGGAAAGACGGAAATGCTTGATATGGTCAGAGAAATATCCGAAATGGCCAACATACATTATATAAGGCAAAAGGAGCCGAGGGGCTTAGGGCATGCAATCCTGACGGCGAAACACTTTATAGGTAATGAACCTTTTGCTGTTCTTCTGGGTGATGACGTTGTGGCTTCAAAGCAGCCATGTATAGGACAAATGATAGATGTTTATAATGAGTATAAAACATCTGTTTTGGGTGTCCAGAAGGTTGATCATGAAGTAGTCAATAAGTACGGAATAGTTGACTGCAAGCATATAGATGACAGAGTGTACAAGGTTAAGGATCTGGTTGAAAAGCCGAAGGTTGAAGATGCACCGTCAGATATCGCAATACTCGGAAGATATATTATCACACCCACTGTATTTGAATATCTTGAGACTCAGGATGCAGGTGCAGGCGGAGAAATTCAGCTTACAGATGCGCTAAGACGTCTTGCTCAAAATGAAGCAATGTATGCGTATGATTTTAAGGGTCATCGATATGATGTGGGAACAAAGATGGGATTTATACAGGCAAATATCGAGTTTGCACTTCGTAATCCCGAACTTTCCGAAAGCATGAAGGAATATATTGACAAATTAAATGGCAATATGGAAGAAATGCTGGATTATGATTGATATATAAAAAGGTCAGCCTGATAAGGCTGACCTTTTTACTAACTTATGATATAAAATCCAATCAAAGACGGAGACGGAGGGATTCGAACCCTCGTGCCGGTTTAACCCGACAAACGCATTTCGAGTGCGCCTCGTTATGACCACTTCGATACGTCTCCAACGGTAAACACGTCTGCTATTATATTACAAATTGCAGAGTATAGTCAAACAGGTAATAACCAATAATTTAAATTAACACAACCATAGCAAAATAAGGTATAATGAACCGTGTATCTTCTTTACAAATAATGTAGAAAGGAAACGAGATTATGAAGAGAATAGGAATGTTAACAAGCGGTGGTGACTGTCAGGCCTTAAATGCTGCCATGAGAGGTCTTGTAAAAACCCTTGATAAGGCCGAGGAAGAGATTGAGATCTATGGCTTTAAGGATGGATATAAGGGTCTTATCTACGGTGACTTTCAAATGCTTACAGGTCATGACTTTTCAGGAATCCTGACAAAGGGCGGTACAATCCTGGGAACATCAAGAACACCTTTTAAGACTATTCGTGAGCCGGATGAGAATGGCCTGGACAAGGTTGAGGCAATGAAGCAGAACTATTACAAGCTTAAGCTTGATGTTCTGGTAATACTCGGAGGTAACGGAACCCATAAAACAGCTAATCTTTTAAGAGAAGAAGGTTTAAACATTGTTACACTTCCTAAGACAATAGATAATGACCTCTGGGGAACCGATATGACCTTCGGATTCCAGAGTGCAGTAAATATTGCCACAGAGGCAATTGACTGTATACACACTACGGCATCATCTCATGGACGTATTTTTATTATTGAGATCATGGGACATAAGGTTGGATGGCTTCCTCTTAATGCAGGTATGGCAGGCGGTGCCGACATAATCCTTCTTCCCGAAATACCCTATGATATTGATAAGGTATGTGAGGCAATTGAGGGAAGAGATAAGCGCGGAAGCAAATTCACGATAATGGTAGTTGCAGAAGGTGCAATATCGAAGGAGGATGCAGCTTTATCGAAGAAGGAACTGAAGAAAAAGATGGAGAATTCACCATATCCTTCAGTCTCCTATGAGGTTGCCGACAAGATCCAGAAGAAAACAGGAAAAGAAGTTCGCGTAACCGTGCCGGGACATACACAGCGAGGCGGAAGCCCCTGCCCTTACGACCGTGTATTTGCGACTAGACTCGGTGCTGAAGCCGGAGAACTTATTCTAAAGGGTGAATACGGATTCATGGTAGGATATAAAAACAGAGAGATTGTTAAGGTTCCTCTTGATGAGGTTGCCGGAAAGCTTAAAACGTTATCTCCGGATGCATCCATTATTAAGGAAGCCAAGCTTGTGGGAATCAGCTTCGGTGATTAAAGGTTAAAAAGAAATATTATTGAGGTAGTATAGATGTCTTATACTGCACTTTACAGGAAATGGCGTCCTGCCGTATTTGACGATGTCAAAGGGCAGGATGCCATTGTAAAGACATTACAAAATCAAATAAAGTCAAACAGGATAGGACATGCATATCTTTTTTGCGGGACAAGGGGAACAGGTAAGACATCTGTTGCAAAAATTTTTGCAAGAGCTGTTAATTGTGAGAATCCGGAAAACGGTAATCCCTGCGGAAAATGCAGAAGTTGTTTGGAAATAGCCACGGGAAATTCCATGAACGTTATAGAAATTGATGCGGCTTCCAATAACGGTGTGGATAACGTAAGAGAGATAAGGGAGAATGTTGCATATTCGCCGACAAATGCCAAATATAAGGTGTATATCATCGATGAGGTTCACATGCTTTCCACAGGTGCCTTTAATGCCCTTTTGAAAACGCTTGAGGAACCTCCGTCATATGTAATATTTATTCTGGCAACTACGGAATCACACAAAATTCCGGTAACCATTTTATCCCGATGCCAGAGATATGATTTTAAAAGGATTTCAATAGATACCTTAACGGAACGCCTTAATGAGATCATGGAAAATGAAGGCATCAAGGCGGAGGATAAGGCTGTCAGATATATTGCGAAAACGGCTGAGGGCGGAATGCGTGATGCCATAAGCCTTTTGGATCAGTGTGTTGCATTTTATTTAGGTAAAGAAATAACCTATGACGATGCTCTGGAGGTTTTAGGCGCTGTTGATACAGGTGTGTTCAGCGCTTTCCTGCGTGCAATCACTGCGGAGAGTGTGGTAGATGCGGTACACTTGCTTGATAAGATCACTTCACAGGGAAGGGATCTTAATCAGTTTGTAATTGATTTTACCTGGTATCTGAGGAACGTCCTTATGGTAAAAACATCAAGGGATGCCAATGAAATTGTGGATATCAGTAAAGAAAACCTTAAGTATCTTCGGGAGGAGGCAGATGCTCTCGAAGCAGAACGGCTGATCAGATATATCAGAATTTTTTCGGAAGTATCAAATGATTTAAGATATGCGGCCCAGAAAAGGATTGTTCTTGAAATAGCTGTGATCAAGCTTTGCAGACCACAGATGGAGAAGGACGATACCTCCGTTCTCGAAAGAGTAAGAGTGCTTGAGGATAAAGTCAAATCGGGTGATTTTTCCGAAGGTATTACGGAGGAGGAGAAACAGGAAAGACGGGCAAAGCAGATAAGGGAAGAAAAAGAAAGAGAAGAGAAACAAAAAGAGCAGAAGAAACTTCTCGAAAATATACCCAAAGCCACGCAGGAGCAGCTTGGAAAAGTAGCTGCCACATGGAAAAATATCTTGAGAAATGTGGATGAACGCTACAGGCCGTGTTTGAGAGAAGCTGTTCCGTCAATAAGGCCTGCAGACGGAAAGCTCATCATTTTATTTAAAAACGATACACACCTTGCACTTACAAAAGGTGACGAATTTGATGAACAGATAACGGCAGCTTTCCTTAAAGAGATAGGTGCAAAGGTGGAATATGAGCTTGACGTAATAAGCAATAAAAATGATAAAAGCAAGGAATATCCGGCCGCAAGTATATTTGGAAACATGGCGGTGGAGATAGATGATTCGGAGTTTGATAATGAATAGGAGGATATGATGGCAAAACGTGGTGGATTCCCCGGCGGTGGAATGGGAATGCCGGGTAATATGAATAATCTGATGAAGCAGGCACAAAAGATGCAGCGTCAGATGGAAGAGAGCCAGAAGGCCTTGGAGGAGAAGGAATATACTGCGGCAGCAGGAGGCGGAGCCGTAGAGATAACCGTATCCGGAAAAAAAGAAATAACGAAGGTTAAATTAACAGAGGACGTTGTGGATCCGGATGATATAGAGATGCTTGAGGATCTTATCATGGCTGCGGCTAACGAAGCCTTCAGAAAGATGGAGGAGGATACGCAGAATACCATGTCAAAGCTGACCGGTGGTATTGGAATGGGCGGAGGATTTCCGTTCTAATGGATCTTTACAGTAATTATATCAATAAGCTCATACAGGAACTGTCTATACTTCCCGGAATAGGTTCAAAAACGGCGCAAAGGCTGGCGTTTCATATTATAAACATGCCGGAAGAACAGGTTGAAAAAATAGCGGATTCCATGATCCAGGCACGAAAAAATATCAGATATTGTAAAGAGTGCTATACACTGACGGATTCCGAGATATGTCCCATATGTGCCAATAAATCAAGAAATCACAAGCAGATAATGGTAGTGGAGAATACCAGAGATCTGACAGCTTATGAAAAAACACACAAGTATGACGGAGTGTATCATGTGCTGCATGGAGCAATAAACCCATCGCTTGGAATCGGGCCTTCGGATATCAAACTTTCCGAGCTTATTAAAAGATTGCAGCATGACGTGGATGAAGTCATAATCGCAACAAACTCCAGCATAGAAGGCGAGACTACGGCTATGTACATGAGTAAGCTTATCAAACCTACGGGGATAAAAGTCACAAGGATCGCAAGCGGAGTTCCTGTGGGCGGTGAGCTTGAATATATTGATGAGGTTACGCTGTCAAGAGCGTTGGATGCAAGAATAGAACTTTAAAATGGGAGGATAATGATGGCAGTTAAAACAGAACAGTTTGGCAAAACGGTTTTCGGCAAGAATATTAAACTTTATACTATTGAAAACAGTAAAGGCGCAAAGGCAGCAGTTACGAACATTGGCGCATGTCTTGTTAACCTGTTAATTCCGGATAAAAACGGAGTTTTGGAAGATATAGTACTTGGGTTTGATAAGGGTGAGGCATATTTGATCAATAACAGCTTTTTCGGTGCCACTATAGGAAGAAGCGCAAACAGGATTGCAAATGCAAGATTTTCAATTGACGGAACGGAGTATGATCTGGATGTAAATGATAACGAAAACAATCTGCACAGTCAGGCTGATCAGGGATTTCATAAACAGCTTTGGGACGCAGATGTATCTGATAATTCCGTAAAATTCAGCTATACAGAACCTGATGGCAAAAACGGATTTCCCGGAACATTGAAGATGTCAGTGACATATACTCTTACAGAGGATAATGCGCTTGAAATCCATTATGAGGGTGTATCGGATAAAAAAACACTTATAAACTGCACAAATCATAGCTATTTTAACCTTGCAGGCCATAAGTCAGGATCCATACTTGATACAGAGCTTAAGCTTAATTGCTCAAATTATACGCCTGTTGTTGCCGGCGCAATTCCCACAGGAGAGATTGCGACTGTAAAGGGAACGGTAATGGATTTCACAGAGTTTAAAAAGATCGGAAAAGAAATAGAGGCAGATATAGAACAGCTTAAGCTGGTAAAGGGATATGACCACAATTTTGTCGTTGACGATTTTGACGGAAGTAAGAAGCTGATTGCGGTAGCGAAGGCAGCAGGCAGAACAATGGAGGTTTATACTGATCTTCCCGGAGTTCAATTTTATGCAGGAAACTGTATAGCATACCAGGAAGGTAAGGATGGTGCCGAATATACTCCGAGGTGCGGATTCTGCCTCGAAACACAATACTTCCCTAACAGCATAAATCAGGAAGGTTTTGCAAAACCGATAACAGATGCGGGAGAAAAATACGACACAACAACAGTGTATAAGTTTATATAATGAGTGATTTGAATAATAAAAGAAAAAGAGATCAGTTCTCGGTAACAATAGCAGGCATTATAATTTATTCCATTGTGCTTATTTTTGTTATGGCCGGGACATACATGGGAGTTAAGTCCATAATTAAAAAAAGTGAAACCGCTGTAGAGGAAGTACAGGAGGAAGTTACAGAGGAGCCTGTACAGGAGGAAATCGAAGAAGAAGTTTCGCAGGAAGCCGAAGAAGAACCGACAGATGACTCCCTTGATGAGCATACCGTGAATGTCTCCGATATATGTGACAGCAATACCAGATATATTGATTACAGTAATACCTTATTTTCCCCCGGGGAAAGAGATATCACATTAACCTGGCAGGACAGTGTATTTTCAAGGATTGAGAATCCGGAACACCCCTCGGAAGCAGAGGTAAATAAATATGATTATAAGAGGGTGTATGGATATCTTTTGGACGGAACGAAAATAGTATACGGAATATTTACAAATCCGGAGACAGATCTTATTGAAAAAATCCGCAGCGTAGCCTATAAGGGCGGTCCGGCAGAAGTAATAACTTACTATTACAACCTGGGTAATATTAATTACATTGCCCAATATACCAAGGAGATAGATACTCCGATAAATATTGCATCTTCGGAAGTGACCTCAAGGTACTACTTTAACAAAGATACAATGGTTAAATACGTGTATTGCGAGGGAGATGTTGCAACGGAGTATGTCGTTTCGGATGTTGATACGTATAGCAAGGGAACAGTAGAGCAGTACGATTATCTTGAAAAGGAAATGATAAATTCCGCATATATTACCTATAATATAGCAAAGGCTCTCCCTGAAACAGAACTCATATATGGGTATGCGCTTGATGAGTTTAATCAGCCTATGCCCGGAGCGAAGATCACTCTGACGAAAAACTCTGACGGGTCTGTTGCTGCGGAAACAGAAGCTGATGGTGACGGGTACTACTCAACTGAGATTGAGGTCGACAATGACAGTCTTTATACTCTTCAGGTAACAAACAGCACGCTGATTCCGGTATCGGTATACAATATCAGCGCAATGTCAGGATCCGGAGAATATTCTGTTGATCCTATATACATGTCATATGAAGGAAATACTCAGGAGTACAATGTGCAGATCCTTATAAGAGATGCTACAGATATGAGCAAGGCATTGCCGATGGCATCGCTTAAATTCCGAAGCGGAATAGATAATCGTGATGGGGAAGTGGTTTACGACACGGTTTTGAATGAGGCCGGAGCTGCAATTGTTCCTATAAGAGCGGGCAATTATACGGCCCAGGTTTCTCTTGGAGGATACGAGGATGCCTATTTTACGGTGATCGTCAAAACAGATCACCAGGCAATATTGGGATATGCTGTCCCTGATCTTAAGGAAGATACCTTTGCTACGATCTTGTCATGGGATACGACTCCCCTGGATCTTGATGCAAGGATAATCTCGTCCAATGCTTATCATATATTACGAGGTGCAAGTGACAGTATAGGCTCAACAACCCCTGAGGTTATATACATAGAAAATGCCGGGAGCGATGAATATGAATACTTCGTATCCGATTATACGGCGTGTACGGCTGAGGATGCTATGTCATACAATATGTCATCATCTAATGCAAGTGTTTCAATATACTCTTCAGATGGTATCATGGCGAGTTATCATGTTCCATTGACTCACGGAGGAGTTGTTTGGGATGCATTTAAGATCAGAAACGGAAAAATTCTCCCGGTGAACGACTATTATTATGTAATAGAACCAGACAGCTACTGGACCGGTAAGTGACCCGAATCGTAAAAATTTCACATTTTTTTCAAAATAGTGAACTTGTATGTGGCTTTGAAATATAATATCATGTTATGAAGAAATAGATGGTTTGGGGGGAATATTAAGGAGGTCTTAATGAAGAAAAGATATCTTGGAAAAATTTTAGGCACTGCGGTGCTGACAGCAGTAATAAGCGTTGCGTCCATTTGCAATGTTAAAGCTGATGAAGCCACTGATGCGGCAGCACTTGCAGCATTAGCAGCTCAGCAGCAACAGGCGGCTGAAATTGCGGCACAACAGTATCAGGCATTGCTTGAACAGCAGCAGGCAGCACTTAAAGCTGCTCAGGAATACCAGGCAGCACTTGCAGCCCAGCAGCAACAGTTACTTGCCCAGCAGTATCAGGCAGCAGTTGAGGTGCAGAATGCTTTTGCAAAACAGCATACAGATGCTCTTCAGCAGGCGGCCCTGCTTCAGCAGTTACAGAATCTGCAGTATCAGCAATATCAGAATATGATCCAGAAAACAGGTCTTGATTATCAGTCGATGCTATTAGATAACTATAAGAAGTACCAAAATCAGGCATTTAAGTCTTTTACAGGCTATAATGGATATTAAAATACTCTAAAGGGGGTAAATTTATGGACAATTTGGAACTTATGAAAACAGCCAATGAGGTTCGGAAGGGTATTGTTACCGGAGTTCATGCGGCAAAGGCCGGACATCCGGGCGGATCACTTTCATGCGCAGATATTATGACATATCTGTATTTTGAAGAGATGAACATCGATCCAAAGGATCCCAAGAAGGAAGACAGAGATCGTTTTGTCCTTTCAAAAGGTCATTGTGCACCTGCTCTTTATTCCACACTGGCAAACAGAGGTTATTTTCCGGTTGAGGATCTTTTAACACTCAGAAAGCTTGGATCACACCTTCAGGGACATCCCTGCATGCAGCACACACCCGGTGTTGATATGAGCTCAGGCTCTCTCGGACAGGGAATTTCAATCGCAACAGGAATGGCTCTTTCGGCAAAGTTATCAGGTGATACCTATAGGGTTTATACTCTGCTTGGTGATGGAGAGATTCAGGAAGGTCAGGTTTGGGAGGCAGCAATGTTTGCCGGACACAAGAATCTTGATAATCTGGTTGTTATTGTAGATAATAATAATCTTCAGATTGATGGTGCGGTTACAGATGTATGCAATCCTTATCCTATCGATGAAAAATTCAAGGCATTTAACTTCAACGTTATCAATATTAACGGTAATGATTTTGATGAAATAAGAAATGCTTTTGCAGAGGCCAAGAAGACAAAGGGTATGCCTACGGCTATTATAGCTAAAACTGTTAAGGGTAAAGGAGTATCCTTCATGGAAAATCAGGCAGGATGGCACGGAAAGGCTCCTAATGATGAGCAGTACGAAGTAGCTATGGCAGATCTTGAGAAGGTAGGTGAAGCATTATGTCAGAAGTAGTTAAAATCGCAACCAGAGCAAGCTATGGTAATGCATTAGTTGAGCTGGGAAATGAACACGATAATCTTGTAGTACTTACTGCTGACCTTGCAGCAGCTACAATGACAGGTACTTTTTTAAAGGCCCATCCCGATAAGCACATCAATTGCGGTATTGCAGAAGGTAATATGACAGGAATTGCTGCCGGACTTGCTGCAACTGGCAAGATTCCTTTCTGCTCATCTTTTGCTATGTTCTCTGCAGGAAGAGCTTTTGAACAGGTACGTAATTCAATAGGATATCCTCATCTTAATGTAAAGATTGGTGCTACACATGCAGGTGTATCAGTTGGTGAAGATGGTGCATCGCATCAGTGTAATGAAGATATAGCTCTTATGCGTACCATTCCCGGAATGGTTATCATAAATCCCGCTGATGATGTTGAGGCAAAGGCTGCGGTAAAAGCCGCATATGAATACGAAGGACCTGTTTATTTAAGATTTGGTCGTGCGGCAGTTCCCGTATTTAATGATGAAACAACATATAAGTTTGAGATGGGTAAGGGAATCGTTCTCAAGGAAGGTAAGGATGTCAGCATTATAGCAACGGGAATCACTGTTCCGGCATCCATGGAAGCAGCAGAGATGCTGGCAAAGGACGGTATTGATGCAGAGGTAATAAATATCCATACTATCAAGCCTCTTGATGAAGAACTTATAATTAAAACAGCCAAGAAGACAGGTAAGGTTGTTACTGCTGAGGAACATTCAATAATAGGCGGTTTAGGCGGAGCGGTTTGTGAAGTGCTTAGCGAAAAGCAGCCGACACCTGTTTACAGAATTGGTATGAGAGATGTATATGGTGAGTCAGGCGCAGCTCCTCAGCTTCTTCATAAATATCTCCTTGATGCAGAGGGAATCTATTCTCAGGTAAAAGATTTTTTAAGTAAGTAATTACGATTTTTAGGAAAAGGCGTCCTGATTTTCCAGGGCGCCTTTATATTTGGCTATGGGTGAAGTTAACGAATATTTTAAAGAAAAATATGAAGATAATCAGGCGGAGTTTAAGAAGAAGCTTCGTCAGCATAAGCTGTCTATTTTATACAGGATTTTACTCATAGCTGCAATAGCCATCGCAACTGTCATACTTGTATATTATAACTATCAGAATATGGTATATTCGGGTTACGATGTTTTGCGGACAATAAATTATGCCGAAGCCAATAATGCGAGATATCTTGATCTTAATGGAAAACTTTTAAGATACAGTAACGACGGTGCATCAGCTTACAGTATGGATAACGAAATGCTGTGGAATGAAACCTTTGAAATGCAGTCACCGATGGTGGATGTTTGTGATGATTATATTGCGATAGGAGATTATAAAGGATCCTCTGTTTATATATTTAATACAGAGGGATTACAGGGGACAATAGAAACAACTACGCCTATAAGATCATTTTGCGTTTCAGGAACAGGAAATGTTGCCGCTGTAATGGAAGAGGATGAGGTCACCTGGGTAAAGCTTTATGATAAAACAGGAGTGAACATTGCAAGTGACAGAACCACCATGGCTAAAAGCGGATACCCTGTTGATGTAGATATATCAAGTAACGGTCTTATTATGGCCGTATCTTATCTTTATGTAGATAGTGGAATAATATCAACTTCAGTGGCATTTTATAATTTCGGGGCAGTGGGTCAAAATGAGGTTGATAATCTCGTAAGTGGATACAATTATTCCGACACCATAGTTTCATATGTGGAGTTTATGAATGCGGACACAAGCTTTGCCGTAGGTGATAACCGACTTGAAATATACAGTGGAGACCAAAAGCCGGAAAATTCGTTTGAAATGCTGCTTGGAGATGAGGTGTTAAGCGTATTTCATAATGATACATATATTGCACTGGTTTTTGCAGGTGCAGAGGGGGAAAAGGCATACAGGCTGGAATTATACGATACGGATGGGAATGTTGTTTTAACCCAGCAGTTTGATCTGGATTACTCGGATATAGTAATAAGTAAGGATATGGTTATTATTTATAATGCCAATGAATGTGAAATTTATAATACACAAGGACTGCAAAAGTATTCCGGTACATTTAAAAACTCGGCAATAACAATGATACCGACAAACAATAAAACAAAATACCTGCTTGTGTCAGGAGACAGTATGGAAGAAATTCAACTTAAGTAAAATGGAAATAAATTATCTTTTTGTCATAGTAGTGGCATTTCTTTTAATATGTTCAATCCATGGGTATAAAAAGGGTTTTCTGAGAATAGCGATAAGTCTTGTGGGGATTGTTGCGATCATTATGATTTCAACAGTTGTCTCGCCGTATATAAGCACATTTGTTATAGAAAAGACGCCTGTATATGATAATGTCAGGAATAAGATCGTTGAGGCCTTTGCCGAAAATAATTCTTTGCTTGACAATACTGTTCCGGAAAATCAGATAAAAACAATAGATTCATATGATCTTCCAGAACTGATAACGGAGGCTTTAATAGAAAACAATACTGAAGAAATATATAATCTGCTTGCTGTTACGGTTTTTGAGGATTATATTTCTGTATATTTGTCAAAAATGATTGTAAAATCGGGATCGTTTCTGGCACTTGTAGCCCTTCTGTGGATAGGACTTTGGGCACTATTATTTACGGCAGATATTATAGGAAAAATACCGGTGCTGAGAACTTTTAATAAGCTTATGGGCTTATGCGCAGGTCTTATGGTAAGTGTTATAATGGTGTGGCTTTTCTATCTTGTAGTACTGACTTTTTTTGGGGATGATATATCAGCACTGATGATCAAATATATAAAGGAAAGTCAGTTGCTTACTTTTTTGTTTAATACAAACCAATTGTTTAATTATATTAAGTAAAATTGTGCTTAAAAATTTTTATAAATACAAGATATTGTGTAAAATTTTAGAGGCTTAAAAAAACTTGAAAAACGGCCAAAAATTCAAGAAAAAAACCGTTGACATTGGATAAGTGCGATGATATTATAAGTAAGCCGCTTAAC
>R03__coassemble_697_pt1 | contig 17991 bp, 12 predicted proteins | sample R03__metabat2_high_PE_019 | metagenome-assembled genome bin R03
GTACCTGGAAGGGTATCATGATGCAGTTCCCCGAGTTCGGTCTTATGACTCTCGGAATCATGCTTTGCTTCATTATCGGCGATATCGACATGTCCTTCGTGGCACTGGGTGACTTTGCGGCAATTATGGCTGTACGTTATATGGCAGCCCATGTTACGGAAGACTCAACAAACGGACAGATTGGCGGTGTTATTTTAGTTGCTATTTTAATAGCACTTCTCATAGGTGTTGTGGGTGGTATCATAAACGGTGTGCTGATCGCATATCTTAACATACCTCCTGTAATGGCTACCATAGCAATGCAGCTTGTATGGCTGGGATTATCAACCGCTCTTACACAGGGCTATGCTGTTTCAGGTGTGCCTCTTCTCTATACTGAGATCGGCCACAAAATGGTATTTGGTTTCCTTCCGGTTCCCCTTATCATTTTCCTTGTGGTATTTATAATCCTTGCGCTTGTTCTTAAGTACACAACCTACGGCAAGAAGCTTTACATGGTTGGTACAAATGTTAAGGCAGCTAAGTTCTCCGCAATCAATACAAAGGCAATGATCATCGGAACCTTTATCATTGCAGATGTTATCAGCTGTCTCGGATGTATGGTAATGGTATCAACACTTAACTCCGCAAAGGCTGACTATGGTACATCCTACGTAATGCAGGTTATCCTTATCCTGGTTCTTGCAGGTGTACTTCCTGATGGTGGTATGGGTAAGATTTCCAACGTGCTTCTGTCCATCGTAGCAGTCCAGATAATATCTTCAGGTGTTAATATGTTCCCGAACCTTAATGCATATTACGCATCACTTATCTGGGGCGGACTTCTTATCATCGTACTGATCCTGTCTACCAAGATGGGAGCTGATGGCTTCAACTTCAAGAAGAAGTCAGCTAAAAAGGTTGAGCCTAAGGATTGAGCCCTTCGGCAAATCATAAATATAAGTTGATTGTTTTTAAAGGCGGGCAGCGTAAGCTGCCCGTTTTTGCGCACAAAAATTTTTCAAGAAACTGCGACTGATATTCCGGATAGAAAAAAATTACAAAATCCCATCAAATTATTACATGGATAAATTTTCATGATTTTGTATAGTTAGTGATGGATAACAGCGGGATACGCTGCGGGCATGTACTTATGCCCGATAAACGGAGGGTGTTAACATGAAATATAAGAAGAACTGGGAGGAAACCCAGGAAAAATGGAAGAATTACTGGCAGAGAAAAAACGAGGGTCGTCCCCTTATGTTCATCGTGGCCAGAAAACCGGAATATGATGAGATTGCAAAAAAAGCGGAAGCGGAGCTTGATGCAACAAAGGCAGATCCAAGAAAGCACAACTGGCAGGGATTTTATTATGACCTTCCCGAAGAGCTTATGTGGAAGGATATGGATGATAAGTATTTAAAGGCCGAAATGCTGGTTGGAAGATACCGTCAGTTTTGCGAAACCCATGAGTTCATGGCAGAGTCATTCCCTAATATGGTGGTTGACTTTGGCCCGGGCTCCCTTGCATCCTACATGGGATCTGATGTGGGCTTTGCAGAGGATACCCAGTGGTTTGAGCCCTGCTATGAGGATATAGACTCCTGGGAGGATGTTGAAGAACTCACGCTTTCTGACCCTTTAGGCTGGTACAAGAGACATCTTGAACTTTTAAAGAAGTGCAAGGAACTTGCAAAGGGGGATTTCTATGTGGATATTCCCGACCTTATGGAAAATATCGACACGCTTGCCTCGCTTCGGGGGACCTCTGACCTTATGTGCGATATGGCAGTTGAGCCTGAAGAAGTTAAAAAGAAGGTGGATGAAGTTACAAAATGCTATTATGAAGCAATGGGAAATATGTATGATATCTGCAAGGAGGAGGATGGTTCAAGCGCCTATACCGTATTCCAGATCTGGGGTCCGGGGAAGTGCATTAAGCTTCAGTGCGATTCCTCTGCAATGATATCCACCGATATGTTCAGAGAGGTGATACTTGATTCATTAAAGGAGCAGGCCAAGTGGGGTGATCAGGTATTATTCCACCTTGACGGCCCTGATATGATACGACATCTTGATGCCATTATGGAGGTTGAGGGCATTGATGCCCTTCAGTGGACCTCAGGAGACTACGGCCCTGACGGAACCTGCCCTGACTGGGATGGCATTTATGAAAAGGCCATAAAGGCCGGAAAATCAATCTGGGTTAAGGTTTATAACGGTAAGTTTGATGACTGGGTTAAGAATGTTGACAGGATGGTCAAAAAGTTCGGCTCAACAAGAATGTTCCTGCATTTCCCGGAAATGAGCATGGAGGAAGCGGAAACCATAATCAAATATGCGGATGAGCACTGGTCGAATGTCAAGGGAACCTATCTTGAGGAACTTGGTTTATAGATGCTTAAGGCCCTTCGGGAAATCATCCCGAGGGGCTTTTCTTATCGAGAGGAATGATTTTTGACAGTACGTCCTGCCAAGATATCACAATGTGACAATTGCCTAAAATATCCTCCGAAAAAAAAGTTTGTTTGTGAAAAAGTACTTGTATTTAGTTTGAAACAAGTATACATTAAAATTAATTATGTTAAGTAATTTATAAGGAGGGTTTTAAATGAAGGTTAAAAGAAGTATTGCCACTAAGATACTGCTTCTGTGCCTGATCCTGAGTGTGGCTGCTGCCGTTATAGTAGGCGCGGCTTCAATCGTCATCTCCGGAACGGCTATGGATGATACGGTTCAGGACGAAATGATAGCCCTGGCAGACCAGGTAAGCGAAACAGTTGAAGCATCTGTTAATGCTGACTTTAACTATTTGGAAGGGTTAGCTACAAGTGATGTTGTGTATGGTATGAGTGATGCCTATGCTCAGAAGGAAATCCTTATGAACATTGCTGCAGACCGTAATATGAACGATCTGGGCTTTATTGGGACTGACGGAATGACTGTTACCGCAGCAATGGGAGAGGCGGATCTTTCATCAAGAGAGTATTATCAGCAGGCAATGAATGGTAACAGGTACTGCTCAGGTCCTATTCCGGATTCTACCAAGGAAGGCGTTATGATACTCATGATGTCCGTTCCCGTCTATGAAAATGGTGACACCTCCACCGGAAATATTGTAGGTGTTTTATATGGACTCTATGATGGCGCTTATTTGTCAACAATCACAAATCAGGTGTCTTTCGGCGAGACGGGATTTGCTTATATGATAGACTCTGAGGGTACTAATATTGCATACACTGATGAGGAAAAGGTCATAAATCAGGAGAATGCTCTTGTACAGTTTGCGAATAACCCTGATTTTTCGAGTCTTATCGCACTTCTTAATAAGGTGCTTAAGGAAGATTCGGGATATTCAACATATACCTATAATGGTGCCACAAAGTGCGTTGGATACGCATCCACAACGGAATTCGGTTGGCATGTTCTTGTAAGCGCTTCCCAGAGCGAGCTCTTTGCAGGCCAGAACAGATCCATTGTTGTATCAGTTATTATCATGATCGCTGTCGCAATTATTGCTGCAGCCTTAAGCCTTGTATTTGCTAAGAAGATGAGCAAGCCTCTTACAATTTTAAGCAATGTTAACTCTAAACTTGAGCAGGGCGATCTGACAACGGATATTCCGGAGGAAACCAAGAACGGTCAGGATGAGATTACCCAGATTGCGGTATCCTCTGACATGTTTGTTTCGAAACTCAAGGAGGTTCTCACCTCAACAATAGAAGCCTCAGGAAGTGTGATAGAGATTTCGGAAGAACTCAATTCACTTGCTGAACAGTCCTCAGAGGCGGCTGAAAATGTAGCCCATGCAGTTGACGATATCAGTCAGGGTACTGTTTCCCAGGCAGAGGATATGGAAAAGGCAGCATCTGAGATGGCAGCCTTAAGTGATGCGATCCAGAACATGGGTGAAGCTGTTGAGGTTCTTACAGAACTTGCGGCTGATACAGAGAAGGTTGACAGGGAGTCAATTGATGCGTTAAGTGACCTTATGAAGTCCAACGAGAAGACCACGGGAGCATTCGAGGAAATCTCAGCCCAGATCAATGAAACAGGCAAGGCAACTGATGAGATCAGCAGTGCTGCAAACCTTATAACGGAAATAGCAAGTCAGACCAATCTGTTGTCCCTTAATGCTTCTATTGAGGCAGCAAGAGCAGGTGAGGCAGGTAAGGGCTTTGCAGTTGTTGCAACTGAGATCCAGCAGCTTTCAGAGCAGAGTAACAGAGCAGCTGATACGATCCAGAAGATCATTAACGAGCTGGCTAAAGGCTCTGATGCATCTGTTAAGAAGATGCAGGAGGCAATGGTTCTTATCAATGAGCAGCAGGAAAAGCTTGTTAAGACCAAGGAAGGCTCCGATGCTGTTAACCAGAACATTTCCAGAATCTTTGAATGTACCAATGACATTAAGCGTAACGTAACCGAGTGCGGTGAGGTTAAGGATACCGTTAATGAAGTTGTCATGAATCTGTCTGCCGTATCGGAAGAGAACGCGGCAAGCACAGAGGAAACAAATGCGGCAATGGAGGAACTCAGTGCCAATATCGGTGTTATTGCCGAGTCTTCAAGAACGCTTAATGATCTTGCCCAGAACCTTAAGAATGAGGTTGATTACTGGAAGGTATAAGCGTGTGACTTCGCACCTCCGGGGACGGTTTAGACCGTCACATTAATATTACGGATCATCAAGGCCCTTCGGGAAATCATCCCGAGGGGCTTTTTTGTGCAATAGACATGTCAATTGTTATATCAGGTAGAACCGTCCAGGTAGCACGGAGTTTCGTATGGTAAAATCTCTATATATAGTGTAAAATAATTAGGGTTTACACAACTTTTGCCACCCATTAATGATATAAAAGCTTGAATTTGACTTTTATGCTTATATCACAATATAAAGGAGAGAAAAATGAGCGAGATAACAGCCAAGATGCCATGGAAGGAGCATGTGGGAGACATCCCCCTTTACCTTGATTATTTTAAGGGTTCAATGTATGACAAGGTTGCATATATTGCCGAAAAATACCCTAAAAATATAGCCTTTGATTTTATGGGAAAATCAACCACCTATCAGGAAATGGTTTCTGAAATAAACAGATGCGCCAAGGCCTTAAGAACAATTGGCGTCAGAGAAGGAGACAAGGTCACGATTGCAATGCCAAACTGTCCCCAGGCCATATACATGTTTTATGCTGTTAACCTTGTAGGTGCCATTGCCAATATGATCCACCCTTTATCCGCGGAAAAGGAGATAGAGTTTTATCTTAATGAGTCGGAAAGCGTGACGGCAATTACACTTGACCAGTTTTATAATAAGTTTGAATCGATCCGCGAGAACACGAAGGTGGTTAACATAATAATAGCCTCTGTAAAGGATGCACTTTCAAAGCCCATAAGAGCAGGGTATATGCTGACTGAAGGACGCAAGATTAAAAAGATTCCCAAGGATGCTCCGGTTATTCGCTGGAATGATTTTATGCGGCTGTCCAATTCCTGCTTTTATAATTACAAGGTAGCACGGAATGACGACGATCCGGCGGTTATTCTCTATTCCGGCGGGACTACGGGAACAACAAAGGGAATTGTTCTGTCAAATAAGAACTTTAATGCTCTATCGGAGCAGATAGTTGCCACAAATCCCATGTTCAGGGCGGGAGATAAAATGCTTGCGGCAATGCCTTTGTTCCATGGCTTTGGGCTGGGTGTATGTGTACATTCCATGCTTGCAAACGGAGGAAGATGTATCCTTATACCCCGTTTTACCGCGGCCTCCTATGCCAAACAGATCGTTAAGTACCGCTGTAATTTTATTGCAGGAGTACCCACACTTTACGAAGCTCTTTTAAGGCTTCCTTCAATGGAGGGAGCTGACCTTTCATGTCTTAAGGGTGTATTTTCCGGAGGGGATTCATTGTCGGTTGAACTTAAGAAGAAGTTTGATAAGTTTTTATATGACCATAAGGCGGTTATTCAGGTGCGTGAAGGCTATGGAACAACGGAAACGGTTACTGCCTGCTGTCTGACACCCCCTAACATGTTTAAAGAGGGATCAATAGGAATTCCTTTCCCCGATACCTATATTAAGATTGTTGAGCCGGGAACGGATAAGGAACTTCCCTACGGAGAGGAAGGGGAGATCCTGCTTGCAGGTCCCACCACAATGAAGGAGTATATGAAACATCCTGAGGAAACGGCTGAAACGCTGAGAGCTCATTCCGACGGACTTACCTGGGTTTACACGGGTGATTTGGGCATGATGGATGAGGAAGGCTTTGTCTACTTTAAGGGCAGAGCTAAGAGAATGATCATATCCTCAGGCTATAACGTATATCCGGGACAGCTTGAGAATATACTTGATGCTAATGAAAACGTCCAGATGAGCTGCGTAATAGGCGTGCCTGATGCTTATAAAATGCAGAAGGTTAAAGCTTTTGTTAAGCTGAATCCCGATGTGCCTGCAAGTGAAGAAACAAAGAATGCAATAATGGAATACTGCAGGAAAAACATTGCCAAGTATGCCATGCCCTACGATATTGAGTTTAGGGAAGAAATGCCGAAGACCTTAGTTGGGAAAGTGGCCTACAGGGTACTTGAAGAGGAAGAACTTTCAAAAATAGAAGCCCAAAAGGCCGTAGCTGCCGATGCTGAGACGGGAGATAAGTAATGCGTACGCCAATTGAACTTTTAACAGGTAAAAAGTTAAATGTAAAAAGCGATGATAATGATCCTGAAAAAATGGATTTTGTCATGAAGGCCATAAAGGCTGTCAGATCCTCATCTATTTCAAGAACGGATATAACCCGGGAAGAAATGGAAAAGATGAGGAACGAGTCGGAGCGTCTTTCCAAGCTGGTAACCCCCATGTCCCAGATAGACGTGTATGAGTTTAACGTGGGCGATATACCCTGCGAGGTCATAAGTCCCAAGTTTGCCCACCGGCAGGACAAGATCATCATGTACTGCCACGGCGGTGGATATGCAAACGGCGGTCTTAATTATGCTAGAATACTCGGTGAAAAATTTGCCAATCATACAGGGCTGTCTGTTGTTACCTTCGAATACCGGCTGTCTCCGGAAAATCCCTATCCCGCAGCAATAGAGGATGCCCTTTCGGTGTGGAATCACATTATGAAGTTCGGCTTTGGGGCTAAGGATGTGGTACTTGCAGGAGACTCAGCGGGAGGCAACTTATCCTTAGAGCTTATTATGCATCTTAAAGAAGAAGAACGGTTTTTGCCGAAGGCCATGGTGCTCATGAGCCCCTGGACGGATATGACCTTATCAAGCAATTCATATAAGACCTATGCTGACAAGGATCCTATGCTGACAAGGGACTATATCAATCTTGCAAGAGTCGCCTACTGCGGCGCAGATGCGGATTATGCTGATCCCAAGTACAGTCCCCTTTTTGCCCAGCTTGATAATATGCCACCGTCACTTGTACAGGTGGGCAGTAACGAGATACTGAGGGATGATGCGGAGAAGCTTGTTAAAAAGCTCAGAAGAAGCGGTTCCATGGCAAAATATGAGGTTTATTCGGGATGCTGGCATGTGTTCCAGCAGATGCCTGTTTCAAAGGCTTCGGTTGCCATGGATTCAGTAAGGGATTTTTTAAATCTTATTCTGTGATATTCAGTATTATAAGAATCCCAACATGTTTTGGGTAAAATGCTTTTAGATGTAAATAAACTGCAAGGAATTATTAAACATTGAACGATAACTGGTATAAACTTGACAATGTATCAAAGGCGTTTCTGGCGGCCTTTACAAAAAGGGACCCAAGGACCATGAGGGTAAGCTGTACCCTTAATGAGGAAATAGATCCGAAGCTTCTTCAAAAGGCGCTGGATGAAACGGTGCTTCTGCGCCCGCAATTTCAGGTAAGGGTCAGAAGGGGAATATTCTGGCATTACCTTGAGCAGACTGATAAAAATCCGATGGTTGAAGCGGAGAGCGGAAGAATATGCCCCATACTGTATGGCAATAATTACAAGGGCGTACTTCACTATAAGGTGTCCTATTACAGGGACCGGATAAATATGGATATTTTCCATGTGATCAGTGACGGAACGGGAGCTCTTGATTTTTTAAAACTTCTTGTGCTGAATTATCTGAAACTGTCCCATCCGGGAGAACTTGATGATACTTCCATAGCCGGAGGCGCAACCGCGGATGAGAGGTTTGAGAACAGCTATGAACAGTTTTACGATAATTCAAATGGGCCGATTCCGAAGACAATCCTCAATAAGAAGGCCAAGGCATATCATATAAAGAGCCGCAAGCTTCCCTATGATCAGCTTCAGTTTTTTGAGGTACACCTTCAGACGGATAAGCTGCTTGATAAGGCAAAATCAATGGGTGTCAGCATGACAAGCTATTTAGGTGCGGCGCTGATGCTCTCAATCAAGGCGGGGATGCCCATTACCCAGAAGAAAAAGCCCATCACCATTGCAATGCCTGTAAATCTGAGAAACTATTATCCGTCGGAAACACTTCGCAATTTTTTTAATAACGTTGATGTTTCCAAAGTGCTTGAAGGAAGTGAAACCGTAGAGAGCCTTGCCGTGGAATTTGACGGGGACCTTAAGGACAAGATTAAGCCCAACAGGATAGAGGATCAGATGAACAGGTATCAAAGCATAGAACGCCTGTTTTTTACAAGAATGGTGCCCCTTGCCATAAAACAGCCGGTGGTAAGATTTTTCTCAAGGAAAGAGAGTAAAACAGTTACTGCGGTGCTTTCAAATTTAGGTCCAATGAAGGTGCCGGAAAAAATGCAGCCATATATTAAGAACTTTACAGACTACTGCAGCACGGAGAAGCTGTTCATAACAGTTACAAGCTTCGGGAATGATACCATTTTGGGCATTGCTTCCGCATACACCGGAACGGGAGCAATAAGGAATTTTGTAAAAACATTAAAGGAAACAGGAACGGAAGCCCTTGTATATGCTTCTGAGGTTATAAGATAGATGAGAAAATGTGTTAACTGCGGAATAGACGTGGGAGGGGATGCAAAGTCATGCCCGTTGTGTCAGAATCCCCTTATGGGGGATAAAAGCGATAATAACTGGCCCCCTGAAAATGAGCTTAGGAAAAAAGCTTTTGCATATAAATTGCAGCTTTTTATAATGCTGACGATTGTTGTGATTTCCCTGGGACTTGATTTTTTGATTGATATAAGAATTCCGGGTATGAAGCATTACAGTCTTGTATGGACTGCATGGATAATTGTTGCCGAACTTGTCGTAAGAAGTTTTATAAGAAAAAGCTTTGTTATGGCCAAGGTGATAACCATGAGCGTTTTTTACCTTGCGGTACTTATGATTGCAACCTCCTGGTATTACGGCTTTCTACATCCTGTACTGTTTATGGGACTGCCAATCGTCCTTTCGGTCACGCTCGTTGTTAATTTTGTGTTTTCCCTGATCGATAAAACGGAGAACGCTCTTGTATATCTTCTGGCAAATATACTGTGCGGTGTCATTCCGTATATAATACTTCTCATCAGCCACAGAACAAGGACACTTCCCTGGTCCATATGCCTTATGATCTCGGTTGTGACCTTTATGGGAATTGTAGTGTTTAAGGGCCGCAAGGTGTGGCTGGAGGTACAGAAAAGAATGAATATATGATATCGTCGTCAAGGACTGAATCCCCTTTGATTTTCTGTTTTTTTATATCAGCTTTTTAAGAGCGGTATAAACATCCTCGCTTTTGGGAGGACAGCCGCGAACTGAATGCATAAAGTGCGATGTGCAGGTGCCCACACCAAGGGCGCCTGTTTTATTTTTAAAGGCCTGTCCAATACATATCTTTTCGTATTTATCATATAGGACATCCAAAAGCCCCTCATCCTTTAGACTGTCAAGAGCCGGCAAAAGAGAGGCATAGCAGGCGGAACAGGAGTCAACCTCCGTGACCTTGTCCATGATTTCCACAAAGTGGTGGGATGGGCGCAGGTGCTCCTCATAATCCTGACTTTCACCGAGGGTTTTGATGATGGCATTGTCAATATCAATGCTACCTGAACCTATTTCGTGGGCCTTTAGGATGTAGGGAACGTCAGATAATTCATATCCAAGCAGGCGGCAGACATAGGCATCGAGAAGCACCGGGTCAAGCGCAGTCATAATGCAGTTTGTATCGATGGGGTTGCCGCCGTCTTCAAAATCAAGATCTCCGCATATATGATCAACCAGTATAAAATCCTGATGGATTCCCACTGACAGATGTGCAATGGGATCGTGAAGCCCCATTGCATGGAAACGGCGCTTTTCCGAATTGGGTATAAGCCCCTTCATGTTTTTAAGGGCACATGTAATACGGGTTTCAGCATGGCCCTTAAGAACAGGTACATTTATAAGGAAATCAACATCAGCTAAACAGTCGCATATATTTAGGGAAATACCCTTACATTCCTTTAAAATGCCACTGCATTTTTGGGTGTCGATAAGCTTAACGTTGTATTTTGAAGATAACTCATTATAGCCGCATACATCAAAGGAATCTTCGGTTTTATCACCTACCCAGCTCCCCTCCATAATGACAATATTATCAAAGCCATGGGCTTTGAGATATTCGATAAGACCGGCAACGACCTCAGGGTGTGTTGTCGCCCCCATTATGGCCGGCGTGGGAGCTACCAGATTCGGCTTAATACCTATTCGTGCAGAAGGGCCGGAAATAAGATTCGCAAGGTTTGACTCTTCCAAGATCCTGATGGTATTTTCCTTATAATTTTTTCCGTATATCCTTAATATTTCGTTTTTATTCATGATTTTCACCCTGATAATTTTAATATGATTTTAACACAAATAATGGTATCATGTTACTATGGGTTGGAGGCATATAACAGGTCTTTGACGCCTAAAACGTAAAATATCGGAGGAAAAAAATGAACAGATACGCATTTGCATGCATTATTAATGAGGGTTGTGAGGAAAGCTTCAGAAAAAATTTAGGAGAGGTGTGGCCTAAGGCAACAGCATTTCTCGATAAGAACAATATGCATAACTTTTCACTTTGGAGCACGGATAATTATGTGTTCGGATACTATGAAACTGACAGCGAGAAGAAACTTACAGAGGCTGAAAAAGCAGCGGCACGGGAAATCTACGGCACTTTCGATTCCCTTGTTAAGTGGCTTTCCAAGCCGGATGAAGAAATGAGACTTATGTACCACTGCTTTGGTATCGTAAGAGAAAACAAAGAGCTAATACGTCATCGCATGTTTATGACAAAGCTTAAGGAGGGCTGTGCAGAGGAGTATAAGAAACGCCATGACGGACTGATCGAACAAAGAGGGGGAGAAATTGTGAAGGGACCCGACTCCAATTTCTCAATCTGGTCTGATGGTAATTACATATTCGGCTATGATGAGATCGATACGACAATGGAAAGACCTGAAACAGAAGAAGAACATCAGGGGACCGTTGACTGGGAGACGAGACAGCTTGGCATAATGGACTGGATAACCAATGACTGCGACTGGCTTACAGGTAAGATCCATTCTGCGTCGAGAAGACTTGCATGGCATAACTAAAAAGCTTAAGAAACGTATTATCCTGCGCCTGGGAGTGTGCCAAAATCAGACAATTTAAGGGCAGGGAATATGGATAAGGAGTACCTTTAAAATGATATATCTTTTATTAAAACAATATCCCAATGTGTGCATGGCAATTGGTGTGCTTTTTACCTTTGCATTAACAGGACTTTTGATTTATAAGCTTATGGATAAGCTGCCCCGGGACGGGGGACGTGAGTTTGCGGTTGAAGGCATTCTGTCTAAAGGAAAGCCAAGAGGAGCCGGAATCATTATGATTCCCTGCTTTATCCTGGGGGTACTGCTGTTTAGCTCAGTGTTTAAGATGGCTTTGGGATATATGGTTGAGATCCTGATCTACCTTGTGCTTATCTTTGTCGAAATGATCACCGGATATCTTGATGATAAGGCGGAAAAACCCTGGAGCAGGCTGAAAAAGGGAATGATGGATCTGGTGGTGTCCATCCTTTTGGCAATAACCTATATTTACAGTAACGGAAGCTCAATCCATATACAAAACAGTGAGTTTGTACTGCCTATATGGCTTATGGGGCTGATAGTTGTGGCGCTGTGCTGGGGCATGATCAATGTCACAAACTGCGCTGATGGTGTAGACGGACTGTCGAGCACACTTGTGATGACAACCCTTGTCAGCTTTATAATAGCCGATATACAGTTTAGGCAGATGCACGGTTTCAGATACCTGTTGATCTTTTTCGTATGTATTCTTCTTGCGTATCTTTTGTTTAACGCAGGACCCAGCATACTGATGATGGGGGATGCCGGAAGCCGTGCTATGGGAATCTTCCTATGTATAACAGCCTTAAAGAGCGGACATATGCTGCTGCTTGTTCCCTTTGCAATTGTTATAATACTTGATGGCGGTCTGGGACTCTTTAAGGTGTCTGTGATCAAGGTTACGAAAAAGCAGAATTTTATGAATAAGATCAGGACACCGCTGCATGACCATGTGAGAAAGAACTTCGAAAAGGGATGGTCAAATAATCAGTGTGTAACAAGGTTCTGGATAATTCAGGTTGTGATATCAATCGCAACAATTTATATTTTTTGCCGCTAGAATGAATAAATATAGTGCGAAATCATGTGATTTATGTTAGTATTAGCAATGTGGTTATTTAACGCTTTAATACGTTAAAATATTAAAACAAGGAGATGGAAAATGGGTAATTATTTTCAGCCGGAAATCGAAACAATGGCCAGAGAGGACATTGAAAAGCTTCAGAGCGAGAGACTGGTAAAACAGGTTAAGCATGTTTACGAGAACGTTGCTTATTACAGAGAGAAGATGGATAAGGCAGGGGTCAAGCCCGAGGATATCAAGGGCATAGAAGATCTTCACAAGCTTCCTTTTATTGAGAAGGATGAGCTTCGCGACCAGTACCCCGACGGATTTTTGGGAGTTCCAAAGTCTGAGGTTGTTCGTATCCAGTCAACTTCCGGAACAACCGGCAGAAGAGTTATTGCCTTTTATACTATGGAGGATGTTCTTGTTTGGGATGAGTGCTGTGCAAGAGCTATTGTTGCGGCAGGTGGCACCAAAGAGGATGTTGTACATGTGTGCTATGGATATGGCCTGTTCACAGGTGGCCCCGGACTTAACGGCGGCTCACACATGGTTGGCTGTATGACACTTCCCATGTCATCAGGTAATACCGAGCGTCAGATCCAGTTTGCCCAGGATCTGGGATCGACAATCCTATGCTGCACACCCTCTTATGCCGCTAATATCGGTGAAGTGGTTACCAAAAAGGGTTGCAAGGATACGCTTAAGCTTAAGGCAGGTATCTTTGGAGCTGAGCCATGGACAGAGGAGATGCGTAAGGATATCGAAAATATGTTAGGACTTAAGGCTCATGATATTTACGGTCTCACCGAAATTTCAGGCCCCGGTGTTTCCTTCGAATGCGGAGAGCAGAACGGCATGCATGTTCAGGAAGATCATTTTATCCCTGAGATCATCAATCCCAAGACAGGAGAGGTTCTTCCTGACGGAGAGGTAGGAGAGCTGGTATTCACATGTATAACCAAGAAGGCATTCCCCCTCCTTCGTTACAGAACAAGAGATCTGTGTAAGCTGACACATGAAAAGTGTGCATGCGGTCGTACTCACGTGCGTATGTCAAAACTTATGGGCAGATCTGACGATATGATGGTTGTAAAGGGCGTTAACGTATGGCCTTCACAGATTGAGCAGGTGATTTTCCAGCTGGGATATCAGGCTAACTACCTTATTGTTGTTGACAGGGAGAACAATAAGGACTCAATCGAGCTTAATGTTGAAAAGACTCCGGATATGGCAAAGGATCCTAACTACGATTCCGAAAAGGCAGCAAAGCAGATTCAGGCAGGGCTTAAGCAGATGCTCGGAATTCTGGTTGAGGTTAAGGTTGTTGAACCTGAAACAATCGTAAGATCCGAAGGCAAGGCCAAGAGAGTTATTGATAAGAGAAATCTCTACACAATGATGTAATACAAGATCATGATCCCGCAGGGCCACGGCTCTGCGGGTTTTTTGTTAATGTAAAATGATATAATTGAAGGGGTAGTCACTTTGCCGACACTGTTTGTGATCATGAGCGGTGGGTAAAAGGTAAGGTTTAATAGAATATATTACGAGGAATAAAATCATGGTTATCTGGGTTACAAGACACGGAGAAACTGATCTGAATAAGGCAAAACTTATGCAGGGGAGGGTTGATGAACCTTTAAACGAAAACGGAAGGGAACAGGCAAAGGCAGCAAGGCGTTCCGTATCAGAGGTTACCTTTGATGCCGTATATGCAAGCCCCCTTGATCGGGCAATTGAAACCGCATCAATAATAGGGAACATATCAAGGGATGATGTTATTAAGGATGAACGTATCATAGAGACTGATTTCGGAAAATACGAAAGATGTCCATACCATAAAATGGGATTTCTTATGACTTTATACTGGGCATTGCCTGAGGTATTTCCGGCACCTAAAGGCGTTGAAAAGATAAGTTCCATGACTAAAAGAAGCAAAAGCTTTCTTGAGGATATAAAGAAAAAAGATTATGAGAATGTACTCATTGTATGCCATGGGGGAATCATCAGGGCTCTGTGCGGCTATCTTGAAAATCGGCCAAAGGGAATTAAATGGAGACCTAAGCCGAAAAACTGTGAAATAAGGAAATATGTTGTATAAGAGCAGGGGCAGAAAAACGCAGAAAAAGCTGTCAGTGTAAACACTGCAAATTGCTCTGCCAAAATCTGTGTCAAGAGAAGGCCATTTACATGAAATACATTTCCAATAAGGTATACAAGCTTGAAAAACAGCAGTATGAAGTGATTTTCCATATAATAAATGCATGGGAAGAAGAATTCTGGCAGGAGGGGAATCCTGTCAAGGAAAGGGTATCTTATACCGGCAGATTGTGTTTTTCAAGGCAGCTCTTTTGCCACCTTAATTTTATTTTGGCTAAAACTTTAGACTCACTCCTTGATAAGGAACTGGGGAAAAAGCATCCTATGCTGTCCCTTAATCCGGCCCTTGCACCCGAAGAAATAAAAAAACAGGCGGAAGAAGAGCTTTTGGATAAGCTTTTATCTGATGAAAGCCTTCTGTACGAAGGCAGACCTATGCTGGAAGAGTATATAAACAGAGCTATTATTCAGCAGACCAAAATGACAAACAGCCTGCTAGGCAGGATCGATAAGGACAAAGCTGATATCGAAAAGGAACTTTTAGAGGGTCGTAAGCTTGGGCAGATTTTGGAAATTTCCTGTGATAAGGCCGACCTTCATCAGGATGGTCAGCAGGCCTGTATCGTGACCTGCAGTGGGGGCAGATTTGTGTATAAGCCCCACAGCCTTATGACTGACTGTGCTTTAAGAGAAATGACAGAGGAACTTTACAGGGACATTACCTTTATCCCCAAGCCATTAGACAAGGGAGATTACGGCTATACGCAGTTTGTTGAAAATTGCCCTGCAGAATCCTCAGAGGAGGCTAAAAAATTATTTTATCGCTTAGGAGGGCTTGCCTCTATAGCGGCAGCTTTTGGTACAACAGATCTGCACAGGGAAAATGTGCTTTGCTACAGCGGCTTTCCTGTAATGGTTGATGCAGAGACCTTTTTAAGCATTGATTTTAAGGAAAATTTTGAAGCGAAAAATACCTTCATGCAGGTGCCGTCTTCCGATGATTTTAATTATGATTTTTCAAAATCGGTATTTATTAGCGGAATGCTTCCGCATTTGGTGAATGGAGAAAATCTCTCTCCGCTTTTATATGACGGAAAGGACTCCATGTTGCCATTTGTTGAAGGCTCAATGAAAACTGTTTATGAATTCGAAGAAGACTTTTTTAAGGGCTTTAGAGATACCTACGATTACAGCTGCAGCAATAAGGACAGACTTCTTTATTATGTGAAAAAGCTGGAAAAATGCCGTTTCAGGATTTTACTTAAGAATACCGACGATTATGCTCGAATACTGCAAAGGTTTTATGCCCCGAAACTTGTAGCTTCCCGGGAGGCTGCAGATGAATGGCTTGATAAGCTTTTACATCCCAAAAGAGAAAATTTCTGTGATATTAGCGAAGAAATATTTGATGTGGTATTAAGTGTTGCGAGGGCTGAAGGGGATGCCTATTTAAGAGGAGATGTGCCGTTTTTTCAGTTTGAAGGAGCCGGCAGAGGATTATATGCCGATGGTAAATGCATAGCCGAAGGCTTTGCTAATAAGAGTGCCTGTGATAGAGCAAGAGAGCGGATATACCGCATGAACCCGGATGAAAGGAACTTTGAGGAAAGCCTTTTAAGACAATCCTTAAGATGTGCTCATATAAAGACGGAAACCCATGAAAAACAGGATAATGAAAAAGAGCAGATAACTGTCAGCGAAAATAAAGAAGAAAACCTACGGAAAATTGATAAGGCCGTAGAGGATATTTTTGCAAAAATAAAGAACCTTAAGGTAGAATCCCCATCGGGAGAAGCCGGCTGGTTTGACCATACAGGCGATACCGATTCCTTTGGGTGCCTTATGCTTGATGCAGGCATGGGATATGCAGGACTTGGCGAATTCTTCACAGAGTATTACGCCCTAAAACATGACAGAGAGGCCCTGGAACTGGCCGATATTGTCATGGACAAACTGGAAAAGAAGATTGAGATTATTAAGAAGTCGGGGAATATGCTGTATATTCCGGGTTGCCTTGGAATATTGGAAATCGGAGGAATGATCCGCTTCTGCCTTTTATATGCTGATCATATTGATGAGGAAAAAGGCTTAAAAAATGCCCTGGGAATTACAAAACTGTGTCAAAGCCTGGATATTGCGAGGATCAATGATGCTGATTTTTATGGGGGAATGTCAGGGCTCTTATATGTTCTTTCTAAAGACAAGCGTTTGTATGAAAAAGAAGAGGTAAGACAATTAATCGGCGCCTTAAGCCACCGTATATTAGCTCTTAAAAACCTGGAAACAGGGCAGGGTATATTATCCTGGGATACGATTTCAAAAAAGAGACCCATAAGCGGATTAGGACATGGCAATGCAGGCATTGGACTGGCTTTAGCGGCAGCCGCAAAGGTCACAGATGATAAGGATGTTATGAATGGGGCTATGGATGCCTTCAGATTGGAACACCTTTTGTATGATGAAAAATTTAAGACCTGGCCGGATTTTCGTATAAGCTCGGTTGCGGCAGGCTACATGCATGGTTTATGCTCCGGAGCTCCGGGAATGATTTTAGCTTACACAAGACTGAAGAGCTTAGGGGTAGATGATTTTGATGAGGATCTTAAAAGGGCCCTTGATTTTACCTTAAGTACAGGACCTTCCCAAAGGGACCACTACTGCTGCGGAAACGGAGCGATACTGGAGAGCCTTATTGAGGCGGGAAACAGGCTGGGAGACGATGAGTATACAGATGAAGCATTAAAAAGAGCATCATTTATTGTTAAACGCCGGGATTTGAAGCAGAAATACAGCTTTTTGCCTGAGGGATATGTGAATTATGAGCCTTTGGGTCAGCTTAATGGATTAAGCGGACTGGGACATGTATTTTTAAGGCTGCTTAAGCCGGAACTCGAAGGATTGCTCGTATAAAAGATTAGCAGAGATGGGAAAATGGAGAAGATCATAAGCTTAAGCGCAATGCAGTATATGCTTTTGGATGCGAACTTCAAAACAGGCCTTTCGGATTATTACATGAAAGAAGCCATATCGGAGGGAGGTAGAGCATTTGCGCTTACTGTGGAGGATAATTTAATTTCCTACATTGTAGCCATTCCTGAGGGAATGGGCTGGGTAGTTGCCTATATTTTTACCAGGGAAAATGAGAGAAGAAAAGGGTATGCGTATAAACTGCTTGAGGGTGTTTTAAGTGAGCTTGGAAATTTTGCAAGAATACACATTTTATCAACCCTGCCCTGTTATGGAGCAATAAAGTGTATTGCATTAAAATGCGGCTTTAAGT
>R03__coassemble_699_pt1 | contig 17916 bp, 14 predicted proteins | sample R03__metabat2_high_PE_019 | metagenome-assembled genome bin R03
GCATATCCCGGAGATGATAGATGCGGGGATTGATTCCTTCAAGATAGAGGGACGCATGAAGACCGCACTTTACGTGGCAACGGTTGCCAGAACCTACAGGAAAGCCATAGATGATCTGTACGATAATATGGACAGCTATAAGGCTAATATGGACTGGTATACAACCCAGATAAAGAGCTGTACCTACAGGCAGTTCACAACGGGATTCTACTTTGGCAAGCCCGGTGAGGAGTCCCAGATATACGATAACAACACCTACTCAAGGGAGTCGGTGTATCTTGGAAGCATTGAGGTCGTACGGGACGATGGCGCGGTGAGGGTGACCCAGAAGAATAAGTTCTGTGTGGGGGATGAGATCGAGATCATGAAGCCCGACGGACGGGACATCAAGGTGACAGTTGAATCCATCGAGGATGAGGAAGGACATTTTCAGGAGAGCGCTCCTCATTCAAAACAGATCATTTTTGTTAAGCTTAGGGACAGCGCCGGGAATGATATGTCATGTGAATGCAGTCAGTATGACATATTGAGAGTTCCCTGCAACTGATCATTTATTAAAGGAGAAAACATGGCACTTTTAACGGTCATAGTACCCTGCTATAACGAAGAGGATGCGATCCCCTTCTTTCATGCTGAAATATCAAAAACCAGGGAGCAGTTTAAAACTGATTTTCCGGATGTGGAGTTTGAGCTTTTGTTCATTGATGACGGATCAAAGGACAGGACACTTAAGGTCTTAAAGGATCTGCGCAAAACGGATGATTCCGTTCACTATGTTTCCTTCTCGAGAAACTTCGGAAAGGAAGCAGGTATATATGCAGGTCTTGCAAAATCACACGGCGATTACGTGGTTATAATGGATTGCGATCTTCAGGATCCTCCGGCGCTCCTGCCTGATATGTACAGGGCAGTGACAGAGGAAGGGTATGATTCAGCTGCAACAAGGCGGGTTACCAGAAAGGGTGAGCCACCTATAAGATCCTTTTTCGCCAGATGTTTTTATAGGTTCATGGGCAAGATCTCGAAGACCGAGTTCGTGGACGGCGCAAGAGACTATCGCATCATGAGCCGGAAGATGGTTGATGCGATCCTGTCCATGAGTGAGTACAACAGATTCACAAAGGGAATCTACGGCTGGATCGGTTTTGAAACAAAGTGGTTTGAATATGAAAATATAGAGCGTGTTGCGGGAGAGACCAAGTGGTCCTTCTGGAAGCTTTTGATGTACTCCTTTGAGGGTATAATAGGCTTTTCAACAGCTCCGTTATCCCTTGCAACCTTCCTTGGCTTTTTCTTTACGGTCATCTCGTTCATCCTGATCATATTTATCATAATAAGAACGGTTATCCACGGTGATCCCACAAGCGGATGGCCCTCAATGATCTGTATCATAACATTGTTTGCGGGACTTCAGATGTTTTCCATAGGCATACTGGGAGCATACCTTTCAAAAACTTATCTTGAGACCAAAAACCGTCCCATCTACATTGCCAAAGAGGAAGAATAGTCATGGCTTCCGATAATGCGAAAAACAGACCTGATATATCGGTGATCGTCCCTGTCTATAAGGTTAAGCCGGAATATTTAAGGGAATGTCTTGACAGTATCCTGGCTCAGACGCTTAAGAATTTTGAACTTATCATAGTATCGGACGGTGCCCCCAAGGAAAATACAGACATCATTTCGGAATACGCCGGACATGATGAGCGTATTAAGGTTATTTTTCAGGATAATCAGGGTGTATGTGTTGCAAGAAATAAGGCACTTAAGCTTGCCACAGGACGGTACGTAACCTTCATAGATTCCGATGATACCGTAACGGAGGATAATTTCCGTGGAGTGGTTGATTTTGCTGATGAAAATCAGCTGGACGTACTCATGTGGGGAATATACAGGGTATTTGCGGATCATAAGACGGAATTCTCTCCCTATCTCTGCGACATACCGGTATTTTCCGAGGAGCAGAAGGAAGAGGTTCAGTTTAAAACTATGGTTGGGATCCTTCCGTTCTTTAAGACCCCGCCTGCAAGCGCGGATGCTGCCGGCTCTGCCTGTGCCAAGCTTTACCGGACTGATTTTTTAAGAGAGCATGAGCTTAACTATACTCCGGGACTTAAGAGGGCCGAGGATATGACCTTTAACCTTGAGGTGTTCGGAGCTGCGGACAGGATAGGTTATTTATACAGGTTCTACTATAATTACAGGCAGAATGAGACCTCCGCGACGTATCTCTACAGGGAGAATGGGATTGAGGTATTCACGGACTCATTGCTGGCAATGAGGGACTACCTTGATAAGTCCCATAAATCGGACTTGTTCTATCAGGTTTATTACATGCGATGCATGTTCTTTTTCCTGGAGAGCATGGACATGGATTATCTGAATAGGGATAATCCAAAGCCCCTTGGCAGAAGGATTTCCGATATGAGGGCGGTAGCTTTAAGAGATCCCTACAGAGAGGCATTTTCAAAGCTTAAGAACGATCATTTGACCTGGGCCAGGAGGATACCGCTGTTTCTGATACGCCATAACATGATGTATATGCTGGCACTTTTCTACAGTGTTTTCAGACTGACCCGGAGAGGAAAATAAAAATGTCAGATGACAGGAAGCCGGGCATTTCCATAATAATGCCCTGCTATAATACGGAAAAGTACATAAAAAAGACCCTGGCATCTATTTTCGGTCAGACCTATCAGGATTTTGAACTCATCATGATAGATGACGGATCAAAGGATTCAACCCCCAAGATCCTTGATAAATGCAGGGAGGAGCATCCTGATAAGGTTGTGGTTGTCCATAAGGAAAACGGGGGACAGTCCTCAGCCAGGAACATGGCTCTTGAAATTGCTACGAGGGAGTACTGTGTTTTCTGGGACTCGGATGATTATGCGGATGTTGATTATCTGGAGGTTCTGTATAATGCCGCGGTTAAGAACAACAGTGACATGGTTTTAAGCGGATCACATTATATTGACGAGAATGGTGTTGTGCTTGAGAACATTAATTACCCCGTGCACAAGAATATCGCATTTGCCGGAAGGCGTCTAAGTCCCCATGGCAAGCTGTATAGAATTGAGTTTTTAAACAGGCACCATATCCGTTTTGCCGAAGGTAAGAAGTTCGAGGATAATCCCTTTAACTTTCTGGCGATTTTCCTTGCGAAAAATCAGGTGATCCTGCCGGTTGCGTATCATTATCAGGTGATCCATACCGGAAGCACCATGTCGACGGCAATGGATCCGAAGCAGATGCCCTTTGATGCCATTGAAGAAGCACTTAAATACATGAATGCCCACAATGATGAGATCAATGACAGGAATCTGTATGAATATATCGTTATATGCTTCATGACCTATTTTATTTTTCTGGGGAACCGGGAGCATATGAGGGCTGCTCATGACAGCAGCAAGGGCTATAAGAACGGACGTGCGCTTATAGGGCAGATGTGTGATTTTGCCCAAAGGGTGATCCCGAAGGAACTTCCGGGCTATTATAAAAACCCCCATATCGGGATATTCAAAGAGAGGGATCTTGAGTTCAGACAGCGTGCCGGGTCATGGCTGTTCACAAGGCTTTTAAGGACCCATACACTTAAGGCTTTCGCCGGGGTGTATTATACTTTCGTAAGATAAAAACTGCTGCGGATCGCAGCAGTTTTTTATTCGTTGATCTTATACCATGGCGGGATGACGTAATCAAAGTTCTGATGGCGCAGCTTTATCTGTACACCCCGGATGAACTTTTTGATAAAATCAGGGAAGTGATCCAGAATGAACTGCTTTATCTTAAGAGAACGTTCCCTTCCGGCAGCCTGCGAACCGCTCATGGGGGCTACGCCGTGATTTTTAAGGATATCGGCGCTTTCGTTAAGCATATCGTGATAGTTGACAGAGGATACACCGTCCTTGTTGGTAATGCAGACAACGCAGCCCACATCCGTAAAGTGAAGCTCCCTGTCATAGGCCGACAACAGAAAATCATAATCGGCACTGTAACGATACTCGCACTTAAATGGAAGCCTTAAAAGAAGGCTTCTGTTGGCAAAGGTTGCCTGATGTGAGAAGGGCATTACAGACCTGATGCCTTCCATATTTTTGGGGAATAAATAAAATCTTCCATACTCATACTCCGCACAGTCGCCATACAGGATGGCAGAGGTGGGGTAGGACTTATCCGAAAAGATCTGGGACAGGACTGTTGATGAATAGAAGCAGTCACCGGCATTCATAAAGTTTATCCAGGTGCCTTCGGCAACCAAAACACCCTTATTCATGGCATCGTATATACCGCCGTCTGCCTCGGAGATCACCTTGTAGGTTATCCCCCTTTCGGAAAATCGTTCCCTGTAGGAATCAAGGACCTTTAAGGAATCATCACCTGAGGCGCCGTCCTTTATGATATATTCAAAATCATCATAGTCCTGAGCTAACACCGACTCAATGGTCATGGGCAGCTCTTTTGCCGCATTGTAGCAGACGGTGATGATGCTTACATTTACATTTGAAGGTTCGTAATTCATGGCCATAAACTCCGCAATCTGTTAAAAAGCCCCGCGCTATCAAAGCGCAGGGCTTTTATAAATATTAACTCATTTATTGATTTTCATCAAGCAGAGCCTTTTCGTATGCTTCGAGAATAACCGATGCAACCTTCTCCCTTGACTCCTTGGAAATGGGATGGGCTATATCCTTATATTCTCCGTCTCCGGTCCGCCTTGAGGGCATTGCAATGAATAATCCCTTTTCGCCCTCTATAACCTTGATGTCATGAACTACGAATTCATTATCAAGAGTGATGGAAACAACTGCCTTCATGTTTCCTTCCTTGGCGATCTTACGGATGCGTACATCTGTAATATTCATGCTGCCATCTCCTTAGAAAACGTAACGATCATTTTTCTCGTAAACGATTTTTATTTCGCCATCGCCCTTGTAGTAGGAGTTAGCAGTGATGGTTCCGTGACTTTCAACGATACAGTTCTCAATGTATGAGTTATCGCCGATGTAAACATCATTAAGAATGATTGAATTCTTGATGGTGCAGTTGTTGCCAACGTAAACCTTCTTATAAAGGATGGAGCCTTCAATAGTACCATTGATAATGGTTCCGCTTGATACAAGTGAATTGCGGACATTAGAGCCCACGTTGTATTTTGCGGGAGGAAGGTCGTCAACCTTACTGTAGATATCGGGATACTGCTTGAAGAAGTAATCCCTTACATCAGGCTTTAAGAAGTCCATGTTGGTTCTATAGTAATCCTCTACGGATGCAATATTGGACCAGTAGGTGGGAATCTTGAAAGCACAGATCTTCTTGATGTTCTTATAACGAACCAAAACGTCGCGGACGAGATCATATCTCTCTTCCTCTGCACACTTCTCAATGAGCTCGATGAGCAGACGTCTTCTTATTACATAGATACCACAGGAGATGGTATTTGATTTTGCAACAAGGGGCTTCTCCTCGAAATCCTCAAGGAAGCTGTTCTCGTCAAGCTTAACGTAACCGTATCTCTCGCAGTCGCTTGTGGAATCGATATCCTTGACAACCATTGTCACATCAGCGCCCTTGGCCATGTGGTACTCAAGAAGCTGGTTGTAATCCATCTTATAAACCGCATCACCTGAAGCGATGATAACATAGGGCTCGTGGGACTCCTTAAGGAACTGGATGTTCTGATTGATGGCATCTGCAGTTCCGCGGTACCAGTAGCTGTTATCGTTAGTAACGGTGGGAGTGAAGATATACAATCCGCCCTGCTTACGTCCGAAATCCCACCACTTGGAGGATGATAAATGATCCTGAAGTGAACGTGCATTGTACTGAGTCAGAACGCCAACCTTATTGATATGGGAGTTGGACATATTACTGAGGACAAAATCAATCGCCCTGAAGTTACCTGCCATGGGCATTGCGCATACGGCACGCTTGGAAGAAAGTTCCTTCATACGGTAGCTGTTGCCACCTGCTAAAACCAAACCTATTGCTCTCATCTGTCCTCACCTGCCTTTACGAATGTCTTGCCGCTTGCAAGTACGTTGCCGGGATAATCAGCTATAACTGTGTTACCTGATACCATGCTGTTCTTGCCGATCGTGATGCCATCGGGGATGACTGAATGCTCGCCAATAGTTACGATTCCGTTTGAATAGATCGAAGGATCTGTTTCATTGGGAACCTCATCACCTGCACCTAAAACTACCTTGTTACCGATATTTACATCCTCTGCAATGATGGCCTTTGTGATGTCACAGCCATCTCCGATCACGGTTCCGTTCATGATAATGGAATCACGTACTATTGTATCCTTGCCGATGACCACATTGCAGCCGATAACGGAGTTATAAACCTTGCCGTAGATGTCGGTACCCTCGCCGACGATGGTCTTCTCGATAACGCTGTCCTGGGAAACATACCCGGGTGGAAGAGCATCCTGTTTGGTGTAGATCTTCCAGTACTCCTCATAGAGGTTAAAATCAGGAACAATGTCGATGAGCTCCATGTTGGCTTCCCAATAGGAATTAAGAGTTCCGACATCCTTCCAGTATCCATTGAACTCGTAAGCGAAACATCTGCCTCCCTTGCCGAAGAGATAAGGGATGATATGCTTACCGAAATCCAGGTTAGGCTGATCTGCGTTTGCTAAGAGGGATTCCTTTAAGGACTTCCAGTTGAAGATGTAGATACCCATTGAAGCAAGATTTGATGAAGGATGCTCGGGCTTCTCTTCGAACTCGGTGATCTGCTTGTTCTCATCCGTTACGAGGATACCGAATCTCTTGGCCTCCTCCATGGGAACGGGCATTGCGGCAATGGTGATCTCCGCATTGTTGGCCTTGTGATAGTCAAGCATTACCTCATAGTCCATCTTATAGATGTGGTCACCTGAAAGGATCAGCACATACTCGGGATTGAAGGACTCCATATAATCGATATTCTGGTAGATGGCATTAGCCGTACCTGTATACCACTCGGTGTTGCCGATCTTCTCGTAAGGAGGCAGAACGGAAACTCCGCCGATGTTACGGTCGAGATCCCATGGAATACCGATTCCGATATGGGTATTAAGTCTTAAGGGCTGGTACTGTGTCAGAACACCGACAGTATCAATGCCTGAATTGATACAGTTACTTAAGGGAAAATCAATGATACGATACTTACCGCCGAAGGATACGGCGGGCTTTGCGACTTTGGATGTTAAGATACCTAAGCGGCTTCCCTGTCCGCCGGCGAGTAACATCGCGATAATCTCTTTCTTAACCACGCAATCACCTCTTCTTGTCTTTCCATGATGTTATTTATTAAATAATTGTGCTAAATCCACAACTATTTTATAAATTGTATCACATTAGGCATTAAAAATAAACAAATATATAAAAGAGTTAAGGAAGATTTTAGGACATTTTTCACATAATAACAAATCCTAGTGGGAAGTGTTATGATAGAACATAGATATAGGGATGAAAACCTCCTATTTTATATGGAAAGAAATCCGTCTTGCGATTTCAAAAAAGGTGGTATATTATGGCACGTGGAGATAAAAAGGAGACGTTAAATGTACCATATTGATTTTGAAAAACCCATATGTATTCACTTTATCGGAATAGGCGGTATCAGCATGAGCGGACTTGCTGAAATACTGCTTGATAAGGGATTTTCCGTATCGGGATCCGACAGGAGTGAATCACCCTTAACGAAGTCACTTGAGGAAAAGGGCGCCAGGATCTATTACGGACAGCGCGCTGAAAATATAACTGAGGATGTGGAGCTTGTTGTTTATACGGCAGCCATAAGAAAGGGCAATCCGGAGCTTGATGCGGCTGTAGAGAGAAAGCTTCCCGTGCTGAAAAGAGCCGAGCTTTTAGGTCAGATGATGAAGAACTACGGGACAAGCGTAGCCATATCAGGTACCCATGGTAAGACCACCACGACCTCGATGATAACAACAATGCTTTTGGCTGCTGATGCGGACCCCACGATATCCGTTGGAGGTATCCTGCCTGCAATAGGAGGCAACACCAGGATCGGCGGGTCTGAATATTTTGTAACCGAGGCCTGCGAGTATACAAACAGCTTCTTAAGCTTTTTCCCCACAATCGGCATCATCTTAAATGTGGAAGAGGATCATCTTGATTTCTTCAAGGATATAAACGATATCCGTAATTCCTTCCATGAGTTCGCAAAGCTCCTGCCCAAGGACGGAACCCTTATTATCAATTCCGGGATAGAGGATTACAGGGCTCTTACGGATGATCTTGAGTGCAATGTTATAACCGTTGGATCAGATGGAGCCGACTACACTGCTTCTGATATTTCCTATGATAAGTACGGACATGCATCCTTTACTGCTCACCGCAAAGGGAAATCAGACCTTAAGATCTCCTTATCCGTTCCGGGAGAGCACAACATATATAATTCGCTTGCCGCAATTGCCGCAGTGGACGTTATAGGCATTGAGGATAGGGCGGTCGTAAAGGGACTTAATGATTTTACGGGAACCGACAGGAGATTCCAGAAAAAGGGAGAAATAGGCGGAGTGGAGATCATTGATGATTACGCTCACCATCCCACAGAGATAAAAACCACCATGAAGGCGGCGCTTAACTATCCCCATAAAAAGCTGTGGCTGGTATTCCAGCCCCACACCTATTCAAGAACGAAGGCATTTTTTGATGATTTTGTGGAAGCTCTGTCAATGGCAGATGCCGTGGTTTTAGCAGATATATTTGCTGCGAGGGAAACGGATAATTTGGGCGTATCCTCTGAAATGCTATGCGAAACCCTAAAGTCAAAGGGATGTGAGGCCTATTATTTCCCTACATTTGATGAAATTGAAAATTTTTTATTACAAAATTGTACCCACGGAGATTTGTTGATAACTATGGGTGCCGGAGATATCGTAAAAGTGGGAGATTCCCTGCTTGGAAGTTAGTTATACACATTATCCACAATTTAAATTGCCGAAAAGAGCAATTTGGATTGTGGATTTTTAGTTAACATAACTTAAAAATTTCGGAAGTTCCATTACCATTGACGGATACTGGATTTTTAACATTTGAGGATAGTTTCCATAAGGAGTTTTCAAAAAGTTATCCACTTTATCCACAATGGCGCAAACCCAGTAAATATGCGGTCTGCGACGTTTGCTTTGGCAAAAAATTGTGTTATAATCTGACCCGGACCAAAGAGTCCTTAATAATGTTTAAAGGATAGTGTTATGGATCAGGTTATGCTGGGCGATGACCTGTGCTGTAATGTTGTGTGTGTTCCTGCGGATGTTATAGATAAACATTTGAAGGATGCCAACGAGGCACAGCTTAAAATTTACCTGTACCTTTTAAGGAACAGCTTAAGTGGTATGATAACCGTAGAGAGTATTGCGGATTATTTTAACTATACCATTCAGGATGTTGAGAGAGCCCTTAAGTTCTGGGGACTTCGCGGCTCTGTTTCCTTTAAGGGGCAGGAGGATAATGTGGTGAGCTTTAAGAAGAAGCCCGCATATACAGCTGCTCAGCTGGCTGATTTTGCGGAGCGGGATGATATTAAGGAGCTGCTGTTCGTAACGGAGCAGTATGTGGGTTCCAAAAGAGGATGCGGCATGAATACGGACCTTATTGCAACGGTTCTGTACATGTACGATTCGCTCCATTTTGATACGGATCTGATCATCAATCTTTTTGAGTATTGCGTTGAGCATAAGAAGAACAAGCTATATCAGATAGAAGCGGTGGCCAATGAGTGGTCGGAGGCGGGAGTCAGGACTGTTTCTGATGCAAGGAAGCTTACGGTGAGCGTTCCCAAGGAGGTCTATGAGACCATGAAGGCCTTTAAACTCAAGACCAACTATCGTGAGCCTTCGGATTCGGAGATAAGCTATGTTAAGAAGTGGATCACGGAGTACGGCTTTGGAATGGACGTTATTTCCGTTGCCTGCGACCGTACACTTACAATGATCCATGATCCCAGTTTTTCCTATGCCAACAGCATCCTGTTTTCCTGGCATGAGGCAGGGGTTAAGACTAAGGATGATATAGCTATGGCAGATGCGGCCTTTAAGAAAAAGAATGAGGCGGCAAAGGCAGGAAGTGCCGGTAAGAGCAGTGATGATAATAAGACCGGAACGAGCAAGGCTGCCAAAACGGACAAGTTCCATAATTTTGAACAGAGAAAATATGATTTTGAGCAACTGGAGAAAGAAGCATCATGGCAATAGGAAGCGCACAATATGACGCTATAATGCGTGAATACGACGAACGCAGGACTCAGAATAATCATATTTACGAGAGCCATAAGCAGGAAATTTATGATTTTGTCGACGGCTACAAGGAAGCTGATGATGAGATAGCGGATCTTGCACGAGAATCCACTGTAAGGGCACTGGACGGAGATAAGGAAGCGCTTCCCAAAATGAAGCGCAGGATAGATGAACTGATCAAAAAGAAGAAAGCTCTTCTTGCAGCTTCGGGATATTCAGAGGCTTTTCTTCAGCCCGTATATACCTGTCCGGACTGTAAGGATACAGGCTACATCGGTGATGATAAGTGCCATTGCCTTAAAAGAGAGATCTTAAGGGTTATGTATCGTCAGTCCAACATTGAGGATATCTTAAAGGAAGAGAATTTCGATAAGCTTTCCTTTGACTATTATGCCGATTCGGAGGTCGAGCAGATGAAGAAGATCGTCAAGGAGTGCAAGGACTTCGTGGATGACTTCGATAAGGAATACGGGAACATACTTTTATATGGTGATGTGGGTGTAGGTAAAACCTATTTAACCAACTGTATGGCTAAGGCTCTTTTGGACCTTGGCCATTCGGTCATTTACTTTACATCATATGATTTGTTTGATACACTTGCAAGGTACACGTTTCATAGGGATGAAGCGGATGCGCAGATAGAAAGTGTCCATAAGGATATCTTCGACTGCGACCTTCTGATCATTGATGATCTGGGTACGGAGAATGTTAATTCCTTCGTCAGTTCACAGCTTTTTTTGATACTGAATGAAAGGGATAAGCGCAAAAAATCAACAATCATATCAACTAACCTTTCTCTTGAAAAGCTCAATGATGTATATTCCGAGAGGAGTTTTTCGAGAATCTTTGGTAATTACCGGCTCATCAAACCGGATATTGCAGATATCAGAATTAAAAAAAGAAGACAAACACAGGCTTAAGGAAAGAGAGGCTCATTTGCTATGCCAAGACGTGAGGAAAAGCGTAATTTGGAATCTATTCCGGTGGGCTCCCTAAGGCTTATACCCTTGGAGAGTTGTTCGGAACTGGGGCAGAAGGTAGATCAGTATCTTGTAAGGTGGAGAACGGAAAGGGAGAACGAGCATAAGAACTCCCTGGCATTTTCGGGTTATCAGAGGGATTCATATATTCTGAATGCCAAGATCTCAAGATTTGGAACGGGTGAAGCAAAGGGTGTTATAAACGAGTCGGTAAGAGGTACGGATCTGTACATACTTGTCGATGTGAGCAATTATTCATTAACTTATTCATTGTGTGGTATTCAGAACCACATGTCTCCTGATGATCATTATCAGGATCTTAAGAGAATCATAGCTGCCGTAGGGGGTAAGGCAAGACGTATTACGGTCATAATGCCATTCCTCTATGAGTCCAGGCAACATAAGAAGAGCGCGAGGGAATCACTTGACTGTGCCATAGCTCTTCAGGAACTGGTGTCAATGGGTGTCGATAACATAATCACCTTTGATGCTCATGATGCAAGAGTCCAGAACGCAATACCTCTGTCGGGATTTGAGACGGTATCTCCCACATATCAGTTTATAAAGGGACTTTTAAAGGTTGAGAAGGAACTTGATATTGATGCAGAGCATATGATGGTTGTAAGCCCTGATGAAGGCGGTATGAGCAGGGCCATTTACATGGCCAATGTGCTTGGCCTTGACATGGGTATGTTCTACAAGAGAAGAGACTATACAAGGGTCGTTGACGGCAGGAATCCCATTGTTTCCCATGAGTTTTTGGGTTCAGACGTTGAGGGTAAGGACATCATCGTCATCGATGACATGATCTCATCAGGTGAGAGTATCTTAGATGTTGCAAGACAGCTTAAGATGAGAAAGGCCGGCAGGATATTCCTGTGCGCATCCTTCGGACTCTTTACAAACGGTTTTGATGCTTTTGACAAAGCCTATGATGAGGGCGTATTTGACAGGATACTGACAACTAACCTTATATACCAGTCACCTGAGCTTTTATCAAAGCCCTACTATATCAACTGTGACTTAAGTAAATACATAGCGTACCTGATCGATACGCTGAATCATGATACATCAATAAGCGATCTCTTAAATCCCAATGACAGGATCCAGGAGAGACTTGCAAGCTATAAGGCAGAAAGGGAAGGTAATAAATAATGGCAAGCGAGATAAGAGATATTAATTTAGCTCCCAAAGGAGAGCAGAAGATTGAATGGGTAAAGAGGAACTGTGATCTTTTAAGAACCCTCGAGGAGGAATTTTCACAGACCAAGCCTTTCGCAGGCAAGAAGGTTGCATTATCTGTTCATCTTGAGGCTAAGACAGCATACCTGTGCAAGGTTATGGCAGCAGGCGGAGCTGAAATGCATGTTACAGGCTCCAACCCCCTGTCAACCCAGGATGATGTTGCAGCAGCACTTGTTGCAGCAGGATTAGAGGTTCATGCCACACACGGCTGTAGCGCTGAGGAATATGAGGAGCATATCCGTCATACGCTTGAGTGCGGTCCCAACATCATAATCGATGACGGCGGTGATCTGGTACATATGATGCATACAGAGCTTAAGCATCTGATCCCGAATGTTATCGGCGGATGTGAGGAGACAACAACAGGTATCTTAAGACTTCAGGCAATGGATCGTGATAAGGAGCTTAAGTTCCCCATGGTTCTGGTTAATAATGCGGATTGCAAGCATTTCTTTGATAACCGTTACGGTACAGGTCAGTCGGCATTTGATGGTATCATGCGTACAACAAACCTTATTGTTGCAGGTAAGGTTGTTGTAGTTGCGGGCTACGGCTGGTGCGGTAAGGGTGTTGCAATGAGAGCAAAGGGTCTCGGAGCAAGAGTTATCGTTACAGAGATCGATCCCGTTAAGGCACTTGAGGCCGTAATGGACGGATTCGATGTTATGCCTATGATGGAGGCAGCAAAGCTGGGTGACTTCTTCATAACGGTTACGGGCTGCTGCAAGGTTATCGATACAGAGGTATTTAAGGTATTAAAGGATGGAGCAATCCTGTCGAATGCCGGCCATTTCGATGTTGAAGTTCACATGGAGAACTTAAGAAAGCTTGCAGTAGAGCAGAAGGAAATGAGAAACAACATAATGGGCTACAAGCTTCCCAACGGAAACTGGATATATGTTCTCGGCGAGGGCAGACTTGTTAACCTCGCATGTGGCGACGGACATCCTGCAGAGATCATGGATATGTCCTTTGCAATCCAGGCTCTTTCAGCTAAATACCTTGTAGAGCATGCAGGTGAGCTTGATAAGATGATCATTGATGTTCCCCGTGAGGTTGATAATGATGTTGCAACACGTAAGCTTGCATTCTGGGGCAAGAAGATAGACAAGCTCACAGAGGAGCAGGAGAAGTACTTAAACAGCAGTGCAATGTAATTACAGGCATTAGGAGCATTTACATATGTATATTATTGTCGGATTGGGTAATCCGGGTCCTAAGTACCAGAACACCCGACATAATATGGGATTTGAAACAGTGGAGATACTGGCCGACAGGTTCAGTGTCCCCACTGATTTTCTTAAACACAAAGCCATATGCGGTAAGGGTATGATAGAGGGGCAGAAGGTCATTTTAGCCCTCCCTCAGACCTTTATGAACTTAAGCGGTGAAAGTGTCAGGGAGCTTACGGATTACTATAAGATAGACATATCCTCCGAACTTATAGTCATATATGATGATATCGATCTTGATCCGGGCATGGTACGTATCAGAAAATCAGGTTCCGCAGGGGGACACAACGGTATGAAGAACATAGTGCAGCATTTAGGCACTACGGAATTCATGCGCATCAGAGTCGGCGTCGGAGCCAAGCCCAAGGGGTATGATCTTGCAGACTACGTGCTGGGACATTTTACAGAAGCGGAACGCGAGGAAATAAACAAGGGATTACTGCTTGCGGCAGAGGGAGTAAGGACCATACTTACCGATGGTATCGATGCCGCAATGAACAAGGTAAACAGCCAGAAAAAGAAAGAGAGCGATAAGAAGGATGAGAGCATTTGATGCTCCGTTTTCGGAACTGGCGGAACTTGGGGAGGCAGCAGGGACGCTTAAAAAGACAAAGGGCGTCATTGAGGTAACAGGCTGCGCGGATCCTCAGAAGCTTCATATGGTTAATGGAATGAGCGATGGTTTTTCAAACAAAATCATCGTTACTTTTCGTGAGCAAAAAGCAAGGGAAATATGTGACAGCTACAGATTCTATAATGACAGGGTGCTTTATTTTCCTGCTAAGGATCTGATCTTCTATCAGGCGGAGCTTACGGGTAAGGACATAACGGCCCAGAGAATGAGTGTATATAAGGCTCTTCTTGAAGAGTCGGATATCACAATAGTAACGACCATTGATGCCTTCCTATCGAAGATAGTCCCCTTGGACAGGATTGCTGATGGGATCATTTACATCGATGAGGGAGATGAGCTTAACCTAAATGAGATAACCCGGGAGCTGGTGGCAGCAGGCTATGTGAGAAACTATCAGATAGAAGGCAAGGGACAATTTTCCATAAGGGGAGGAATCCTGGATATATTCCCTTTAACAGAGGAAAATCCCATAAGAATAGAGCTTTGGGGAGATGAGATCGAGTCGATAAGAAGCTTTGATATCATGACTCAGAGATCTCTTGAAAACTTAAACTCAGTAAGCATATATCCGGCAACGGAATCGGTCCTTACGGAAGCTGAAACGGAAGCAGGTCTTGAAAAGATTGAAACAGAAGCGGCCCTTTTAAAGGAAAATTTCAGAAAGAGCATGCAGACTGAAGAAGGGCACAGAGCCGGACTTATATATGAGGACTTGAAAAACGAGATAGAGCTTGGAGGCATCGGAAACTGTAACCTTGATTCCTTCATGAGCTATTTTTACGATGATCTCGATACACTGATGGGATATCTTGACAGGGATAAGACCGCGATATTTGTGGACGAAATGGCAAGGTGCCGGGAAGCTCTGTCAGCAATAGAGATGGAATTTGCCGATGCCTGTAAGCAGAGACTTTCAAAGGGCTACTGCCTGCCGGGGCAGACGAAGGTCATAACATCTTCAGAGGAGGTGTTTGCTTCCTTTGAAAGGATGCATACTCTTGCAATGTCCACACTTTCCATGGGAAAGAACGTATGCAAGGTTAAGAAACAGTTCAACATCGTGGCAAAGGCCGTAAGCTCATACAACAATAATTTTCAGGAGCTGCTGTCGGACCTTAAGCGATTTTCCAAGAATAAATACAGGGTTATCCTTGTGTCGGCATCCCCTACACGTGCCGAAAGGCTCTCGGGAGACCTTAATGAAAACGGGATCTCCTGCTTTTATACTGAAAGTAAGGACAGGACCATAGAGCCGGGACAGATAATGGTGACTGCCGGCAGGCTTAAGGGAGGCTTTGAGTATCCCCTTATTAAGTTTGTGGCAATATCCGAGGCCGATATTTTCACGGAAAGGGCCCGTAAGAAACGAAGCCGTACGAAATACGAAGGCACGAAGATCACGGGATTTTCCGAGCTTAATGTGGGAGACTATGTTGTCCACGAAAGTCACGGAGTGGGCATCTATCAGGGCATTGAGCAGGTGACCATGGACAAGGTCACCAAGGATTACATGAAGATCACCTATAAGGACGGAGGGAATCTATATATCCCCGCAACCGCCCTTGAAACGGTGCAGAAGTATTCTTCCAAAGAGGGTGCAACGCCAAAGCTCAATAAGCTTGGTGGCTCTGAATGGATCAAGACAAGGTCCAAGGTCAAGGAGGCTGTGGATGTCATAGCGACTGATCTTGTGGAACTGTACGCTGCCCGTCAGGCAAAATCAGGCTACGAATATTCACCTGACACCGTATGGCAGACGGAGTTTGAGGAGCTGTTTCCCTTTGAAGAAACAGAGGATCAGCTCCAGGCAATTGCAGACACCAAGAAGGACATGGAGAGCCGTAAGATAATGGACAGGCTTATCTGCGGCGACGTGGGCTACGGCAAGACGGAGATAGCCATACGTGCGGCATTTAAGGCAGTTCAGGAGGGTAAACAGGTGGTATACCTGGTGCCCACAACAATCCTGGCCCAGCAGCATTATACAACCTTTACACAGCGTATGAAGGACTACCCCATACGTATAGATATGCTATCAAGGTTTAGATCAACAGCCGAGCAGAAAAAGACGGTAGCTGACCTTAAGAACGGATCAGTTGATATTGCCATAGGAACCCACAGGCTTTTATCAGCGGATGTTGCCTATAAGGATTTGGGACTTCTGGTAATAGATGAAGAGCAGCGTTTCGGTGTAACACATAAAGAGAAGATCAAAAAGCTTAAGGAAAATGTGGATGTATTGACCCTTACGGCAACGCCTATCCCAAGAACGCTCCATATGAGTCTTATAGGCATAAGGGACATGAGCGTTCTCATGGAGGCTCCCCAGGACAGGATGCCCATCCAGACCTTCGTCATGGAATATAACGATGAGATGGTAAGGGAGGCCATCAGCAGGGAGCTTGCCAGAGGCGGGCAGGTATTTTACGTATATAACAGAGTCCAGACCATTGCGGATATGGCAGGGGAGCTTAGAAAGCTTCTGCCGGATGCGGAGATCGCCTATGCCCATGGGCAGATGAATGAAACCGAGCTTGAGAGGATAATGTATGATTTTGTCTCGGGAGAGATCGATGTACTGATATCGACTACCATAATCGAGACGGGACTGGACATACCCAATGTCAATACCATGATAATCCATGATGCGGACCAGCTGGGGCTGTCACAGCTTTACCAGCTCAGGGGACGTATAGGAAGATCAAACCGGAATGCCTATGCGTTCCTTATGTACAGAAGAAATAAGATGCTTAAGGAAACTGCTGAAAAGCGACTTGCGGCGATACGTGATTTTACGGAGTTGGGAAGCGGATTCAAGATAGCAATGCGTGACCTTGAGATAAGGGGCGCGGGCAATATCCTGGGAAAGCGTCAGAGCGGTAACATGGATGCCGTCGGGTATGACATGTACTGTAAGCTCCTTAATGAAGCAGTCAAAAAGCGCAAGGGCGAGGAAATATCGGAGGAACCGGATGTTTCAATCGATATAAATGTTGATGCTTACATCCCCGATACCTACATAGCCAATGAATTCCAGAAGATGGATATTTACAAGAGGATCGCCTGCATCAGCAATAAGGACGAAATGGAGGATATGCAGGCGGAGCTTTACGACCGTTTCGGAAACGTGGTGGAGCCGGTGCAGAACCTTCTGGATATTGCATATTTAAAGTGTCTGGCCAAGGAGGTCTACGTGACGGATATAAAGGAGGAGAGCGGAGCCTTCCAGTTCGTTGTATCTCCCAAGGCCGCATATAACGGTGAGAAGATAGGGCCGTTTGTTGCGGGCTTTAAGGGCCAGCTTCGCTTAATGACAACGGCAAAGCCCTATTTTCTTCTTAAGAAGCGAAAGGGCGCCGGGGATGAGAACTATTCCCTTGAAACCTGCCGGGAGATGCTCTTAGATCTTAAGGAACTGCTTTAGATGAAAAAATAGGCTGATATCTTGTGATTTTGCCGAAAGGGTGCTAAAATAGAGCCGCGTTAATATCAATATTTTAAGAAAGGATGTATAGATATGTCATTAGTTACAACTACCGAGATGTTTAAGAAGGCATATGACGG
>R03__coassemble_719_pt1 | contig 17685 bp, 14 predicted proteins | sample R03__metabat2_high_PE_019 | metagenome-assembled genome bin R03
ATTTTATATTGTCTCTGAAATCTTCCTAAAAAGGTCCTCTTTTAGAATCGGTTTTGTCAGATATCCTGCAAATCCCTGCTCTTTGTACATCTCATCAACGCCCACGCCGGCATTTCCGGTAAATATAATAACAGGTGTAACCACGTTCTTTGATGAAACCTCTCTTATCTTTTCAAACAGTTCAGGACCTGTAAGCTTCGGCATCTGATGATCCACAAATATAAGATCATATTCATTGACCGTGGCCATTTCAAGCCCAACCTCGGGATCATCCGTAGTATCCAGTTCCACCTTGGTCTCTGCCAAAAGCTTTCCGATTATCTTAAGATTCATTTTTGTATCATCCACATACAAAAATCTTCTGCCCCTAAGGTCAAGTGATTTTCCGGACGGTACTCCGGCTTTTGCCGGCCCTTCATAATCATGTGAAGACCAGGTATTCTCAGCATCGGTCACATGGGTGGGTATGGTGATCGTAAAGGTTGTTCCCGCTCCCACAGTACTCTTTACATCAATCTGACCGTGCATCTGCTTGATAAGGCTCCCAACGATGGTCATTCCAAGGCCGGTTCCCTGGATATTTCTGTTCTTATATTCCTCAATCCTCTTATAGGGCTTAAAGAGATCCTTTACCGATTCCTCCGATATGCCCTGACCGGTATCCGAGATCACAAAGGACAGTTTCTCGCTACCATAGGATGCCGAAAGTGTAACCGTGCCCTCATCCGTGTACTTGATACCGTTGCTGACAATATTGGTAAGCACCTGCTGGATCCTGTAATCGTCGCCGTACAGACCGCATATCATATCATCCGGGATGTCTACTATAAGCTTAAGTCCCTTTTCCTCAGCAGCATGCTTGAACATCGCATCTATATTTTTGATCACCTCATGAAGGTCAAAGGCTCCAGGCAGTATCTTAAATTCGCCTGCCTCAATCTTCGCAAAATCAAGAAGATCATTGACTATGCCAAGGAGCGATTTTGACATTCCCATACAACCCTCAAGATTCTCCCTGTCATCATCCGTAAGATTCGGATCCATTAAGAGTACCTGGATGTTTCCGATGATTCCGTTAAGAGGAGCCCGGAGTTCGTGGTTCATTGAAGCAGTGAAGCGCTTCTGACTTTCCGCAGAAGCGGCAAGCTCTCCCAATGCTTTCTCAAGCCGGTCACGTGTTGCATTCAGTTCCTCGTTGATTGCGATAAGTTCCTGATTACCTGCATTCAGTTCCTCGTTCTGAGCCTCCAAATCCTCCAGAAGCCTGGTATTCTCAGCCTCTGTTTCGAAGCGGTCCCGGCCTGTAGTATACCTGTTCTGCCCCACCCTGAAGAGTATGATCATTATAAGCACGTCGCATATAGCGGAGGTGGTGCTTATAAGCACTTCCCGCGCATGCAGTGTAAATATAACTGCTGAAATACCATAACTTATGGCGATCATCAGGAAATAGTGGTGACCGGGGTATGTAAAAAAGGCCGTGATTATGCACAGCATGATTATATACATAAGGGTATTGGCATCGTGATTGGCCACCATGTCAACCTCCATGCCCAGAAGCCCCCAGATCAGGCATAAAAGTCCAAAGGCAAAGGTATACCTCTCAGCTATAATTGCTTTTTTGTCATTGTCGTATTTTCCTGTTTTAAGGAGCCACTGTGCGTAAATTCCGAAGATTGCAGAGAGGGGAAAACCTATTCCGTACTTAAGATATCCCAAAGACATGTTGGCCGGATACTCAAACCTGACACCGAAAGCGCACAAAAGTATATCAGCAGCAACAAAAGCCATGGCAAGGTTAAACAGGTTCTTAAGCTGTTCCTGCCAGTAATATGCCCTGTATGCAGAGTGCCTTCTTTGATTGTCCAGTGCTGTTTCCTTAAACTTTCCCATTTAAACCACCAGAACCTGAAACATAAAATCCCTTTAATTTTAAATGAATTTCAGTCATTTCTCAAGAAGGTAAACACGATTTTCCCGCATAACCAATGAAAAAAGCTCACACCACACTTAAGGTGATGTGAGCTTAGCTTTTAACCATTTTAAGACAAAATGCCTTATTACTTTACAAGCGAGAAGAATGGATCCAGATCATCCGTCTCACACTCTCCCATTGCCATCCAGAAATCTGCCATATCCTGGCTGATATCAAAGATTGATTTTGTTCCGTTGCCTGTAAGCAGGTCCTCATTGCCCTCTCTTCCGTAGAACATAAGGCCCTGAACGTCAGCTGCGATGTCCTCCCCTGTTACCTCTTCAAAGCCCGAAGCCATAAGTTCATAAGCTTCATCGGGATTTTCCTCCATAAAATCAATTGCCTTATACCATGCTTCCCTAACGGCCTCAACAACTTCGGGATTCTCCTCTGCGTACTTTGTATTAACAACGAGGGAATCAAGGATCGTCTCCGGATAATCGGCTGAGGTCACAAGGGCATGAGCCCCCTCAACTGAATCAAGTGCCTCAGAAAGTTCAGGCTCCCACATGATGGCAGCATCAACATTTCCTGCCATGAAGGCAAGACCTGCCTCTGTTGTATCGCCCATATCCATTACATTGATATCATCCTCTGTTAAGGAAGAATCCTCATTAAGGGCTGTCAAGAAGAAGTAGTATGAGCTTGCTGACTTATCAAGGGCAACTGATTTTCCGGCAAGGTCATCAAGTGACTGGATATCAGCTGTAGTAACAAGACCGTCTGCTCCGTAGGATGCGTCCATGGTGAGCACGTAACGGCTGTCAGCGCCGTTGGCATACATCTTGATGTTAGGATCCTGAGCTGTTGCAAGGAACTGAACAGAGCCGTTTGTTATAAGGCTTGTATAGGTTGACTCATCCTCAATAACCTGAATGTTCATATTGATTCCGGCCTCATCAAAATAGCCCTTCTCCTTTGCAATGAACATGGGAGCATAGCCTGTCCATGTGCAGAATGCCATAGACACGTCATTGGTCTCGGACTTCTCTGCACCGCAGCCCGCAAGCATTGTTATTGCCATGGCAGCGATTAGAATAACACTAGTAATTTTTTTCATAATTTTCTCCTTCTTAAGTTAAGATGATTCTATCTGTCAAGGGCAGCGTCCTGGCTTTCCTGCCAGAGCATGTCCATGATCCTCTTTTTTGTGTCCAGAAATTCCGGCAAAAGCAGACATTCGTGATGCCTTTCCTCCGGAAGGTTTACCTTAATAACGTCCTTGACAGTGCCCGGACGGCGGCTCATAACGTAAACTCTCTGTCCTAAAAGCACCGCTTCATCAATATCATGTGTTATGAAAAGGATTGTTGTCTTGGTCTTTCTGCTGATATCCGATAAAAGTTCCTGCATGACCACCCTTGTCTGGGCGTCCAGTGCTCCGAAGGGCTCGTCCATAAGGAGCATCTCAGGCTTGTTTGCAAGGGTTCTTGCTATTGCTACTCTCTGCTTCATGCCTCCTGAAAGCTGCTTTGGAAGTGCATCCTCGAAACCATTAAGGCCCACCAGATTAATGTATTCCCTGGCAGTTTCTTCCCTTTCCTTAGGATTTATGCCCTTCATTTTAAGACCGAATTCTATGTTCTTTCTGACAGTAAGCCAGGGAAACAGACTGTAGCCCTGAAAAACCATGCCCCTGTCGGCGCCGGGCCCCGTAACCTGCCTGCCATCTAAAAGCACCTGACCTGAGGTTGCCACGTCCAGCCCTCCTATCATATTAATGAGGGTTGTCTTTCCGCATCCGGAGGGTCCCACGATCATAACGAATTCCGAATCATCAACCTCAAGATTCACATTATCTATGGCAACCGTATGCCCCATATTGTCATCGTATGTTTTTGTAAGGCCTATAACCCTAAGTTTCTTTTCCATTTTATTTTCTTTCCGAATTCTTCTGTTTCATTGTATTAAACGGCACCTACGTCTGTTCCGCCAAAGTCTTTATTTTTTCTCTCCAAGCCGCTCCTGCCATGGCGCAACCAGGTTTGACAGAAGTCTGAATATCCAGTCTGTCACAAGACCTATAAGTCCGATCATGATAAGCCCCGCGAATATCGTATCCGTTGCCAGATAGCGCTGGGAGCGCAAAATCATGTATCCAAGTCCATTAGATGCAGCAACCATTTCCGCAACTACAAGGTATGTCCAGGCCCAGCCTATTGTCATTCTGAAATCATCCATAAGCCCGGGAAGGGATGCGGGGAAGATCACTTCCTTATATATCTGCCATTTATTGGCGCCAAGCGTCCTGGCAGCGTTTATCATATTTTTGTCGACACCTGAAACAGTATCGCATACCATTAAAACCAGCTGAAAAAAGGTTCCCAGGAATATTATCATGTACTTCTGGGATTCGTCGATTCCCATATAGAGGAGCGTCAGGGGAACCAGGGCAACTACAGGTAAGTACCTTGCAAATTCAATGATAGGCTGGATAAAAGCCGAAAATTTTCTTGAATTGGCCATAAGCATTCCGCAGGGAAGCGCGATTATAACCGACCAGAGCCATCCAACCAGAACTCGTCTCGTGGACTCCCAGCAGGAAAGCCAAAGGGATCCGTCCTTATGCATCTCCACCATTCGCTTTGCCACTGCTACAGGTGTTGGCAGGAAAACATCCGACACCATCCCGCTGAAGCTGAAAGCACACCAGGCGATTATTATGAGTGCGAAGCAGATGAGGGATAAAAGCTTCTCAACTGTCATGCCTTTTTTCTTTTTCTTATTATTCATCATTTCACCTTGAAATTCATTCAGATCCCCGGCTTTTGATCCGGAGATCTTCTGTATATTTATTTCATTGCATTAGCACCCTACCATGATAAAGCATTAAAGCGTCCTGTGCAAGAAAAAAATGACCCCCGTCCCGGGGATCATTTCTATCTGAAGCTCTTCACCCAGTTTCTCAAGGAATCCGGGTATACGTTATCCGTAACGGTTTTCTTCATCTGGTCTGTAACAGGTCCGTTTGCCGCCATTTTTGCAAGTATTGCCACCTGAAGTTCCTGTATGCTCATATTATCGTAATCCGACCTTACGGCTATCGATTCAGGTAGGATATCCGAATGATCTTCCGGAAGATTGTACATAACATTTTCTGCCTGTTCCGACTCATTTTCGGATTTCAATGTTTTCTCTATGGCAGGTTCTTTGACCTCCTGCACCACCGGTTCATATTTTACGCATCCTCCAGCCATGGGCACATAGATTTCCCCGCTGTTAGGTCCAAGTTCCACTGAAAAACCGCCGCCTGAAACCGTGAGTGATTTTCCCGACAGGGCGCCCACATACTCACCGTCTCTTACATTTCCCCCGCCTATGGTTGCAGGGCTTTCATCATTGTTAACAACCACCAGGGCAGTCACGTCCCCGCTGTTCCTTGTAAACGCATACTGTCTGTTAGTCAATGTAACCTGCCTGTAATCGCCATAGGAAAGTACGTTGTTTTCCCGTCGTGTAAGTGCCAGACGGGCTATAAACCTTGCATAGGGATTATTTTCGGGATAGTCCTTGCATTCATCATAATGAAGTGCCGGACGCAGCGAGGCATCCGATCCCTTTTCCTTTTTGCCCTCAATTCCGAATTCAGAGCCGTAATATACTGAAGGAATCCCGGGAAGAGAAAATGACAATATATGAACCGGATAAAAGTTGGCTTTATTTGACAGCTTCGTAATGATCCTCTCAACATCATGATTATCCGTAAAGTTATAGAGCTTAAGGCCGTCAGGACGATTAAGACCCATATCATGAAGTCTGTTCACCGTATGGGCTATCTCAAAGTAATTATGGTCATTATGCCCGGAGTAAAGTCCCTTATGCAGGGTATAATTAGTTACCGAATGGAGTGTTCCGTCATTGACCCAGCGGGAGTAATCGCCGTGGATCACCTCTCCCATGAGCCAGAAATCGGATTTAATACCATCGGCAAGCCATCTTAAGGACTTCATAAAATCAAAATCAAGTACGTCCGCTGCATCCAGTCGTATGCCATCAACATCAAACTCCGAAACCCAGAATCTTATAACATCAAGTATATAATCCCTTACCTCGGGATTTCTCTGGTTAAGCTTAACAAGCAGATTATAGCCGCCCCAGTTATCATAGGAAAACCCGTCATTATATTCATTGTTGTTCCAAAAGTTCACATTACAGAACCAGTCCCTGTAACGTGAGTTTTCACGATTTTCCTTAAGATCCTTAAAGGCAAAAAAATCCCGGCCCACGTGGTTGAATACTCCGTCAAAGATCACCTTTATCCCTGACTCATGACAGGCCTTTACGAACTTTTTAAGGTCCTCATTATCACCAAGTCTTGAATCAAGCTTTTTATAATCAGTTGTCTCATAACCATGTCCAACCGATTCAAACAGCGGCCCTATATATACAGCCGTAAAATTCATTCTTTTAAGATAGTCAATCCACTTAAGAAGTTCCGGCAACCTGTGGGTTACCTTATCATAATGATTTTCCTTCTCTGCTCCCAGCATTCCAAGGGGATATATGTGATAAAAAACCGCCTCATCATACCATGCCATTTTATTATCCTCCCATACTAACGTATTGATCATCCTGCAAAATATTTCGTCATCCGCAACATGACCTTTTCATTTTATAAGAATTTTTGAGCCTGTACAACTAAAAAGGCCCCGGCAAATGCCGAGGCCGTAAATTGTTATCATTAGAAGATACGTCTGATCGCTAAGATATTTCTGTAGGATGCAGTTGAAATCTTGATACCGGTCGCTGCTGTTGATGCATGTACGATCTGTCCGTTACCGATGTAGATACCAACGTGACCTGAGTAGCAGATAATATCACCGGGTATTGCCTCTGCAAGAGAGCTTACACCGTAACCACAGGATCTCTGAGCGCCTGATGAATGAGGCAGGCTTACACCGAAGTTCCTGTATACACTCATTGTAAATCCGGAGCAGTCAGTTCCGTTTGTCAGGCTGGTACCGCCGTAAACATAAGGATTACCTACGAACTGGCACGCATAGCTTGCAACCTGTGATCCCAGACCGCTGCCTGAAATCGAAACATTGGCTCCTGAAGACGATGAGGTCTTACCTGTTGCCTTCTGAGCGGCAGCTGTGTTCTTACGTCTCTCCTGCTCTTCCTTCTTAAGTCTTGCAGCCTCTTCAGCTGCTGACTCGGCCTTGGGGAATTCGGTTGATACATCCACAAATTCCTTGGATACCCAACCATCGCCTTCCTCGATCTGTACCTTGACCCATTCGTCTGTTTCCTCGACAACGGTCATGGAGTCGGACATACCTACCATACCCAGTACAGTGGATTCCGTTGATGCCTCTTCTCTTATCTTAAGTGTTGTTGTATTAACTACGGCTGTTCTGATACCAACCTCTTCGGCAAGCTTAACTGCCGCCTGGCCGGTTACAACGAACTCACCCTTTACGTAACCTGTTACGCTGCCTGATTCGATCTTGTACCAGTCACCCTCTTTACCCAGCCATGTACCTGCTGAATGATTGTACAGCTTACCTACAACCTCGCTGTCCTCATCGGGCATTGAACGAACATTAACAAAAGAATCGCACTGAGCGATGACTGTTCTTGTTAAGTCCTCCTCCCCTTCCTCAACATCAGCCGCCTCGGGCATGACATCAATAAGAGGATTAGCCTCATCACCTGTAACCACAACGTTCTCAGCCTCCGAAACCTCGATCTGAGCTCCTGCAGATGCAGAACCCACAACCGAAACTCCATCAACCGTAAGAGACTCGTTAACTGCCTTTGATGCAGGTGTTTCAACCTTCTCAACGCTATCCCCCACAGGCTGGGGAACAGCAGTGCTGGTAACCATTATTGTATTGCTGCTTGAAGAAGTTTCTTCTGATGAGCCCACAAGTGAAGCCCTGCTAACCTCAAGACCTGATGACGAGCTGACCTTTGAATGAGTGTCAGCCGCAACCTTCCTGGCCGCATTACGGGCCACGTTGGCGCGTATGTCACTGATTGATATCCCGTTTCCGGCTGCAAGTGATGCACCGGCTGCAGGGAATATAGAAGTAGATGCAGCATAAACATTATCTGTCGGAATGCTGGTTGCCACGATTGCGGCTACAGCGATTCCCGCTGCGATCTTAATTAAATTCCTTTTCATGAGACCTCCGAATGTTCTTTATAGATCCCCCATCTATAACTACCGCCTGGCGGTAAAACATCGATTTATGTAACAAAACTCATTATATGTCACAAATTGTTACGAAATTGTTACAATTTCTTGTAACATACTACCATGATACGGTATCCTTGTCAACTTTTACGGGCAACTATCAAGATTTTGCGGTATACCCTCCCATACCGTACCACATAAAGTGTAGCAGTATTCCAGATCAAATTCCGGATCCTGCTCCCTGATTGCATTCTGCTCTGCCTCATCTTCCGTATAATCCTCAAGAAAATAGGTCGTAACCTTATCCTTTTCATGCTCCACATGGGACACAAGCGGCAAGGCCGCAAAATCACATATCAGGTTCCAGTCCTTTAAAGCCGCGTCCGTTTCATCTGCATCATCCGGAATGGATAGTTCCACATAAGCCATGCCTCCCACCATGCGGTTTGCAACATTCGCTCCCCGGCCGGAGGTCCAGTTAATATAGTTCCCGAGAGAATAGTAACACAATGCTCTATTCCCGTTTTCCGCCTCAACCCATTTTACGGGTTCAATCACATGGGGATGGGTCCCTATTATAAGATCCGCACCGTTTTCCGCCATAAATTCCGCAAGTGCGTCCTGGTCCCTGCTTTCCTTAAGCTGATATTCGATGCCCCAATGGGGGCACACAATTGTAAAATCGGCGTTTTCCTCCGCATATGATAAATCCTGCGCCATTTTTTCCTTATCAAGGAGGCTTACCGCATAGCTCATTCCCTCGGGCATGGGAATACCGTTTGTCCCATAGGTATAATTAAGGATCGCGATCTTCACATTTCCGACTTCCCTGATATATACGTTTTTACTGTCTTCTTCATTATCATATATTCCCAGAACTTCAAGTGCCGGGTGATTTTCCCGATAGTTTGACAGGCAGTTTATAATTCCTTTTTTTCCACGATCCAGGGCGTGGTTTGTTGCATGGCACACCACGTCGAAGCCTGCATTTTCAAGAGCATCCGCAACCTCGTAAGGCGCATTGAAGGTGGGATACCCTGTGATTCTAAGTTCTTCCCCACCTAATATTACCTCCTGGTTTACGATCGCAATATCCGCAGAATGTATTACCTCTTCAGTATTTTCAAACAGCTGCGCAAAATCATAGGTTCCGTCTTCATGCCTGCAGGCAGCGGTAATTCCGTCATGAAGAAGTATATCCCCTACCATTATTACGGATATTGTATCGGGCTCATCTGTATCGTTTTCATTATCAATTAATGCACTGTTTTCCGAATTATCTGTTTGCAATTCGCCATCAGCTGCCATTCCGCCATCGGATGCCTCCTCTGATGATTTTTCAGAGGCTTTTTCTCCGTCATTCTTCTTATTTATATAGGCGGTTAACTGCTCCTTGGTAAGAGCTGTAAGTCCCCAGGAATCCCACATCCAGATACGTTCATCTCCATCAGGAGAAATTGTCTTTATAAGGTTATCCTCGTAAACCTCCCAGTGCGCCACATCAGTATGGATGTCGGAAGCCATCCACTTAGGAGTTATGTCAACCAGCGCCGTCTCGTCACCTTCAGGTTCGACGGAATTTATCTCATAAATATAGATATGCTGTGACCATTTAAGTTCGTCCATGTCCACCCAGAATGGTTTCCTGTCACCATATCTTCCTATCTTCCAGCAAAGTACTGAAAGCTCATCGACGCCATCCATGTCAATATCGGATATAAGCATATCCTGAACCCCGATATTGTTATCCAGTGACCAGATGATCTCCCCATCAGGGTCTGTGGCCTTAAGGCTATGGTCCGATAAGTTAAGTGAACAGCCGCCGGTCAGGTCATAAGACCTGCTCCCCCACTCTACCCAGGAAGGCAGGAAAACACCCTTAAACCACAGCACGCCAAAAGCGGCAGCGATCAGAATCGCCACCGCCAAAATCAACAGTATGGTTTTGAATTTCCTGCTTACCATTCTCCGTTCCATTTATTTTCTCTGTAGCTCATGGTCCACTCGGGATTTACTATGGAATCATCTCTCTCATAGAGATATCCCTCTCCCGGATCAGCTCCGCACATTGTCCTCCAGTCAGAATCAGTCAACCTGTCCTCCAGGGGCCACTCAAACTCGTAATAATTGTAAACGCTGCCGGTAGCTATTCTCAAAATTCCATCAACCGGCACAATAACATATATCTCTCTTGGGTTCCCAAGGCCTGCCTCCAGGCAGTATCCGTTGGGGTCTGTTGCCACGTCGACTATAAGTGCAGCGGGATACTCCTCGGCGGTAAAGTATTCTTCATCCGCATCATCCTTCATGGCCTCGTACCAGAAATGTTCTATATTACCTCCGTAGTTCCTGATAAGCTCAAACTCATCATCCGAAGGGAGCTCGTTCTTAAGTTCCTTCTCTGCAATGGACAAAAGCTGCCCGGAAAGCTCCGTTAGCAGATCAAGGTTCTTGCCATCTTCTGCAGAAAGCATATTGTACTTCTTAAGCCCTTCCTGGGTTGCCCTGGCCAGATTTGTAAACCGTGCATATAAAACAGGTTCAGGCTCAACATAGCCTCTGTCATCAACAGGCTCTAAATCTCCGCCTCCCATTTCCGCCATTGGCTGTTTTGCATACAGAACCGTGTCATGCTTAAGCTCTGTATAGCTTCCGGCAAAGGTTTCAAGCGTCTTTTTAGTCCATTCATCGCTCTGCATAAATGAAGGGTACCCTTCACCCTTCTCATCAAGAAGGGGTTTCAAGGTATCAAGCCATTGGGATGACAGGTTTGAGGTCCATATGCTCTCAGGGGAACTTGCCAGGTCTTCCCTTAACTTCTCAAGGTTCGTTTCATAGTCTGCCCATTTTGATGCACCTGCATCCATGGTTATATTTTTAGCGGCATCGGAGCCCAAGGCTGCCGGTACGTCAAGCACATTGGGCAGCATCCTGCGTTCCTCATTGTCATTCTCACCAACGGCCCTGTATATGAGATTCTGCATAATATTGCCGTCGATCGTGAATCTCTGCCCCATAAGTCTGAAGCCGGGAACAACATTTTCCTCGTCATCATATACCGGAACCGACTGGATCCTGGGTGCATCAAGCTCTGAAATCCGCTTATAAACAGATTCCCAGGCAGTCTCATTATCCGTAAGTTCAGCTGCAGTAACATTTTTGCCGTAGGCCGCCTCAATAAGGGGCATGTACTCACAGTATCCCAAGTCGTCGCTTGCTCCTGCGAAAAAGCTTGTCACCGCATAAACGGACTCCCATTCCTTAAGTCCGGCGTTTTTCATTGCAAGACTCATAAGCACGGCGCTTCTTGTATTGCTCTCATCCTCAGCCGTAAAGGTCATGCGTCCGTACCACATCATGGTGCGGAAGTATTTTTGCAGCTCCTCGTCATTCTCATAGTATCCTCTGGGCTTATACTGACTGTAGTCCTCCTGAATTGTTGTTATGATATGGGAGGGTTCAATCCCTTCAGCCTTCAGGATCTTTTGTGTCTCATCTGTAACAGCTTCTTTTGCAAAGTCAGGGACCTCTGCATTTTCTCCCATCAGATTCTCTGCCACCGCGAAAAACTCAACATTTCTTGCAGCCGCTTCCTCCCATTCGCTGCCCTTAAGCTCCTCATATTGGGAAAGGCTCTCCTCATAAAGTGCACCGGACATTGAGCAAATAGCATCAGATAAATATGATTTTTCGATACCCTTGAGCAGATGCGCAAAATAAATATGATAGGTATGCATAAGTGAATCAACCGTCACAAAATTAGGGGTCAGGGAATAGGCATTAAACTCATAGGTCTCCCAGAATTCATTTCCGTTTTCCTCCCCCACAACAAACAGGTTGTCCTTAAGCTTCTCCTTAAACGCATCGCTGATGTAATCTCCGTACATTTCATCCTCGGCGTTTATAACATTGTCAAAATCGCCTTCAACTGAATATGCCGGAATGGATGGAGTTATGGTAAGTTCATACTCATCCTCCTCAAGATCCCCGATAAGGCCGGGACGGTCAAGAGATTTAACAGTTGAAAGGTCTGCAGTATCCTTAGCTGCAGCCTCTGTAAGCGCACCCTCCTCCGTCTCCGTGGTCTCTTCTGCAGCATCAGTGGCATCCGTCACCTCTCCGGCACTCGTGCCGCATCCCGATAAAATACCAGCTATCATAGATGCACTAATGAGAAGTGATAATATCTTTTTCTTCATAAAGTTCCTCCCTCGACAATTTAAAGTACCTGAAAAATCAGTTAAAATCATTCACTCAGATATTCCCGTTAAGGTAATTCTGGGCCGAACAGATCGCATTGGCGCCATCCGCAACAGCTGTTGAAACCTGACGAAGCTGTTTAGTTCTTAAGTCCCCTGCAACAAAAACTCCCGGAATATTCGTTACACAGGTCTCATCCGCCACAATAAAGCCTGCTTTGTCGGCTTCAAGGCCTTCTATATAAGAAGCATTTGGGTTATTTCCCACTGCCACGAATACGCCTGCTACGGGAATATCCCTGGCTTCTTCTGTTTTTGTATTTTTAACCGTCAGACTCTCAACCTGATCCTCACCGTTTATTTTAACAGGTATGCTGTCCCATAAAACTTCCACGTTTGAAAGCTTAAACAAGGCTGTCTGCAGCGTTTTGGCTGCCCTGAGTTCATTCCTTCTGTGCACCAGATAAACCTTGCTGCAGCCTCTTGCCAGGAAAATCGCATCCTCAACTGCCACATCTCCGCCGCCTATGACCACAGTCTCCCTATTCTTAAAAAAGGCCCCATCACAGGTGGCACAATACGAAACACCGCAGCCCGTAAGCTCTTCCTCTCCAGGAATGCCGAGCTGCCGTGGCGAATTGCCACTCGATAATATAACGCACCTTCCGGCAAAATCACCCTCGTCGGTTTTAACGATCTTAGTATCCCCTGCAAGGTCCATTGACAGAACCTCTGCAGTCACCCGCTCACACTTAAACTTATCCACGTGCTCGGACATCTTCTGTCCCAAATCGAAACCGCCTATTCCCGGAAGTCCTGGGTAATTGTCAACCTCGTAGGTATTGTTTATCTGCCCGCCGGCCCCGTATCTCTCGATCAGAAGGGCGGAAAGCTCTGCTCTTTTTGCATATATTGCGGCTGTAAGACCTGCAGGTCCCGCGCCGACTATTATCACATCATAAGTCATTCTCATACTCCTTTTATTCCGGATTTATATTCTACATAACTTCACCGTCGCAGACTGCCTTTGCAATGGACATATCCACCCTCGAATAAGGGATCAGAGTTGCCTGAAACGCATGGTAAAGGTCTGATTTTCCCGGCCACACTGTACCCTTTGGATTATTGTTTTCATCAAGCTGGTGGAACCATGAGCCATTCTTATGGTCAAGCACTGTTTCGTCAAGATACTCCGTAAACTGTGCAAAATCATCACGATAGCGTTCTTCATTAGTCACGTTAAAAAGTACGGATGTAGTGTTCATTGCCTCTGCTAACGTCCAGTGCATCCTGTCCCTGACAACAGGTTTTCCCTGCCAATCGGTTGTATACACAATGCCCTTTGCTCCGTCCGCATTCCAGCCATCCTCAACTGCACGTCCGTAAAGCCTTTTTGCTATATCAATATATTTATCTGCTGCCTCTGAATCACCATAGGTTGATTTTGCCCATTGGGTGATAAGTCTGGCCCACTCAATTCCATGTCCGCAGGTTGCACCGTAGGGCTTAAAGGGATCATCCGGTCTGTCGGCATTAAGCTCAAGCTCAGGCTCCCAATCCCTGGTAAAATGTTCAGGGATCCTGTAGTCATTTTCCTTAGCCCATTTTGCAACATGATCTATTATCCTGCCGGCGCGCTTTCGGTACTCTCCGTCATTTACAGCATCGGCAACAGCCAGAAAAGCCTCAACAGTATGCATGTTAGCATTTATTCCCCGATAATCATCAAGATCGGTAAATTCAGTATTCCAGGTATCAACCGCCAGGCCCTTCTCATCATCCCAGAAATATTTATCATAAGTCGAAAGGGCATCATCAAGAAGCTTTTCGGCCCCTTCCACTCCCGCAAGAAGAGCCGATGTTGCGGCAAGGATCACAAAGGCATGGGCATAGCACTGCTTAGTCTCAAGATGGGATCCGTCCTCATTAACTCCCGCATACCAGCCACCGTTTTCCTTATCCTTAAGCTGTGTGGTAAGTCCCCTTACGCCCTTGGCAGCCAGTTCAAGAGTTCCATCATATCCGAGCAGATGCGCAATACTGTACACATGAACCATTCTGCAGGTGATCCAGGTTTCTATGGGCCTGTCCGTCCAGGGGGTGCCATCATCTCCAAGGTAATAGGAACCGCCGCCGGGTGACGGAAACCTTCTTCCGAAATTCACAAGATTTCCTGTCAGTTCGTTCAAAAAATCACGATTTTCCTCCGTACCCAAAATGTACTTGTTATCCATAAATTCTCCCTTATTAGTATAGATTATAGAAAAAATGTGCCGAAAGATAATTCCTCGGCACATATTTTCCAAACATTTCCCAAATGCAACATTATTTCGATAAAAATCTCACCATTGCACCTAAAGCCGCATTTTCATCAGATCCCTCTATTTCAAGGGTAACCTCTGTTCCTGCATCTGCCACAAAGGCCATGATGCCCATGATGCTTTTGGCATTGATGTTTTTACCATCCTCAACAAGAGCTATGTCGCTTCTGAACGCGCAGGCAAGATTTACCAGCTCCTGGAACGGATTGTCATACTTCGTGTAAAAGTCATTGAGTTTAATCTTCTTACTAACCATATATGCCCCCAAAATGTAATGTGAAATACACTTCCAACCTCGATTATATAACAAAAAATCAATGGTAACAACGGAATTTACCGTCATTTTCCATTTTCCCGTTTGCTCTCATCCTTAGCCCTCAGGCCCAGCTTTACTTCCGTTTCCTCAAAGATTAACTTTATCAAAAACGCGAATAAGAAATAAATCACGGCAACCGCTATAAGCGGGAAAAAAGCTTCATAGGTACGGCTTCTTATGATGTCCCCCATTTTTGTTAAGTCTTTAAGGGATATGAATCCCACTACTGCAGTTCCCTTAAGAAGAGATACCATCTGGCCCTTTATAAGCGGCACCGCACTTACAAGAGCCTGGGGAAGTACAATTTTTTTAAAGGTCTGCTTTTCATTAAGGCCAAGGGCTCTTCCTCCCTCTGCCTGCCCTGCATCAATACTGTTTATGCAGGTACGGTAGATCTCCGAGATCGAAGCACTTGAGTACAGTCCGAAGGTTATCACCGCAACCCAGAATTCCGGAATCTTCACGCCTCCGAAAATAATATAGTAAAATATCATAAGAAGCACCGCCATCGGTGTTCCCGCCATTATGGCGCAGAAGACTCCGATAATGCCCCTTGCGGTTTTAATCCTGCATGTTCTTATCCTGTAAACCAAAAGTCCCAGCACAATTCCAATGGCGCCTGAAATGACAGTCAAAAACAGCGTTGTCAGGGCTCCTTGCAAAATCATTTTCCACCGGTTCTCGGTGACAAAGGTCTTTTTAAAGCTTGACCCAATTTTCTTTAAGGGGCTGATTGCGGCGGCAGCACTTATCTCATCTTCCGCACTGGCGGAAAGCTTTGCTGCTGTATCCCTCCGCATAAGCACCATGAATTCGGGCTGGGAAGTAGTTTCCGAAAAATCAACCGTTTCCTCTCTTTCAGGGGTTTTCATGAGGCAGTTGGCTGCAAGGTCACATTTTCCGGAAGCAACTGAGGATAATATTCCGTCAAGGTCGGTTATAACAAAGCTTATGCCATATCCGTTTTCTTTTGCAAAACCCGCAAGAACCTCCGCTTCAAAGCCTGAGCAGCCATTCCCTTGGGCATATATGAAGGGAGGAGAGGCAGCACCTGTTGCCACCTTAAGAACACCCTTATCTCCATTTGCCGGCACGTCCACCCCTCTCTTATCTCCGGGAGTAAACCAGTATTCCCTAAGAGCATCAAGCTCACCGCTCTTTGATATTTTCAAAAGGTAGTCATCAATCTCGCTCCGCAGCTCTTGTCCTTCTGAATTCTTGGCAAATATGTACCCGAGTTCTCCGCAGGGTGTTGACAGCTGTGGCAGGAGCACAAGATCCGGATATTCCTCTGCAATCGCACTGAACTGTTCCCTTATGACAAGCGCATAGTCCGCCTTTTTACTATCGATTGCAAGGCACTCATCCGCAAGAGTCTTATAGTAGCTTATCCTTGCGCCCTCAACCAGTCCCTCAAGCACCTTATCCTGTATGGATCCGTCCTTGACAACACCCGTAAGGCCCTTAAGATCCTCAAAGGTTATACTGCTGTAGGGATTCTCCGAAACTTCATCAGAGGCCCACGCATTGCCTGCTACTGTCACCGGCAGCATCATTGCAACCGCAAGCAGGCAAAATATGATTTTTCTTTTTAAGTTTTTAACATATCTGAACATGTCTATGATTATATAACAAATAAGGGAGTATCTCAAAGATAATGAGTATTGAAATACTCACCATCTCTTCTGAACTGTCTCAGCGTTAAGAAAATGTGCCAGTGGCACATTTTTAGCTGAGAGTCTCGAGGCTATGCTGAGAGACAACCTCAGGAACTGAGGTTGTCAAAACAAAAAAATCCCTCTGCAAAAGCAGAGGGATGATTTTGTTTTTATTATCTCTTTGAGAACTGAGGTGCACGTCTAGCTGCCTTTAAGCCGTACTTCTTTCTCTCCTTCATACGAGGATCTCTTGTTAAGAAGCCTGCTGCCTTAAGTGTAGGACGGAAGTCTCCGTCTGCCTCAAGAAGTGCTCTTGAGATGCCGTGTCTGATGGCACCGGCCTGGCCTGTGTATCCGCCACCCTTAACAGTGATTGTAATGTCATACTTATCAGCCGTGTTGGTAGCTACGAGAGGCTGACGAACAATAACCTTAAGTGTCTCAAGACCAAAGTACTCGTCGATGCTTCTCTTGTTTATTGTGATGTTGCCCTTACCGGGTGTAAGGTAAACTCTTGCGATTGAACTCTTTCTTCTGCCTGTTCCGTAGAACTTCTGTGCTGCTTTAGCCAATGTATTTTCCTCCTTCCGATTAGAACTTCAGCTCTTCAGGCTGCTGTGCTGCATGTGGATGCTCAGCTCCTGCATATACAAATAACTTCTTGTACATTCTGCGTCCTAAAGGTCCCTTAGGAAGCATACCCTTAACTGCAAGCTCTACAACTTCTACAGGGTTCTTGGCAAGCTTCTCACGAAGTGTTGCTTCCTTCATTCCTCCGACATAGTCTGAATGATGGTAGTAAATCTTCTTATCAAGCTTCTTACCTGTAACAGTAATCTTCTCTGCGTTAACGATGATAACGTAATCACCTGTGTCAGCATGAGGAGTGAAAATAGGCTTATTCTTACCTCTTAAAACCTTGGCAACTTCTGATGCAAGACGTCCCAGAGTCTGGCCTTCTGCATCAACGACGTACCATTTTCTCTCAATGGCAGCCTCGTTGGGCATATATGTATTCATTATGATACCTCCATAATACAAGATATTGAATTAAGTTACGAATGCTTGATTTTA
>R03__coassemble_724_pt1 | contig 17622 bp, 9 predicted proteins | sample R03__metabat2_high_PE_019 | metagenome-assembled genome bin R03
CATCTGCCTTACAAGCAGAGGGTCATAGGTTCGAGCCCTATAGGTCCCATTTAATATGGCGAGGTGGCTCAACTGGCTAGAGCGTCCGGTTCATACCCGGGAGGTTAAGAGTTCAAGTCTCTTCCTCGCTACTCAATTCCGAATGCAATTGCATTCGGATTTTTTTATGTTAAAAAAGCACCGTTATCTTATGGATTCCGGTGCTTTGATAAATAGCTTTCTAAATCTACTCTCCTGCAAAAAGGGGTGTTGAGAAATATCTCTCGGCAGTGTCGGGGAGAACGGTCACTACCGTCTTGCCCTCTCCCAGCTTTTTAGCCAGTTCAATTGCCGCCGCAACGTTTGTTCCACTGGATATTCCGCACATAAGCCCCTCTTTTCGCGCCAGTCTTTTGGCGGTTTCAAGGGCCTCCTCATCCGTCACGATGTAAATATCATCATATATGTTCTGATTTAGTATCTCCGGTATGATCCCGTCACCGATTCCCATCTGAAGGTGGGTTCCTATATTGCCTCCTGCAAGGATTGCGGCATTTTCAGGCTCCACGGCCCAGATCTCCATATTGGGATTGGCTTCCTTTAATATTTCCCCGATTCCCGTAATGGTGCCTCCCGTGCCTATGCCCGAACAGAAACCGTCTATAGGACCGTTTACCTGTGATAATATTTCCTGGGCAGTATGCTTGATATGGGCCTGTGTATTGTTTGGATTTTCAAACTGCTGGGGAACAAATACATTCTCATCCTCTTCTGCCATCTGGAGAGCTGTCTGAAGGCACTTTTCAATGCATTCTCCAATATCTCCCGCATCATGGATCAGGATCACCTCTGCACCGTAGTGGCGCACAAGCTTCCTCCTCTCCTCGGATACTGAATCAGGCATTACTATTATGGTCCTGTATTTTTTAACTGCTCCCACAAGTGCCAGACCTATTCCCTGGTTACCGCTTGTAGGCTCAACTATCGTCATTCCCTTTTTAAGCTTTCCTTCCTTTTCCGCCTCCTCTATCATGTTAAAGGCCGTTCTTGTTTTTATGGAACCGCCCACGTTGAGGCCCTCATACTTAACAAGGATCCTGGCCATTCCGGGCTTTACCATGCGGTTTAACTGAATAAGGGGCGTGTTGCCCAGTGCTTCAAGTACATTTTCACATATCATTTCATTATATCTCCCAAATAAAATTTATTTGTATTAAATAACAATGTTATCTATTATCTTTCTTTTTATTCGCTGCCTTCACTTGATGCAGGCTCCGGCTCTTCTGTAGGCTCCGGCGTAGGCTCTGCTGTTGGCTCTGCAGTGGGCTCCGGTGTGGGTTCTACAGTAGGTTCTGCAGTGGGTTCCGCCGTAGGCTCAGCTGTTGGTTCCGCAGTCACTACGGGTGTTGCAGTAACTACTGCGGTAGGCGTAGGTGTCGAAGTCACTGTAGCCGTTGAGGATGATGATTTTGAGCTTGACGACGAACTTGAGGAAGAACTTGATGATGAACTCGAGGATGAAGAACTTGACGATGTCGAAGTGCTCGTCTGCGTGGTAGTAGTTGTAGGCGTTGGTGTTGCCGTGACAATCGCAGTAATTACAGGCTCAACCTCGGTATTTTCCGTACCCTGCTTAACTATGTTGGTGTAAGTCGTATTGGGCTTAACATATTTGACCGTGTAGTCGCCATCATCGGAAACTCCCGGTACGGGATGATGGATAATGTAATTAATTATATCCGTATAGGCCGCAGGAGCGTAATGCAGTCCGTCGCCTGCATTATATTCGGCCTTCATCTGGCCGTCGTCATCCGTCAGGATCTCATTAACGTTAAGATAGTGGAGTCCCTTGTCTGTTGCCATCTGAAGCAAGAATTCATTGTATTTCTCAATCCAGGAATTCTGGCAGGAATTCTTATAGGTTCCGTTATCGTCAACGGGCCATATGGACATTAAAACAACGTTTGAGCCTGGTGCTAAGGATATTATCTCATCCACAAGTTCCTCATAGGTGGATTCGTACTTCTCCTCTGAAATGCCATTCATACCGTTTACACCATAGCACACGAACACAACCGGCAGCTGATGGGATGCTAAATAGCTCTGCAGCGTATACTCCTTGCCGGAATTATTTGTTATGGTTGCTTTTGAAACAGAAGGATGGGAAATACCCACCTGGGCAAAAGCATTGTCATCGGATATGAAGCTGTAATTAACAGCGGCAACGGTTCTTGAGTCTCCAAGGAAAACACAGTTGTTCATATAGCCTTCCTTAGTATCCGCATTATAGGCCAGAATCACCGGATCCTCCTCTGTTTCCTCATCTGCCTCTTCTTCATCATCCTTCTTGGAAAACAAGCCAAAGAGGCCTCCGCTTTCAGACTCTTCTTCTGCCGAAACCTCCTCACCCTCTGCTGTTGCAGAGGTTGCATCGGAGGCTGATGATTTTCCCGAAAAGGCAACCGCGCAGACACCCACGATGATCACAGATGCCACCACCAGGATCGTTACCGATATGAACTTGTATTCTACGGCCAGCTTCCAGCCACGCTTTGCGAGCCGCCGTATTTTGTTCCAAGCATGTTTCATGTTTTTACCCATGTGATCCTCGGCTCTCATAATCAAGTTTCTTGCTGCATCGATTTTGCCTTCAATTCACTAAGTTCATTTTCGACAAAACGCTGTCGACGCAAGAAATTTGTTATGAAGCCTCGTATCACAGTTTAAGGCCGAATATAAAAACAATTTTTTGAGGCTCTCCGCAGGCTCGTTACTTAGTGAGGTTTTTCACGAACTTAGTAACGTGAGCACCGAGGACCGAGAGCGGGAGCGTCCTCAAAAAATTCGTGTTTTATATGAGGCCGTACCTTACTCTCTACATCCTCTCCGGTGCCTCAAAGCCCAGAAGCTCGATACACTGCTCCAGCACATCCTTCGTGAGTGCCAGAAGCGAGATCCACCCTGCCTTCCTGTCCGTATCCTCCTCGGACAATATCTTCGTCTCGTGATAGAAACGGTTAAAGGCATTCGAAACATCGTAAATATATGCACAGATCTTATGGGGCGCGATCTCCTCGTAGGCCGATGCGATCATTGCTCCGAACTTGGTAAGTTCAAGCTGGAGTGATTTTTCCGAAGGATTAACTGCTTCTCTTAAGAGGAAATCAACCTCTCCTCCTGCCTCCGTGAACTTCTTGAGGATTGACTTGATCCTTACGATGGTATAGAGGATATAGGGGCCTGTGTTGCCCTCGAAGGAAGTAAACTTATCTATATCGAAAACATAATCCTTGGTTGCCTGATTTGAGAGATCACCGTACTTGATTGCCGCAAGTGCCACGATTTCCGCTGTTTTTCTGGCTTCCTTAGGGTCTGCCTCATGATTATCCATGATCTTTTTGTACATTTCCTCCCTGATGTCGGCAATGAGTCTTTCAAGCCTCATGACGCCGCCCTCACGGGTTTTAAAGGGCTTGCCGTCCTTACCGTTCATGGTGCCGAAGCCCAGAAAGTCAAGCTGCGTATCCTCCTTAACAACGCCTGTTTTTTTAGCGCAGCGGAATACCTGAATGAAATGCATCTCCTGCCTCTTATCCACAACGTAAATCACCTGTTTCGGATCAAAGGCCTCTCTGCGGTATTTAAGTGTTGCCAGATCTGTTGTTGTATAAAGAGCTGCCCCGTCTGACTTTAATATCATGCAGGGAGGAACCTCCTTGGTATCAGACTCCTCTGCAACGTCAACCACCAAAGCCCCCTCACTCTCATAGGCATAGCCCGCATCCTTCATCTCCTTAGTCATTACGGGGATGATGTCCTGAACATCCGATTCGCCCTTCCACCAGTCAAAATCAACATTTAAGTTGGCGTAATTCTTCTTAAGATCTGCAACAGAAAGAGTCATTATATGGTTCCAGATGGCACGATAGGGTGCATACCCGCTCTGAAGCTTAAATGTGGCATCAAGGGCCTCGGCCTTAAAGGCTTCATCAACCTTTGATTTTGCGCTTGCGGCAGGATATATCTCCTCAAGCTCCGATAACGTAAAGGGAGCCTCCTTGGGAAAATCAGTCGCATTTTCAGCGCCTTGGGCAAAATAGGGAAGTTCGGGCTTTCTTACCTTAAGTTCTGAAATGATAAGGCCCATTTGAAGTCCCCAGTCACCCAGGTGTATATCACCCACAACCTCGTTCCCCATAAAGCGACAGATACGCTTTACGGATTCACCGATAATGGCAGCACGAAGATGTCCCACATGAAGGGGCTTGGCAACGTTTGGTCCGCCATAGTCAACGATTATCTTCTTAGGTTCAGCCTTCTGAACGCCGAAGTCCTCGGCAATCCTCATGGCATTTAAAAATGCCTGAAGATAACCCTCTGAAAGCTTTAAGTTCAAAAAGCCGGGAGCCAGGGCAACGCATTCGGAAAATTCCCCTGCGCCCTGAAGCTTTTCGGCAACATCATTTGCAATCTGGATAGGCGCCTTGTGATACTCCTTGGCAGCTGCCATGGCGCCGTTACACTGGAACTCGCACAGATCCGGCCTGTTGCTTAAGGACACCTTTCCGTATTTTGCATCATAACCGGCCTCCTTAAAGGCTCCTCCCATGATGTCTGATAAAGTATCAAGTAACTGTCTCATAATCTGTCTCCTAATCTTTAAATAACACTGTTATCTATCATAAATCTCACATCTACCATGCTTCATCTCTGATGATTCATGCATTTTTAAGTGCAGGATCATAATCCCGCCTTAATGAATATACGCATCCGCAGTAATCCTGCCGGTATAGGCCGTATTTTTCGGAGAGTCTCACTGACTCCTGATAGCCTCCCTTTTTCTTAAAGTCCGATGGAAGCCACTTAACCCCCATATCTTCCCCTATTTTCATTCCGATGCGGTTTATGGCCTGCTCATCCTTTAGGGGGCTTATGGTAAGGGTTGAGGTAAAATAATCAAAGCCTCCCAGCTTCGCGGCATTTGCGGCCTTCGAAAGCCGGAGTGAGAAGCACTCCTCGCACCTTCTGCCTCCCTCGGGAATATTCTCCATGCCCTTAACCGCACAAAAAAAACTTGCGGAATCAAATCCCCCATCCAGAACCCGGATGGTGCCATATGGGCCGAGGGGCGCTGAATTAAGGATTCCCGCCAGCCTCTCAAGCTCCGCCAGCCTCTTAAAGTACTCCGTCACATCCGAAATATTCGGATTATAGAAGTAGCAGGTTATATCGAAATACTCCCTCAAATAAACCAAACAATAGCTGCTGCAGGGAGCGCAACAGCTATGTAATAACAGTTTAGGCCTTGACTGGCTGCCACCAAGCGTCTTTAATACCTTATCAAGTTCCCTCTGGTAGTTGACCCTATTCATACAGGTTATATTTCTCCATATACTCGTTAAGAGGGATTGGCTTTGAATATTTATAGCCCTGGGCATATATGCAGCCAATACCCAACAGCATGTCAACATGCTCCTGTGTCTCAACGCCCTCGCATATGACTCTTAGGTTAAGCCCGTCTGCCATCTCAACGATTTTCCGAAGGATCCATTTTCCGGTATCCGACTGGGTAGACTCATCAAGGAACCCTCTGTCTATCTTCAGCACGTCAAAGGGTATATCCCTTAAAAGATTTAAGGATGAATAGCCGGAGCCAAAATCATCCATGGAAAGTTCTATATTAAGGTCCTTAAGCTGGTTCATCACATCCAGCATATGCTCCCTGTCATGTGTGAACACCGTCTCGGTTATCTCAAGTTCTATGAGATTCTTGGGGATCTTATACTTGATAAGCACCTGCTGGACCTTGGAGACATATTCCGGATCATGCATCAGGAATCTTGACTGATTAACGGAAACCGGGTATACACGTCTGCCCTCATCAAGCATCTGCCTGATATAAGCGCACACCCTGTCAAGCATGTAAAAATCAACCTTTTCAATAAATCCGTTTCTTTCAAACAGGGGGATAAAGTCATTAGGGGGCATCACAGAACCATCCGGATTGATCCATCTGACCAAAGCCTCTGCACCGCAGATATGGTCCTCGGCCATATTCCACTTGGGCTGCAGGAAGGGAACAAACTCCCCTGACTCAAGAGCGATCTCCATCCTTGATTCTATCTGCTCCTGCTTGCGTGTTGACTCCATAAGCTGCTCACGGTATTCCGCAGTAAGTTCTCCGCGGGAGGTGGCGTCAACTGATTTTCTGGCAAGCTCGGCCTTATCGATCATGAAGGTAACATTCTCTTCATGATTTTTAACAAAATACAAGCCTGTCTTGACCCTTATGGGGTAGTTCATGAGTATCCCGGAAGTTGCGGAGGATATCTTCTCATCAATAAACTGCATTCTCTCAACTTCCCTGCCATCATCAACAGTTAAGGATACAAATCTGTCCGCACCTATTCTTGCAAAGGTTTCATTATAGCTTAGGGATTCCTTAAATGCCGTTGCAACCGCGTTAAGCAGAATGTCTGCCTTTTCATGGCCATAGCCCTCATTGATATACCTGAAGTTCAGTATGTCAAAGCAGGCCACAACATAGGGAATCTGGGGATTTTCCTCAAGTAACTCCTTAGCCTTCTCCTTAAATGCATTCTCATTGGGAGAGCCGGTAACCTCATCCACGAACTCCAGATCATGCATTCTCCTCTGGCCTTCGGAAGCATATCTGCCCACTATTACAAAAATTGCCCCGATGAGTATTAGAAGGACAGCTATTGTGATCATTGACTCAATGAGTACTGATTTCATGGCCGCTGCCACGGTTTCATCAAAAAGGCAGAAAACCAGCATCCAGTTATCCGTATTGGGAATCTGGGCATACATAAGCGTTCCCGGGCCGTAGCTTCCTCCGGAATACTCTTCCTCTCCCATTAAGCTGTCATACTCTCCCAGCCTTATGTCTTCTGTAAGGATCTCTGCCTTATCTCCATTTCCTCCGCACAGATTTTTAAGAACGTCACTGTAGAAATTTTTACCTGCCAGATTCTTAAGGTACTTATTGTAATCACCGGTTGCAAGGATATTCCCCTCTTCATCGATCAGAATAGAGTCGATCATTTTAGCCGACTCCGTTGAGAATATCGTTCCGAATCTCGACTGGGCATTGGCAAATCCCACAAGATATCCTATGGTCAGACCATCATTTAATACAGGATAGCAGTAGCCCATTACCGAATATGTCTGAAAATGAGTAACGCGGAAGGCCGAAAGCTTATTTGCGGAGCCTCCGATATTTTCCACATAGGAATCATAGTTGATCTGCTGCACTGTTCCGTTCCCGTGGTACATTTTCGAAGTGCTCTCCATAATAAAGTAGAGACTGTCGAAAAGCTCTGTTGTATTTAAGGCATCCAGAGTCTCGCAGATGGTCTGATTGTCATACTCACCTATGGATTCAAGGGTGGCAGCTGCCGCCGAGAGATAATCGGTCCTGCTCTTCATGCTCTCTGAAACCTCTTCCATGGTCATTTCAGCTGTCTCAAGGGCTCTGTCATGGTAGAGGCTGTAATACATATCCTTTATCTGTACTACATGGATAATGCACAAAACAATGCAGACCCCTATCAGACCAAGGCTGACCACTGCAATGTGCAGCATCTTTTTCTCAGTTCGCAGTATCTTAAGGAACTCTCTTATATTCGATTTTTTCTTTTTTCCGGTTCCCGACACTTTTTCTCCGAATTATGTTAACCTATTTGAAATATTTAACTCCTGATTCAAATATCTTCATATCCTGTTCGCCATAGATATTCACTGCAACTCCATCGCCCCGGCGCTCGGAATGGCCCATCTTACCGAATACCCTTCCGTCAGGACTTGTGATACCCTCAATCGCCTCATAGGAGCCGTTTATGTTAAACTCCTCATCCATTGAGATAACACCGTCGTAGGAGCAGTATCTTGTGGCAACCTGACCCTTTTTAAAGAGGTCTTCAATAACATCCTTTGGTGCTACGAATCGGCCCTCACCGTGGGATGCGGGTATTACATAGGTGCCTCCCAGCTCAGCCCCCGAAAGCCATGGTGACTTATTTGACACAACCTTTGTGTAGGCCATCTTGGATACATGGCGGTTTATGGTGTTGTAGGTAAGGGTGGGTGATTGTGCATCCTGCCCTGTTATATGACCGTTTGGTACAAGACCCAGCTTGATGAGAGCCTGGAAACCATTACAGATACCCAGGATCAGGCCGTCCCTGTCAAGAAGTTCCTCCACTGCTTCCTTTATTGCGGCATTTCTGAATGCCGTTGCAAAGAATTTAGCTGATCCGTCAGGCTCATCACCTGCGGAAAATCCTCCGGGGAACATGATCATCTGGCTGTCCTTAATGGCCTTTTTAAATACCTCAACAGACTCTGTGATATCTGCGGCATTTCTGTTTTTAAATACCTTAATGACAGGCCGCGCCCCCGCTCTTTCAAAAGCTTTTGCCGAGTCGTACTCGCAGTTTGTTCCCGGGAATACCGGGATAAATACAGTGGGCTGACCTATCTTTGAGGTAGAAATATGCACATTACTCTCATTATAGATTTTATCCTCTAAAAGGTCAACGCAGGCACCTGCCCTGGTGGGGAAGGTTTTTTCAAGAGGCTTCTTCCATGCATCTAACGCTTCCTTGCCGCTTATCAGAACTCCGCCTACGGCAAAATCACCCGTATCATTTACTGATCCCAGTTCCCTATACTTAACAGTAAGCTGTCCCAATCTGTCTGCGGGAACCTCGGCAACTATTGCTCCGAAGCCCGGAAGGAATAATTCAGAGAGTTTAACATCATCATTGATCTTAACTCCCAGATTATTACCAAAGGCCATCTTGATCAAAGCCGGCATTATGCCATAACCGTCAACGGCATATGCAGAAACAACGCATCCCGCATCAACAGATGCCTTGAACTTCTTATACTGATCCTTCATGTAGTCAAAATCGGGGAGTTCATATTCGTCTCTTGTTATGTCAACTAGAATAAGCTTATTGCCTGCCACCTTAAGTTCAGGTGTAACAACATCCTTCTGTTTTGCCACATCAACTGCAAAGGATACAAGTGTGGGAGGAACGTCAATATCCTGGAAGGTTCCCGACATTGAATCCTTACCGCCTATTGAAGGAAGGCCAAAGCCCATCTGGGCCTTGAAGGCTCCAAGCAGTGCTGCAAAGGGCTGACTCCAGCGTGAAGGCTCCTCGGACATGCGCCTGAAGTATTCCTGGAAGGTAAATCTGATCTTCTCATAGTCTCCGCCTGAAGCAACTATCCTTGCAACAGACTCAACTACAGCATATATGGCGCCATGATAAGGTGAATAGCTTGACAGATATGGATTAAAGCCATAGCTCATCATGGTTATGGTATCGCACTTTCCGGACAATACCGGAAGCTTTGCGATCATTGTCTGGGTTTCCGTAAGCTGTCTGCGGCCGCCATAGGGCATCAGCACTGAGCCGGCACCAATGGATGAGTCAAACATTTCCACAAGGCCCTTCTGGGAGCAGACATTTAGGTCTGATAAGGAATCAAGAACAGCTGATTTTGCATCTGCTGCCTTAACATCCTCAGCCACCTTTTTGATCACGCTCTCCTTGAAGAACTCCTTCTTATCGGGCATTTCAACGAGAACGCTTGTCTCCTGGTGGGCACCGTTTGTATCAAGGAAGGCGCGGGATAAGTTAACGATCTCCTTACCTCTCCACTTAAGGACAAGTCGTGGTGACTCGGTTACAACGGCAACACATACTGCCTCGAGATTTTCCTCTGCGGCAAGCTTTAGGAAGGCATCCACATCCCCGGGGGCAACAACAACTGCCATTCTCTCCTGGGATTCTGAAATTGCAAGTTCCGTACCGTCAAGGCCCGCATACTTCTTGGGTACAAGATCAAGGTTTATATCAAGACCATCTGCAAGCTCACCTATTGCAACGGATACACCGCCTGCGCCGAAGTCATTGCATTTTCTGATAAGTCTTGAAGCTTCGGGACGGCGGAACAGTCTCTGAAGCTTTCTCTCTGTGGGAGCATTACCCTTCTGGACCTCTGCTCCGCATACCGAGGTTGACTCAACAGTATGAGCCTTGGAGGATCCGGTAGCACCGCCGCAGCCGTCTCTTCCCGTTCTTCCTCCCAGAAGGATTATGATATCCCCGGGATCTGAGGTTTCTCTTATAACGTTTTTCCTGGGAGCAGCGCCCATGACAGCGCCGATCTCCATACGCTTTGCAACATAGTCGGGATGGTAGACCTCCTTAACATAGCCTGTTGCAAGACCTATCTGGTTACCATATGAGGAGTAACCTGAGGCCGCGCCCCTGACAAGCTTTTTCTGGGGCAGCTTACCCTTTAAGGTCTCGGAAAGTGAAACCGTGGGATCTGCAGCACCAGTTACACGCATTGCCTGATATACATAGGATCTGCCTGATAAGGGATCACGGATGGCACCACCAAGGCAGGTTGCGGCTCCACCAAAGGGCTCTATCTCCGTAGGATGGTTATGAGTTTCATTTTTAAAGCTTACAAGCCATTCCTCTGTCTTACCATCGATCTCAACGGGAACCACAATCGAGCAGGCGTTGATCTCATCTGATTTTTCCTGATCCTCTAATTTACCCTGACGCTTTAACTCCTTCATGCCCATGAGTGCCAGGTCCATAAGGCAGATGAACTTATCCTTTCTGTCCCCGTACACATTTTTTCTGGCATTTAAGTATTCTTCATATGTATCAACGATAGGCTTTTTATAATAGCCTTCGGCAAAATCAACCGTGGTAAGTTCTGTGGAAAATGTGGTATGTCTGCAGTGATCCGACCAGTAGGTATCAAGAACCCTTATTTCGGTCATTGAGGGATCACGATGCTCCTCGTTCTTAAAGTAATTCTGGATATGGAGAAAATCCTTGAAGGTCATTGCAAGTCCTAAGGAATTGTAAAGCTTTTTAAGCTCTGCCTCCGGCATATCCGAGAAGCCGTCGAATATGGCAATATCGGCCGGCTCTTCGTAGTTGATGATAAGAGTTTCCGGCTTCTTTAATCCGGTTTCTCTTGAATCCACAGGGTTTATGCAGTAGGATTTTACCTTTTCGAACTCCTCGTCCGTGATTTTGCCGGACAGGCAGTAGGTAACGGCAGTTCTTATGACGGGCTCTGCGTTCTCGTCAATAAACTGAACGCACTGAAGCGCCGAATCAGCCCTCTGGTCGAACTGGCCGGGGAGATATTCAACGGAAAATACCCTGTCTTCGTCATTTCTCGGAAAATCCTCCTCATATATGTAATCTACAGGAGGTTCCGAGAAAACACAGGTTTTAGCTTCGGCAAATACCTCATCATTAAGATTTTCCACATCATATCTGATAAGAAGACGCACCTTCGACAGTCCCGAAAGGTTTAAATATCCCTTAAGATCTCCCAAAAGCTCCTCTGCCTTAACAGCATAGATTTCCTTTTTTTCCACATAGATTCTTTTAACCACGACTGCTGACTCCTTTCATGTAGGATATGACATCGGAGACGTTCTCAACGCCGATGAGCATATCGTCATATTCACCGTGTAGTGATCTTATTGAACTCTTCGGAAGCATTACCTTTTTAAAGCCAAGTTTTTTAGCCTCCTGCACTCTTAGGTCCGCCATTGTGACGGATCTGACCTCGCCCCCAAGGCCTACCTCGCCGAAAACCACCAGGTCCTGTGGGATTATTATATTCTCAAAGCCTGAAACAACGGCCATGACAATTCCAAGATCTATCGCCGGTTCGTTCATCTTCATTCCCCCGGCAACATTTATATACGCGTCGCACTCTCCCAGCTTTAAGCGGCATCGTTTTTCAAGTACCGCCATCAGGAGATTGACTCTGTTATAATCGGTACCCGTTGCCTGACGCCTTGGGATTCCGAAGGATGTATGGCATACAAGCGCCTGCACTTCTATGAGCATTGGCCGGGTGCCCTCTAAGGAACACACGACAACGGACCCGGAGGAATCCTCAGGCCTGCCCTGGAGCATGTATTCAGAAGGGTTGACCACTTCAGTCAGCCCCTCGGAACGCATCTCAAACACGCCGATTTCGTTAGTTGAGCCGAACCTGTTCTTAACTCCTCTAAGCACCCTGTAGGAGGCATATCTGTCACCCTCAAAATACAGTACCGTATCCACCATATGCTCAAGCACCCTGGGTCCCGCAACGGTTCCCTCCTTGGTAACATGGCCTACAATAAATATGGTGACATTCTCCCCTTTTGCAAGCTGCATCAGTATGTTGGTTGCTTCCCTTACCTGGGATACGGACCCCGGTGCACTGGTAACCTCCTCACAGTACATGGTCTGGATCGAGTCGATCACAACCGCCTCGGGTTTTTCCCTTCTGATGGCATCCTCTATATCCTTAAGATTCGTCTCGCATAAAAGAAGGAGCTTATCCGTAAAATCACCTATTCTCTTTGCCCTCATCTTGATCTGGCGCAGGGACTCCTCTCCCGAAACATAGAGGATCTTCCTGCCTGCATCGGATAAAAGCTTACAAACCTGCAGAAGGAGGGTTGACTTTCCGATTCCCGGGTCTCCTCCAACTAAAACAAGAGAGCCGGGCACAATGCCGCCTCCCAAAACACGATCGAGCTCATTTAAGTGAGTTGTTATCCTCTCATCCTCCCCCGTTTCAACCGTTGTGATCGCAACAGGGGACGATTTTGATAAAGGAGTTCTGCTTCTGTCTGATTTTGTACGGTTCTTATCCACAATTTCCTCGGTAAAGGTATTCCATTCCTTACACCCGGGACACTGCCCCATCCATTTTGAGGACTCATAGCCGCAGGAATTGCAGAAGAAAACAGTGATCTTCTTAGAAGATGCCATTTTATTTAGCGATCTTAATCTCGATCTCTCCTTCTCCCTGGAGTTCCACTGAAAAGCTCAGCTTGCCTCCAAGATTTGTCTTAAGTCTGCCGATTGACTTTCCGTTAACGCTGACCTCGTACTCGGTATCCTCCATAAGGCCCACCGTGATCATTGCATCCTCGTCGCCGCATACCTTAAAGGTAACGCCATCGGCATTACATGCAAAGTCATTAACGCTTGTTCCCGGCTCCGACTCATACGCAAAGGCACCGTCACGTTCCAGCTTTGTTAAATCCTTGAAGGTCTTAACCTTATAAAGGTTTCCGTCATGCTTAAAGTCTTCAAGCTTTGCCTTCTCGGAAAGTGTGTGGTTTCCGAAGCTTAAGGTTCCGTTTGCTTCTTCTCTTAAAAGTTCGTTAACTGCTGACATGATATCTTCTCCTTATTAATTGATTACTATTTCCTCACCCTTGGCGGATATTTTAACAGTATCCCCTTCCTTGATCCTGCCGGACAAGAGCTCCATTGCAAGGGGATCCTCGATCATTGTCTGTACCGCACGTTTTATGGGGCGGGCACCGTACTTTTTGTCATTGCCCTTTTTCGCAACAAGCTTTCTTGCGGAATCCGTAAAGGTTAAGTGGATGCCTCTCTCCTCTAAGGCCCGTTCCGCAAGGAGCCTGGTCTGGATGCCCACTATCTTCTTAAGATCTTCATCATTGAGAGTTCTGAATACAATGGTTTCGTCAATCCTGTTTAAGAATTCCGGTCTGAAGATCTTCTTAAGCTCCTCCATTACCCCCGTCTTCATTCTCTCATGGTCGCTCTTTTCATCCTTCTGAGTTTCAAAGCCCAGCTTTTTGGGATCTATGATCCTTGAAGCGCCCGCATTTGAGGTCATGATTATGATGGTATTCTTAAAATCAACCGTTCTTCCGGAGGAATCCGTTATACGTCCGTCATCAAGAACCTGCAAAAGGATATTGAATACGTCCGGATGGGCCTTTTCTATTTCGTCGAACAGGATTATGGAATAGGGGTTCCTTCTAACCTTCTCCGACAGCTGTCCTCCGTCCTCAAAGCCCACATATCCCGGAGGTGATCCGATCATCTTGGAAACCGTGTGCTTTTCCATATATTCCGACATATCAACGCGGATAAGGGCATTTTCCGTGCCGAACATTACTCTTGCCAGAGTCTTTGAAAGCTCCGTCTTACCGACACCTGTGGGACCTAAAAACAGGAATGAACCAATGGGACGGTTTTTCTCCTTAAGTCCCGCTCTTCCTCTCTTTATGGCTCTTGCCACTGCAGATACCGCTTCCTCCTGGCCGATAACCGACTTCTTGAGTTCCTTATCAAGGCGTAAAAGCTTTGCGCCTTCGGATTCCGTCAGGCGGGCTGCGGGGATCTTGGTTATCTCTCCCACAACCGTTGCAATATCATCCGCATCAACTACCGTAAGCGCCAGACGCTTTTTCTCGGCAAACCTCTTCTCTGCGTTATCAAGCTTTCTTGAAAGCTTTTTGGCATCTGACTTTAAGTTTCTGAACTCCTCTATGTCACCGTTTCTTAAAGCGTTCTCCTGGAACTTTTCATTAACGATCACCTGCTGTCGCAGATCCGTAAGTGTTGCCGGATCCTTAAGTGTCTTAAGCTTAACCTTGGCTGCAGCCTCATCAATGATATCGATTGCCTTGTCAGGCCTGAAACGGTCGGATATATAGCGGCTTGATAAGGTTACCGCTGCCTTTATGGCATCATCGGTATAGGTTACCCCGTGATGCTTCTCATAGTTTTTCTTAATGCCGTTAAGTATGGCAACTGTTTCCTCTTCAGTTGGCTCGTCAACGTATAAGGGCTGGAAGCGTCTCTCTAAGGCCGCATCCTTCTGGATGTGCTTCCTGTACTCATCATAGGTTGTCGCGCCTATTAACTGTATCTCCCCTCTTGCAAGGGAAGGCTTCAGGATATTGCTGGCATCAATGGAGCCCTCCGCACCGCCTGCTCCTATGATGGTATGCACCTCATCCATGAACAGGAGTATGTTGCCTGCTGCCGTAACCTCGGCGATCACCTTCTTAATACGTTCCTCAAACTCGCCTCTGTACTTGCTGCCTGCCACGATAGCCGACAGATCCAGTGTCAGGAGTCTCTTTCCGGCAACAGTATCGGGAACAGTGCCCTCTGCGATCCTCATAGCAAGGCCCTCAACAAGTGCGGTCTTGCCCACACCCGGCTCGCCTATGAGGCAGGGGTTGTTTTTAGTCCTTCTTGATAAGGTCTGGATCATTCGCTGGATCTCAGCCTGTCTTCCGATCACGGGATCAAGCTTTCCTTCCTGGGCAAGCTTTGTTAAGTCCCTGCTGAACTGCTCGACCATAAGTCCCTTGCCGCCCTGCATCCTTGCGGCCTTTGATAGGGATCTTATCTCCTCCTTATGCTCCTCGATGTTTTCCCCCATGGTCATCAGTATATCCACATAAAGCTTCTGGATATTGACTGTCAGGGTATTTAAAAGCCTTATGGCCAGGTTATCACCATCGGAAATAAGCGCTATGAGCATATGCTCGGTCCCGATGGTATCGGCCCCGTACTCACCTGCGATTTCATCTGCAAAATCAAGTATCTCAAGTGCCTTCGGAGAAAATCCGTCCCTCTCCTTTAATGCAACCTTCCCCGGGATGGCAATCTGATCGTCAATAAGCTTTGCTATTGCCGTTGCCTCTACCCCGTTGTCCTTTAGGATCTGTCCTGTGGTTGTATTCTCTTTTGCTGTCATTGCAAGCAGAAGATGCTCTGTTCCTACATATCCGTGCCTGCATTCTTTTGATAATCTTGCTGCCTCATCAAGTACTTCCCGGGCAGCCGGTGTAAAATTACGTTCCATTTATCTCTCCTATGAAGGATGTCTGATATTTAAAAATTCAAACTCAAAATCCTCGTCAAGATCCTGGGTGAACTCGGGATTTTTATGAACTGGCTTGCTTCTACCGCGATTTTCTATCATTTCGCGGCGTCTTGCTTCCTCCTCGTCCTGGCGTTTGAATTCCTCATACTGGTTTCTTGCGCCCTGTCTGTAGGCCTGATAATCCTGCTCCTTTTTAACCTCTCTTGCAGCAGCCTTTTTAGCCGCTTCATCTTCTTCGGAATAATTGCTGCCTCTTGCGGCCCGGATCACGGCATCGGCCTTTTCATCCTCTGTCATGACGTGCTTTTTAATATCTCCTGTTGAAGCTTTCCTGTCATTACCGCTCTCAGGAGCATTTTCACCTAAAGGCTTGGTGTCAGCCGAAGTGTGGGAGCCGTTCCTTATGGCCTCACCACTCATGTATGCAGGCATTGTATCGGCATTATTGCCCACAGGGCGTCTCTCATCCTCCGCCTGCATCACGTTATCCGAAAAAGTTGACCAGTCCATGGCTGTGGGCTCCTCGTAGCCGTACTTCTTGCGTTTCTCGGCTCTCTTTCGCTCCTTCTCCATGTATTTGGCATCCTTCTCGGCTTCCTTCTCTTCCCTCTTTTTCTGTTTAAGGGCTGCCTTACGTTCCTTCTTTTCCGCACGGCTTAGATCATACAGATCCTCATCATCGCCGTAATAGTCATTATTCTGATAATAAGCATCGTTTTTGGATCCGTCTGCGCCGCCTTTGTTTCTCGAATTATAGGAGTATCCGTCATCTGCCGAATATCCCTCCATTGCAAAATCCATCTCACCGGTTATCCTGCCTGAAGGAGTTCTTCCGCTTCCATCCACCTCACCTATATCCTCAGCGATCATGTCGGTATCAACCATCGCCGGCATCCCCGGTGAAAAGCTGTCAACGGAAACCTGCATACGGTCATAGTCTTTTTCGGGTTCCGACTCATTTAAAATATCGTCAAGATCCGCAATGTCTCCGGTCTCCATAAGGTTGCGCCTCACAGGGGCCTTTTTCCTAGGTGCCTGATTTCTATCCGGTGCTGCGGCCTTCTCATCTCCGTCATTTCTATTAGGTACTGTCTTTTCCGGTCCTGCCGCATTTATTGACTGCTTTGGTTCATGAGAAACAGGAGCAGGCATCTCCGGATATCCGCCGTTTAAGGCATTATAGTCCTCTTCATCTATGTATTCGTAACCTGAATATTCCTTAAGCTTAACAGCCAGAATGATGACGGTAACAACGAGAAGGATGATTATAAGCGCCATAACACCGACGATTATGACCCTTACAAGTGCAGAGGAATCCCCATCCTTTACTGCCGCAATATCAATTAACTTTCCGGATGTTTTTGCTGATGTATTGCCCAGATCTAAATATCTCTGATAGGTGCCCTCGGTCTGATCATACTGATAAAAGCCCGTAAAGCCGGTATTTGATGTGGCGTACAACAGGAAGTATTCCGAGGGGGAACTTTGGGCTCCCATAACACCTTCGCTTGGGTTAATATAGGCAGTAAGTGTTTGACCGTTCCAGTCAAGTGAGGCTTCTTCAAAGCCTTCCGGGGGTACGACCGTTTCATCCGGATTTAAAACCATGATGAAATTGTCTCCCGGGCCCTGTATCATCCTGAAGTTCTCAAGATTTCCCGTTGCGGAATCATATCTTACAAAATAAGAATTGCCGCTGTTGTCCATTACATATAAGAGAGTAATGGATGAATCAGCGGATATTGCACCCTCAACCGTCTGGCCCGAATAATCTATGGCAGCCTTTGAAAAGGTAATGGGAACCATTTCATCGGGTATTGAACCGTATATGGTCAGTGTCCCGTCCGGTGAAGATACATTGGCATATCCGGAATCATCCGATGCCACGCTCTCATCTGCAGC
>R03__coassemble_750_pt1 | contig 17334 bp, 12 predicted proteins | sample R03__metabat2_high_PE_019 | metagenome-assembled genome bin R03
GATGAGAATGGTGAAGACGCCGCGCCTAAGAAGAGCAGGAATTTCCTTTTGGGGGTTGTAATAGGAATAATCCTCTGCCTTGTGGTGGCAGCCGCAATATATGTTGCCGTTTATAAGTTAAAAAACGGTACATATAAGAAAAAGGACATATCGGATATTCCAAACACCTACGGTGAATTAATGGAGGAATACGGATACTCTCTTGGGGAGGTGACACTGGCCGATAACGGCTCCATTGTATATGAGATATTGCCGCAGCACGATGCCCTGATAATCTATCCGGATGAGGATGACAAGCTAGAGGGCGCATCCCTGGTATTATCCGGAACGGGCAATCAGGACAAGGTGTCCCAGATGATGCTCATATCACTACTTAATATGACGATATACAATGATACGGATTCCTCCGCCATGATGGATATGATAGGCGATCTTATCGAGGCGGGCGGTGAATTCACCTATGAGGGATACAGGTGGAACCTGGTGCCTTTAGGCAATACAACATATTATTTTATCGTCACTGAGGGAAGCGGCGATACAAGCGGATATTCCGTATCCCTTCCTAAGAATGATATAACCCAGATGCTGGGTGAGGATTACGGGACCGTATCGGAGATTTTAGGAGAATCCGTTGCCATAATCGCTGAAAATACAAGGTATTATGAGGCTTCGGGAGTTTCCCTGGTATACGACCCCGATACCGGGAAAGTCATATATTTGGATGCTGATGGAACGGGAAGCGAGGAATCGCTTTATGGGATGTTCGGCGTATATGTGGGAATGGACTACAAGGAAGCGAAGGAAGCCGTGGAAGCGCTGGGTGAAACGCCAGGAAGTAAGCTTGACGATACCTGGGTTTATGATTTTGAAGTTGATGGTGAAAAGAGGGAGTTTGCCATTGAGATGGGAAATGATAATAAGGTAGGCCTTGTAAGCTATAAGATCATTAACTGATAGATGTTTTGTTCTTTAAGGAGAAAGAATGGACGAGAACGAATTAGAGGTCATGGACGACATCGAAACGCAGGAAAATAAGGAAAAGAAAAGCCCACTCATAGCAATAGGCGTGGGTTTAATAGCGCTTGCCTTTGTGGGCATACTGGCCGGCGGTATTGTCGGCGGAACCAAGTATCTGGTCGCAAAGGGAATAATAGAGGAACCGGAGTTTTTAAGGGCTATCGGTGCCTCTGATTATGATGTGGAGGAACTTAGTGGAAGTGCTTCGGATATTTCAGAATATGCTGAGGATCGTTTTGGCAATGGCGATTCCGGGATAGAGGGCAGTCTGTTCGGAACCATTGACGATGAGAGGACTGCAGCAGAAGCGGCTTTAGACGGTAAGGATGAAAGTGTTTTAAATGGCGATGGCTCATCTTCAGGGGATGAAGATTTTGATGAGTCAGAAGATAAGAAGGACGACGATAAGGATAAAGACAAAGATAAAGATAAAGATACATCTGATGCCAAGGATAATGATGGGAAGGCAGAGGAGTATGCCAATAAGAGCAATGTAAGAAAGTCAGGAACGGCACAGAGGAACAGCCGTATATCTGCGGCTTTGTCAGCTTATGACATAGGAATGCTACCTTTAATACCGGGTCAGGGCCCATTTTGGATCAATCCGGCACCTTATGGAACCTCCTCAGGTTCATCCGGCAGTTCATCATCGGGTTCATCGTCAGGCTCCTCATCAGACTCATCATCCGGCTCATCATCATCAGGATCATCGTCGGGCAGCAGCACTACGCCTACGCCCACAGCGGTACCGACTGTAGTGCCCACTCCAACTGTTACACCTACGCCTACAGCGGACCCAACACCTATACCGACACCCACTCCCATACCGAGTGCGATCAATGCAAAAGCAACGGTAGCTACGCTTGAAGATGCAGAAGATTACGCATATACCATAGAATCCACTAAAACTGATACCAAAAAGCGGTGGAGTACGGTAATGATCTATCTGTGTGGGACAGATCTTGAGGATAATAACGGTCTTGCAACAGATGCGATTGTCAACATGCTGTCATCGCAATATAATACAGAACTTGTCAATGTGATCATATGCGCCGGAGGAACTAAAAACTGGGGCAATGACTATATGGGCAGTGCAACGGCAACCGAGAGCAAATATTATGGTAAGGATACGGTAGATAATGATAATGATGAGGTAAAGATATATTACCTTAACAATAGTGCATCCCTTGAAACCGGCAGCGTGGTTAGAACCGCAACTTCATCAAATGTAAATGCAGTGGATAAGACCTCACTGAATGCCGGAACGCTGGAGCTGATAGGCTCCTATTCGGCAACTGATATGGGAGATCCAAAGCTCCTTGCGGGCTTTATCAATATGGCAACGGAGAATTTCCCTGCCAGCAGCTATGACCTGATCCTGTGGAATCACGGAAGTGGTGTCGTTAGTGGTGTGTGCAAATCAGACAGTACTGACGATGTAACAGGTACCTGCATTGAAACCTGGGAGCTTGAAGACGCGTTAAGGAGTACCAATCTGTATCTTAGCGGAGAAAAGCTTGATATCATCGGCTTTGATGCCTGCCTTATGGAATCCATGGAGCTGGCCTATAATCTGTCACCCTATTGCAATTATATGATCGGATCCGAAGAAGAGACCTTCGGAAACTGGGATTACAGAAGCATTCTCGCCTCATTGAGTTCGAAGGACGCCTACAACTGGAGCAGTTCTGCGGTTACGGGGCTTAAGTCGGATTCGGCAAAGACCATAGCCAATTATTACTATCTTAATAACATAGGCGACAATAAAACGATGGAGACAATTGCATGCGTTGATTTAAGTGAGATAGGTGATCTGACAACAAAGGTCAATGCTGTTTCAAATAATATATTAACCCTGTGGCAGTATACGGAGGATACGGATTCCGGTAATTCTGCCGGAGAGACTGCTTCGGCAAAATTCCAGGCGGACTGCTATCAGGCCTATAAGCAGGCAAGAATTCACTCACTTAGCTTCGGAGCATCGGAAAAGGGCAGAGACGAAGCGGGTGATTACGTTGATATTCAGGACTTCCTTAACAATCTCTCAAAGTATTTTGGGCAGATCACAACAAGTAACAGCACGGAAAAAAAGCTCATTACGGACATTACGGATAGCATTAAGGCGGCAATAGAAGAACTTGACGCAGTTATAGCATCAGGGGTTACCTTTAACAATGCTTCAATGAGCAGCAGCGGAATGGCCTCTCAGGGAAGCTTTGGAAAGGCATCGACCACATCGACTACATCGGCTATATGGTCCGATTTTAATGGTGCGGTATTAAGCGGAATATCAGTATATGTTCCTTATTATTCCCTTAGCAATTATGCATCATATGTTAACGAAGAGGATAATACCGTTACCTATTACGATATGGATATTTTGGATGATTTTACAGCACTTTCAAGGGAATACGCCAAGATTGCAAGCAGCGATGCGGAGGTTTCAAGGATAAAACGTCTTGCGTCCGTAATCGACTATGGAAAGATGTTTGAAAATGCAACCAGTGATTACGCTGTAAGATCCGATAAAACAGGATACATAACGGATAATACAATATACGGCTCGGCAGGTTTCGAGTACCTGACAGTCAAGTTTAAGGAGGATTACGATGAAGGTGATGCTCCTGTGGCAGTAAATACTACAGGAGATACGGAAACGACTGTAGAGGTTTCCTCCGGGGATCCCTTCACTGATTTTATGGATACAATAGATAGTGTTAACGTTATTGTGACGGCAACACTGGGAAGTGGAGACTCACAAAAGACCTATGAGATGGGAATGCAATCTGTCGGACTGGGAACCATACAGGGCAGTAATGAAACAATATCGGTTCTGACCTCCCTAGTCGCAGAGGCAGTTAGTAAAGTCAAGGAAAGAACCGTATATTATCTGACCTCCACAGATTCCTCAAGCGGCACGGCAGTTACTACCAAGGAATCATTTGTAGATGCGATAGATGAGGATAATAATGCCTTTATTATCCGGACGCTCATTAAAGAGCTGAATAAGAGCAGATCTGATGATAATAAGCTTGATGAAGAAACAACAAGCAATTATGCGATCTTCAGCGGACGATATGTTACAACTACAACCGAAACCAAGGAGGTAGAGATAACAAAGACAGAAAACGGTGTGGTCCAAACGGATGAAAACGGTAATCCCATTACTGAAAAATCAACCACTCAGGTATCAACGGATACCACCTCTTCGGATTATGCAACACATATATTCTCCTTTGATGAGTCCGGAAACGGTACGTATTTAGGATCGTTTGTAAATAGCGAGTCCAGTGATTCGGGCTATGCTCTTGTAGATGCAAGTACAACGAAGATAGAATTCATTGAGACTGTCATAAAAGATCACGGAGTTGAGTTTGATGATTCGGTAAAGGTTGCGGTTGCTGATTTTGCAAGCGCATATATGGTCTGCAGAGCGGCCATTTCCGATATCGGTGATGATGAGCTTGGCTATACCCTGGATCTTGAAAGCATTGCGGGAATTGATCAGAACGGAAATGAAACAGAAGCAGTAAGCTATATTTTCAGCGATGATATCATGTCAGTGTCAACACTGCCTGCGACAACGTCGTCAACTGAGACTTCAAAGTCAGGTTCATCTCAGGCAGGCGATTCCTCCGGTGAAAGCTCTTCATCAAGTGGAGGAGGATCAGGCAGTAGTAGCAGTTCAGCAGGCGAAACGGTTACAACTGTTGATACTACGTCAGATATAACTGCGGTTACGACAGCAGAGGAAAACAGCACGACGGAGACAGCATCAGTCACAAGTGAAACAGCAGCGGTAACATCATCTGATACAGTCGTAACTGAGACACCTACGCAAGCTGCCACGGAAACAACGGCAGTTGATGCCTCAAATCCAGACACTACGGCAGGAACCTCATCAGCTGATACAGGCTCATCTTCGGAAGGCTCCTCAGGTGGTTCCTCGGACGGCGGAGGTGACAACAGCGGTGGCAGTGATGGTAGCAGTGATTCCTCTTCTGACAGCAGTGATGAGGGATCAGGGGACTTAGAATAACGAATTTTAATCGTAAAAGCATTGTTTTTTGAGGATTTATGTATTAGAATACTCTTTAACCCATAAAGAATATACTCTATAAGGAGGACGAAATCATGGCATATCAGATCAAAGATGGTTGCATCAGCTGTGGCGCATGCGCAGGAAACTGCCCTGTAGGCGCTATCTCTGAAGGCGATGGCAAGTTCGAGATCGATGCTGACAAGTGTGTCAGCTGCGGAGCTTGTGCAGGCGGATGCCCTGTAGGTGCTATCGAAGAAGCTTAATCATCATTTTAGAATAGGACCGGAGCGTTGAGGCGCTCCGGTCTTATTGTTTAATAAAATAAAAAATGATATAATCCATCTGTTATGAGTAGAAAAGTATCTTTTAAAGGAACTTTAAAATCATATATCCAATGGCCGTTAAGGCTGTCTCCCATAGTGATCTTATATGCTATGGCTATGTTTTTCTTTGACAAAAGAGCAGGAGCGGCGTCAGCGGCTTTTGCTGTCTTATATGTTGTTATAGCACTTGTACTTTATATAACACACAGGAATAATGCCATTAATGAGATGGTCTCTTTTGCCACCCAGTATGGGCAGATCCAGAAGCAGCTTTTAAGAGAGCTTGAGATCCCATATGCGCTTTTGGATGAAACAGGACGTGTTATATGGACCAATGAGGCCTTTGAGAGGGCACTTGATACCAAAAAGGGTGCCAAAAAACAGATATTTGCACTGCTTCCCGAAATATCACGGGAAGACCTTCCCAATATCGAGAATGAAACAGAGCGTGAGATTTTCCATAATGAGAAGGACTATCGCGTTAATATGAAGAAGATCTCAATGGATGATTTTGCCAAGGCGGAGGTATCTGATGAAGAGAGCTCACCGGAAGGCGGATATCTGATAGCATTCTTCATGATCGATGAGACGAAAATAAACAGTCTGGTAAGGCAGAACGATGAGCAGAAGCTGGCCTGCGGTCTTATCTACATCGATAATTATGAGGAAGCCTTAGAGAGTATTGAAGAGGTCAGAAGGCCGCTTTTGTCGGCTCTCATTGAGAGAAAGATAAATAAGAATTTTTCAAGTGCGGATGCCATTGTGAAAAAGCTTGAAAAGGATAAGTTTTTTGTGGCAATGCAGAAGAAATATCTGCAGCAGTATGTTGGATCCCGTTTTGATATTTTAGAGGACGCCAAAACAGTCAACATCGGAAACGGTGTGGCAGTTACCTTAAGCATAGGCTTTGGTATAGACGGCGGGTCCTTCCTTAAGGATTACGAGTATGCCAGAACGGCAATAGACCTTGCCCTTGGAAGAGGTGGTGATCAGGCGGTTGTTAAGTCACCTGAGGAGATCAGCTACTATGGAGGCAAGAGCCAGAAGACCGAGAAAAACACCAGAGTCAAGGCGAGGGTTAAGGCCCATGCCCTCAAGGAGATAATCGAGAATACGGATAAGCTCATAATCATGGGTCATCATATCCTTGATGTTGATGCCTTCGGATCATCAATAGGAATCTATCGTGTGGCCAGGACTTTCAATAAGAAGGCACATATAGTTGTTGATCAGATAACAACCTCCATACGCCCCATGATGGAGTCAATAAGTGCAGAGACCTCCCACGAAGAGGATATTTTCTTAAGCAATGATGAGGCAATTGCCGCAGTTACACCGAGGACTACCCTTGTTGTTGTGGATGTTAATAAACCCAGCTTTACGGAATGTCCGGAGCTTTTGAAACTTTGTGATTCCATAGTTGTCATAGATCATCACAGGCAGGGTTCTGAAAAAATTGAAAATGCCACGCTTTCATATGTGGAGCCCTATGCATCATCGGCTTCGGAAATGGTTGCTGAGATACTCCAGTATATAAGCGATAATGTGAAGCTTACATCGGCTGAGGCTGACTGTATGTATTCGGGCATTATGATCGATACCAACAACTTCATGTCAAAAACAGGTGTAAGAACCTTTGAAGCGGCAGCGTACCTAAGACGTAACGGTGCTGATGTCACAAGAGTCAGAAAGCTGTTCCGCGATGATGTTGCAAGCTATAAGGCAAGGGCCGAAATCGTGCGTCATGCCGATGTATATGATAATGCCTATGCCATATCAACGGCTCCTGATATAAATGTTGAGAGTCCCACAATCATAGGTGCCCAGGCAGCTAACGAACTGCTGAACATCAACGGTATTAAGGCTTCTTTTGTACTCACGCCGTATCAGGATGAGATTTATATAAGCGCCAGATCAATAGATGAGGTAAACGTGCAGCTGATCATGGAGAGGCTTGGCGGCGGCGGGCACATGAACATAGCAGGTGCCCAGCTTAAGCAGAGCCTTGAAGAGGCTAAGGATACTCTTATTGAAACCCTGGCCCAGATGCAGAGAGAAGGAGTGTTATAGAATGAAAGTTATATTACTACAGGATGTAAAATCATTAGGGAAAAAGGATGATGTCGTTGAGGTGTCAGACGGATATGCCAAGAACTTTCTGTTCTCAAAGAAACTGGGAATCGAGGCAACTTCCAAAAATCTCAATGATTTAAAACTCAAAAAAGCCAATAATGAGAAGGTTGCGGCCCAGAACCTTGCGGATGCGAAGGAATATGCCAAGGTGGTAGAGGCTAAAACGGTGGTTGTCAAGCTTAAGGCAGGAGAGGGTGGAAAGACCTTCGGTTCCGTATCCTCCAAGGAGATTTCAGCCGAGGCAAAATCACAGTTCGACCTTGATATTGATAAGAAGAAAATCATTTTAAACGATGCCATCAAAACCTTCGGAACCTTTGAGGTTCCCGTAAAGCTCCATCCCCAGGTTACGGCAACACTTAAGGTTAAGGTTGAGGAAGCATAATGCCTATAGAGGAAGCGATAGTAAAAAAGGACAAGCCTCATAGTGTGGAAGCGGAGCAGGCAGTGCTCTATTGTATGCTCCAGAGACCTGAAGCAATTCTGGTGGCTTCGGAAACTCTCATTCGGGATGACTTTTCATCTGCCAGGTTCGGAATAGTATTCCAGGCCATGGTAGACATGAACAATGAGGGAAAAGCGATCGATCTTGTGTCGCTCCAGAACAGACTGCGGGAGATGAATGCCCCTGATGAGGTGACGGATCTATCCTTTGTCAAGAATCTCTTCAGTGTAGAGCCCAAGTCCCGTAATATTCAGGAGTATTGCGATATCGTTGCGGAAAAGTCATTAAGACGCCGCATGATCAAAAACATGGAGGATATCGCCAATAACTGTTATGGAACAGAGGAATCAACGGAGTTCATTCTTGACGATGCCGAGAAGAAGATCTTCGACATTGTAAGAAGACGAAATTCCGGGGAAATCACTCCCATAAGAGATGTTGTTAAGGAAGCGATAAATGAGATAAGCCTTGCTTCAAAGAGCAGCGGTGTAATAACTGGTCTGGCAACAGGATTTACGGATCTTGACTATAAAACAGCGGGCTTTCAGCCTTCGGATCTTATACTGATAGCAGCCCGTCCTTCAATGGGTAAGACAGCCTTTGTATTGAACCTTGCACAGCATATATGCTTCCATGACAATCAGGGAGTACTCATATTCAGTCTGGAAATGTCAAAGAAGCAGCTTGTGAACCGTCTTCTGTCTCTTGAATCCCATGTTGAGGCAACAAGCATCAGAAACGGTAATGTTTCCGACAAGGACTGGGAAATGCTTGTGGAAGGCGCCACAACCATAGGAGAATCAAAACTTCTCATTGATGATACGCCCGGTATTTCAATCAGGGAGCTTGCATCAAAATGCAGGAAATATCACCTTCAGCATGACATCAAGATAATAATAATCGATTACCTCCAGCTCATGTCGGGCAGTGGACGAAGCACCGATTCAAGGCAGCAGGAGATTTCGGACATATCACGTTCCTTAAAGTCACTTGCAAGAGAGCTTAATGTTCCGGTTATTGCGTTATCACAGCTTTCCCGTGCGGTTGAAAAGAGAGACGATCACCGCCCCATGCTCTCAGACCTGCGTGAGTCAGGCGCCATTGAGCAGGACGCAGATGTTGTAATGTTCTTATACAGAGATGATTACTATAATCCCGAAACCGAGAAGAAGAACAGGGCAGAAGTGATTATCGCCAAACAGCGTAACGGCCCCATAGGAACAACAGAGCTTGTATGGCTGCCACAGTACACCAAGTTCGCCAATTTAAAAAGAGACTGATTTTAAATGCAGTGAGTTAAGGCTCACTGCATTTTTTGTATTTATGAGGATATATTCCAAGATTACATAAAATATGGTATAATTTTCAAAGTATGCGTACGGAAATTATAAGGGTCAGTACTGACCCGGTAGATAAACATGAACCGGCCTATGACCTGGCCGGCAAAATCATAAAAGAGGGAGGTCTTGTGGCCTTTCCCACGGAGACGGTTTACGGTCTCGGCGGAGATGCTCTGAATCCGGAATCCTCAAAGAAGATATATGCCGCTAAGGGGAGACCCTCTGATAACCCTCTGATAGTCCACATTGCAGAGCTTGAGGCTCTTGATAAAATAGTGGACAGTGTGCCAAAGGAAGCTTTAAAGCTTGCCGAGGCATTTTGGCCGGGCCCCCTTACCATGGTATTTAATAAAAGCGACCTTGTTCCAAAGACCACAACCGGGGGACTTGATACCGTGGCGGTGAGAATGCCTTCAAATGAGGTGGCGCTTGAATTTATAAAAGCTTCCGGCGGTTACATTGCAGCGCCCAGTGCCAACCTATCCGGCAGACCGTCACCTACTCTTGCTGAACATGTATATGAGGATATGAAGGGCAGGATTGAGCTGATACTTGACGGAGGAGCCTGCACTATAGGTCTTGAATCGACCATAGTTGACCTGACAGGGGATGGACCCATGATATTACGCCCGGGCTACGTATCAAAGAAAATGCTTGAGGAGGTCGTGGGTATTGTAACGGTTGATCCTGCCATAACAGGTCCAATGGATCCTTCCGTGCATCCAAAAGCACCCGGAATGAAATACAGACATTACGCCCCAAAGGGTTCGCTTGCCATAGTATCGGGTAGTGAGGATAAGGTATCTGATTACATCCTTAAGGCCATAGGATCGGATAAAGCAGCGGGGAAAAAAGTCGGTGTCATTACCTGCAGCTCATCAGTCGGAAAGTACAGTGCGGCTGATTTTATCGGAGATGCGGGAATAAGAGAGGATGAAGTAACCATATCCTCGAGGCTGTATGATCTTTTGCGGCAATGCGACGAGAATAACATCGACACGATCTATTCAGAGGAATTTGATACACCACAGCTGGGAATGGCCATAATGAACAGGCTCATGAAGGCAGCAGGGCATACCATAATCAAAGTGTAAATAAATAAAGGGCTCCCATAGGGAGCAGAAAGAAGGACATATGAAAATAGCAATCGGAAGTGACCATGGCGGATATGAGCTTAAGCAGCTTGTGATGAAGCATTTAAATGAAAAGGGCTATGAGGTTAATGACCTGGGTTGTTATTCACTTGACAGTGTTGACTATCCCCAGTACGGCAAGGCTGTTGCGGAAGCAGTTGTAACGGGAGGGGCCGACAAGGGAATCGTAATCTGTACCACCGGAATAGGAATTTCAATCGCAGCTAACAAGGTAAAGGGATGCCGTGCTGCATTATGCACTGACGCTACCTGTGCAAGGCTTACAAGAGAGCACAATGATGCCAATGTTTTGGCTCTGGGAGGTGCGATCGTAGGCTCGCATCTTGCTCTTGACATAGTTGATACATTTTTAACAACTGAGTTCTGCGGACTTGAAAAGCACTCAAGAAGAATTTCCCAGGTTGCCGCAATTGAAGAGTAAACAATGTTTTGTAACTTATAAATGATCATTTTCAGGAGGCAAAATCATGATTAAAACAGAGTATGACAACATCGTTATTATGGACCATCCCCTCATCCAGCATAAGATCGGATTCATCCGTCGTACCGATACAGGTACAAAGGATTTTCGTCAGACCATCGGCGAGATTGCAATGCTCATCTGCTATGAGGCAACAAGACAGTTAACATTATCAGACGTTGAAATCGAAACTCCTATATGCAAGACAACAGTTAAGGAACTGGCAGGTAAGAAGATGGCAATTGTTCCAATACTCCGCGCCGGCCTGGGAATGGTTGACGGAATGCTCACAATGATTCCCGCAGCCAAGGTAGGTCATATTGGATTGTATCGTGATCCAGAAACACTTAAGCCGGTTGAATACTACTGTAAGCTTCCTGCAGACTGTGCGGATAGAGAGGTATTTGTTGTTGATCCCATGCTTGCAACAGGCGGATCTTCGGTTGCGGCCATCCAGATGCTTAAGGATAAGGGCTGCAAGAATATCCACTTTATGTGCATCATCGCCGCTCCTGAAGGAATAAAGGCAATGCATGAGGCTCATCCCGATGTTGATGTTTATGTGGGTGCACTTGATGAGAAGCTTAACGACCATGGATATATTGTTCCCGGACTTGGAGATGCCGGTGACAGGATCTTCGGTACAAAATAGCATTTGAACTTGCGGGGGTTACAAAATGAGCGATAAAAGAGAAGGTTATATTTCCTGGGATGAATATTTTATGGGAGTTGCCATGCTTTCAGGCATGAGATCAAAGGATCCCAACACCCAGGTTGGCGCATGCATAGTCAGCTCTGATAATAAAATACTGTCCATGGGTTATAATGGATTTCCCATGGGATGCTCGGATGATGATTTTCCCTGGGCAAGGGAGGGTGAACCGCTGAAAAACAAGTACTTCTATACGGTTCACAGTGAACTTAATGCAATCCTGAATTACAGAGGGGGAAGCCTGGAAGGTTCAAAGCTGTATGTATCCCTTTTCCCCTGCAACGAGTGTGCAAAGGCCATTATCCAGTCAGGTATTAAAACAATAGTGTATGACTGCGACAAGTATGCAAATGCAGACAATGTGATTGCGTCAAAGCGTATGCTTGATGCGGCAGGAGTTAAATACTATAAGTATGAACGCACCGGAAGGGGTATCAGCCTGGAGGTGTAGAAACAACGGTAAGACATCGGATAACTTTTGTCAGAATCAGTAATGGGACGATTTTTAAGAAAAAATAAAAATTTAATATCGGCAGTGCTGGTTTCGGCAATGGCAGTAGGATGTTTTTCTTTTTTGGGAACAGGGGTTGTTACCAGAGCAGCGACAACCTCAGAAAAGATCCAGCAGGCAGAAGAACTTAAAAAGCAGACTGAAGCAGCCAAGGAGGCCACAGAGGATAAGAAGGAAAGCCTTCAGGGTGAAAAAGCAGAACTTCAGAGCTATCTAAACCAGCTGAACGACGATCTTTCGGAGATAAGTGACAATCTTTCGGATCTTGAGGATAAGATAGAGGCCAAGCAGGCGGAAATAGAAACCGCACAGCAGGAGGTTGCCGATGCGATTTCCGAAGAGGAAAATCAGTATTCTCTTATGAAAAAGAGAATAAAGTTCATGTATGAACGGGGAGACGAGTCACTTTTAGAGGCGTTTTTTACGTCAAAATCATATGGTGAATTTTTAAATAAGGCAGAGTACGTTAATAAGATCGAGGACTATGATCAGAAAATGTACCTAAACCTTATAGCCCTCCGTGAGGAAATAGAGGATAAGGAAGCGCAGCTTGAAGCAGAGGAAAAGGAACTTGAGGCCCTAAAGAAGCAGGCCGAGGACGAAGAGGCCAAGGTCAATACGCTGGTTACGAATACAAGCGGGTCAATCTCGGAAACGAACAGCGCAATCTCAGCGGCTGAACTTGAAGAGGCGGCATATGAAGCAGAACTTGCGGTTCAGGAACAAAACATTGCGGCCTTAAAGAAGCAGCTGGCTGAGGAACAGGCAATGAGCCGTAAGGCGGCCCAGATGGCCTGGAGGGATGTATCCGAGCTGGTTTATGAAGAGGGTGACAGAGACCTTTTGGCATGCCTTATATATTGCGAAGCTGCCAACCAGCCCTATGAGGGGCAGGTTGCAGTCGGCGCAGTTGTAATAAACAGGTTAAGATCTGCTGCATATCCCAATACCATGGCGGGAGTAATATACCAGAACAAACAGTTTTCTCCTGTGGCAAGCGGACGACTTGCAACGCGGCTGGCACTGGGTGCGAACTCCCAGTGTTACTCGGCGGCTGATGATGCAATGTCAGGAGCTTCTCCGGTTGGAAACTGTCTGTACTTCAGGACGGTTATTCCGGAGATCAACGGCCAGATCATAGGCGCACATGTATTTTATTAAAAATAAAACCGGGGACGAAAATGCGGATAACCATCTGCAATCTCGTCCCCGTATCAATTTCATCGGTTTCAGATGCTGTCTATAGGCACCGAAAGCTCATTGAACCTGCCGGAATATATTATTGATAAGAGCTTATCAAGACTTCTCAAGGCGGGGATCATTTCCTCCTGCTTAAGGGTACCGTTTTCAAGGGCATCGGCAATCTCACCCACATCAACCACTTCAACGTGACCATCGGGATAAATAAGGACATCGGCCAAAAGGTCTGTGAAAACGTAGGAATTCCTGTCCTCATCGTAATCGTAGGAAATGATATCGCAATAATAGTACAGAAGCTCACCGGAGTTTTTTAGAAACTTGCTGACCTTAAAGCCTTCATCTAGATAATAGCAGGACACACCGTGGTCAAACTGCTCCTTTGGGTGAAGAGTCTTCCACCTTGTAACAATACGGTGTTCATCGGCAAACAGTATCTCATCATCCCGAAGTGGAATACATTCCTCGGGAATAATGCGTTTGCGGTAGAGTAACGGCTTGCTCATACAATAACCCCCATATAAAAACCATCCCAATTGAAAATATTTTAGCATTTTGACTGTGCATATTCAACAAGAACCCTAAAACCACCATAACTTGTCATTTGATTAGAAAAACCGTATAATCAAAAAGATTTTGGATAGGATTTGATTTTATCGGTTTTATATGAAAATCAACTGAGGTGAAAAATGTCTGAACATTCGAAAATGGGAAAAATTTCAAAATATATCAATAGGGAATACTGGACGACAAAAAACATCATAAACGCAGCAGTATTTTGCATATTTGCACTGCAGCTCCTGTTTATTGTGTATATTAATCTCTTTAAGTGTCATGCCTGGATAGACCATGATGCTTCTATGACCTACAGCCATGCAATTGAACTCTTTAAACATAAAACATATGTACTTAAAGAATTTAATGAAGAAACTTTTCTTCATATTGATACAGCATGTTTACTTGCCGTGCCGTTATACGGCCTGACAAAGGATATCTTCCTGGCATATGGAATTTCCAATGTGATCTTCATTTTTATTGCCCTTTATGTCATATCGGACATCATAAACAAATTGAAGCTGGCAAATGCCTTTAAATATGCCGCAATGATACTTTTCCTGATACCTTACAGAATGGGTATGCTGGAATATACTACAATGATATTTTTCGAGTGCAGCTTTTACAGCTTTGCTGTGCTTGTGCCACTTCTTCTTATTGACCTGCTGCTTTATAGGAAGGAAGAGATAAAAGGAACCAAATACAGGATACTTTTCGGACTGTATTTTCTTATGACTTTTATTACTGCTTTTTCGAGGGGAACATATACTTTTCTGGTTGCACTTGCACCTGTAATTTTATGTTACATTCTGGAGATCATATTAAGTAAGGAAGGCTTCGGCCGTATGACGATTCACAAGAATGTAACTGTCGCGGCTACTGTTGTTGCCTATGCCCTGGGTCTCGGACTTTTGAAAGTCCTGAACATAAGTCTTGGCAGAACTGAGTATAGTCTTATAAACACCAAGGATCTTGTCAACAACTTCATTAAGGTCATATGGGGACATCTGAGTATTTTTGTTGGCAGATCAAATCCAAGCGTTATGAGTGCGGATGGGATAAAGTGGCTTATAATGCTGGCGATGGCCGTAGTGACGATAATATTGATCATATTTAACTTAAGGCATGCCTTTGCAGAGGAAAAATATTCAAATGAACTTAGATACCTTACGATAGTATATGTTTGGAACTTCTGCGTACTTGGGCTGACTCAATGTGCTGAAAGTGAGGTTGCTTTCCCTGAAAGATATCTGTTCCCTGGAATAGTGCCGGTACTGATATCATTGCCCATAGCCTTATACTATATTTCCAAAACAGAAAGAAAACTTCTGCGTAACACTTTCTATACGGCTCTTGCAGCTGTAATAGTGCTATGCATGCTGGTTTCAGATGGCTATATTTTTGAGTCGTTTGCTAAAAACGCAGACGATCTTCAGGGTGTAAGAGAGACTTTGGAGATTGCGAAGGAAAGGAATATTGATACAGTATTCTTCCTGAATGACGATAATGCGGGGCTTATTTCAAGAAGCCTTGAACCTGACATGAAAACAGTTTCGATTGATTCCAAAAAAGACGGTACTTACTATTTGTGTGCAAGAGAGTTTTACAAGTGTGCTCATGACAGGAACTTTTACGGAGATGAAAATATCATAGCAGTACCATGGGACGATGATCTTAGTGCGAACTTCCCCGATTATTTAACAAGTTCATATACATTCCTGCAGGATGTGGAGGACTATCATCTGTATATTGCGGGTTCTGATAAATTTGATGATAGGACAGGATTCCCTTTGGATGATGATACACTTGATGAAACAATTGATTATTCCTATACGACCGGGTACCAGTATGTTGGAGAAATAGATGCTTACGGATATCTTGAAGCAGAGGGTAATGGCGACTATTGTCTTCTGAGTCCGCAGCTTGACGCGCCATACACTGCCTGTGATGTGACCGTTAACTTTGAGATGGGATATAAGACAAAGGAAGATGCAAGTGATGATACGATAGGGGCGATAGGAACCCTTCAGATACTTGATGCAGGACTTGGCGTTGTCGAAGAATGTGAAATTAACTCTGGGGACGGCTGCGCATGTGTAAGGACAGATTATTTGGGCCCGTGTTATGTTGCCGTTAAACTAAATGACGGTGTAAAAGTTACGATTCATGATATTCATTTTAAGGTTTCGGAATAAAGAGGAATTTTAATGGGTGCTGCGGCATTAAAAATTCTGGTGATACTTCTTATGATTGGTCTCGTGATGCCGGTAATTACCGGCACTTTAGGAGCGATGACCTTACATGGGAACGATAAAAAGACAAAATTAAAGCTCTTGACAGTTTTAATTGGGATTGTTGTTTTTGAGGCGGCAATCAGTGCAGGACTGTATATTTTCTTTCATGATAAAAATATATTCAGCCCTCTCCTTGACTTATTAAAACTCAATGCGTCCTACAGGGACATTCTGAAACTGGTGGTATTGTCCCTTTGCGGAGCGGCTTCTTCACTTGGTGTTCTGCTCCTTAGGGAATTCAGGGATCGGATAACAGAGGGAAACAGTTATCTTATTATGATAGCCGTTTATTTTGCATATGCTCTCATACTCTTCGAGGGGTATTCCCAGTTTGCAAACAGCAGTACATATTTTAAGATTGCAGAAGTGCGTCACAATGTAGATGCCCATACTATAAGGGCTCAGGGCCCAGTGCTGGACCTGTCTGACGATGAGGGAAATGTTGATGTGGTTCTGCTTAAAAACACCAGCCTTTTAAGCAACAACATAAGCGGCCTTTATTTGTCTGATTCGAAGAATTGTCCTTTGGAAATCCCCTTAAATGATGAAAAGCTGTATTCTTTTGAGTATTACACCTGCGTGTTCGGAAAGAACGCAGATATAGACATTGACAACAAAGGCAAGATTTATCTGTACGATTCAAAGGGCAGGCTTTTGGATAAGTTCAAATACGAATCTGCGGAGGAAGAGGCAGAACAGGCTGATGATCCGGTATTTTCAAAGGCAGGCGGCTTCTATGATTCTGAGATCAGGCTCAGCCTGTCCCATTCAGATCCTGATGCAGAGATATATTATACTCTTGACGGGTCAGTTCCTTCGGAAAAATCACAAAAGTATGATAAATCGATTACAATATCAAAAAGAGAAAAAGGCGAGAGTATACTTTCAGGACAGCATATCACGCCTGATTATCTTGAGAACACTCCTGAACTTGAGAATACTGATAAGGCAACGGTTGTAAGAGCAATTGCCATTGACAGTAAGGGACATTCTTCGGCGGTCGTGACTAATACGTATTTTGTGGGGCTTGAGGATTATAGGGATAAAACAGTTGTAGCCCTGACAGTTGATCCCGATGATCTGTTCGGGGATTATGGAATATATGTAACAGGGAAAAAATATGATGACTGGTATTATGCGGCCTATAAAAG
>R03__coassemble_766_pt1 | contig 17129 bp, 14 predicted proteins | sample R03__metabat2_high_PE_019 | metagenome-assembled genome bin R03
ATACAATTAGGGCGTGTGTGCCGGGGGTATTTTTATGACTATTCGTGAGGAACTTGAGAGATGAGATAAGGAAATATTTAGACCGTATGCATGCTACAGCAGCGAGTCTTTAGGACGTGATTTTTCCGAGAAACAGTGCGATATACGTCCTGACTACCAGAGAGACCGTGACAGGATCCTCCACAGCAATTCATTTAGGAGGCTTAAGGATAAAACCCAGGTCTTTTTGGCACCTGAGGGAGATCATTACAGGACCAGACTTACACATACACTTGAAGTTTCACAGAATGCAAGAACGATTGCCAAGGCCTTAAAGCTTAACGAGGATCTGACGGAAGCAATTGCATTGGGACATGATATTGGCCACACTCCCTTCGGACATGCCGGAGAACGTGCTTTAAACAGGAAGTGCCCTGAGGGCTTTGAACATAACGTACAGAGCGTAAGGGTGGTTGAAATCCTCGAAAAGGGCGGGAGAGGCTTGAACCTCACCAAGGAAGTAAGAGATGGAATGCTCAACCATCAGACTAAGGGCAATCCTTCGACCTTAGAGGGCAAGATCGTCCGTCTGTCCGACAAGATCGCATACGTGCACCATGATATGGATGATGCAATACGTGGACATATACTTTCAGAGGACGATATTCCAAAGGAACTGAGAAAAACTCTCGGACACACCACAACACAGCGGTTTGATACCTTTACACACGATATCATTATGAACAGCCTTGACAAAAACGATATCTGCCAGTCGGCGGAGATTGCAGAAGCCATGAAGGAACTTCGCGATTTTATGTTTGAAAATGTATATACCAGTAAGATCGTAAAGGGGGAGGAAGGAAAGGCCGAAAGGCTGGTTGAGTCGCTGTATGACTACTTTCTCGAGAATATAATGAAGCTCCCGGAAATTTATATTAACGTAATGAATGAGCACGGAGCGTCAAAGGAGAGAATTGTGTGCGACTACGTTTCGTCAATGTCAGACAGATTCGCTATCGCAACATTTAATGAGATATATCTTCCCTCATCCTGGAAGGACTGAGATTGTAGATTATTTTTGAAAATCAGGGGTTTATATGTACTATCCGGAAAATCTTGTGGAGGAGGTCCGGCAAAAAAGTGACATTGTGGATGTTATATCCTCATATGTCAGGCTGACAAAAAAGGGCAGCACCTATTTCGGACTGTGTCCCTTCCATAATGAAAAAACAGGCTCCTTCTCGGTAACCCCCTCGAAACAGATGTATTACTGCTTCGGTTGCGGTGCGGGAGGAAATGTTTTTACCTTTATAAAAGAATATGAGAATTTTTCCTTTCCGGAGGCCATGCAGTTTCTGGCAAAAAGAGCCGGAGTTGCACTGCCGGAGATAGATGAGGCCGAGGAGCGAAAAAAGGACAATAAGCGACAGAGACTTCTTGACATAAACCGTGAGGCGGGAAAATATTATTACGCAATGCTGCGGAACCCTGCGGGACAAAGAGCCTATGAGTATTTTAAGGGTCGTGGCCTGTCAGATGAGACCATGAAAAAGTTCGGTCTTGGATTTGCAAGAGCCGGACAGGACGAAACCTACAGATACCTAAAGAGCAAGGGCTTTGAAGATACAGAACTGATCGATTCGGGACTTTTTAACAGAAGTAAAAACGGCTACGGTTTCATGGACAAGTTCTGGAACCGAGCGATTTTCCCCATAATGGATGTTAACCACCGGATAATAGGCTTCGGAGGCCGTGTTATGGGAGAGGGCGAGCCGAAGTATCTAAACTCCCCCGAGACACTGATATTCGACAAGGGCCGCAACCTTTACGGTCTGAATCACGCCCGGACCTCAAGATCAAAATATATGATCCTGGTTGAAGGCTATATGGATGTTATATCCCTTCATCAGGCAGGATTTAATCAGGCGGTGGCATCCCTCGGAACTGCCCTTACATCGGGCCAGGCTAATCTCCTTAAGAGATATGTATCAAACGTATACCTGTGTCAGGACTCGGATGAGGCGGGTATCAAGGCAAAACTTCGTGCACTGCCGATTTTAAGGGAGGCTGGCCTTACTGCCAAGGTCATCAATATGGAACCCTACAAGGATCCGGATGAGTTCATAAAGGGCCTTGGGGCTGAAGAGTTTAAAAAGCGCATTGAAAACGCGGAGAATGCCTTCTATTATGAGGTCCGCATGGAAGAGCGGAACTTTGATCTTAAGGATCCGGAGGAGAAGACAAGATTTTTATCGTCAGTTGCAAAGATGCTTTTGCGGTTTGATGAGGAACTTGAAAGAGAGACCTATATAGGTGCCATATCCGGAAAATACAATATCAGCGTTGAGTCCTTGACGAAGCTGGTTAACAGACTGGCAATGCAGGGCGAGGGCATAACGGTCAGGGAAGCACCTAAATCGGGTATCAGGTCAGAAAGAGATCCGAATCAGGGTGTAAAAGAGGCCCAGGGACTTTTGATCACGCTTCTGTGTGATGAGCCCTCATTGTATGAGACTGTTAAAAAACATGTTTCCGTGAATGATTTTACGGAGGATATTTATAAAAGAGTTGCGGGAGCACTGTTTGAACAGCTTGACAGAGACGACTTAAATCCCGGTATGATAGTTGATCTGTTTGAGGATGACGATGAGCAGCATACGGTTGCTTCATTGTTCCATGCAAGCTTCGAGGTACCGAAGGACCCGGCGGAAAAACAGGAATATTTAAACAGCCTTCTTGGGAGGATTAAGAAAAACGGAGTAGAGTACAGGGCAAGGGAGGATAAGGATGAGAGTATTGAAGCCCTGCAGAAACTTCTTAATGACTCAAAAGAGGCTGAAGATATTGAAATAAAAAAACATCAATGATTACTGATTATTGAAAGGAATAACAAAATGGACGAGAACATGCTTGCAAAATTCGAAGAAAAGTTAAAGGAACTTTCAGAACTTGCAAAAAGTAAAAAGAACGTACTTGAACAGCAGGAAGTTGACGAACTGTTCAGGGAATTCGACTTAAGTGAAGAGGACTATGACAAGATCAATTCCTTTATGGAGCAGAATGGAATCGATATTCTTAAAATGCAGACCGAGGAGGAAGCAATCGATCTTGAAATGGATCTGGACATCCCGGATGATGATATAGATCTGTCAGAGGAAGAGGATGTGGATGTTGAAAATATCGATTTAAGCGTTCCCGATGGCGTTTCAATCGAGGATCCTGTCCGAATGTACCTTAAGGAGATCGGCAAGGTGCCCCTTCTTACAGCTGATGAAGAAATTGAACTTGCCCAGCGCATGGAGCAGGGAGATGAGGAGGCCAAAAAGCGTCTTGCCGAGGCAAACCTGCGTCTTGTTGTTTCAATCGCCAAAAGATATGTAGGCCGCGGAATGCTGTTCCTGGATCTTATCCAGGAAGGTAATTTAGGCCTTATTAAGGCTGTTGAAAAATTCGATTATACAAAGGGTTATAAGTTTTCAACCTATGCAACTTGGTGGATTCGTCAGGCTATTACAAGAGCCATTGCCGATCAGGCCAGAACTATCAGAATACCTGTTCATATGGTTGAAACAATCAATAAGCTTATCCGTGTGAGCCGTCAGCTCCTGCAGGAGCTTGGCCGTGAACCGACCCCTGAGGAAATTGCGGCCGAGATGAATCTTCCCGTTGAAAGGGTTCGTGAGATCCTTAAGATATCACAGGAACCGGTTTCTCTTGAGACACCTATCGGTGAGGAGGAGGATTCACACTTAGGTGATTTTATCCAGGATGAAAACGTTCCGGTTCCGGCAGATGCTGCTGCCTTTACACTTCTTAAGGAGCAGCTTGTCGAAGTGCTGGGAACCTTAACAGAGCGTGAGCAGAAGGTGTTAAGACTCCGTTTTGGACTTGATGACGGAAGAGCACGTACTCTTGAGGAAGTAGGTAAGGAGTTCAAGGTAACAAGAGAGCGTATCCGTCAGATTGAAGCAAAGGCATTAAGAAAGCTTCGCCACCCTTCACGCTCACGGAAGCTTAAGGACTACCTGGATTAATATGGTGAATCTCTCAAAACGACTGTCATCTGTTGCGGGAATGGTTCCGAAAAGTCATGTGGTGGCCGATATAGGTTGTGACCATGCCCATGTGGCTATCTACCTTATCGAGCAGGAACTTGCCGATAAAGTCATTGCCTGCGATGTTAATAAGGGACCCCTTAAAATGGCCGAGGGCAATATTAGGGAGTACGGCTGCGAGGACAGGATTGAACTGCGATTGTCCAACGGACTTGAAAGGATCGGTAAGGGTGAAGCAGAATCGGTTGTGATCGCCGGAATGGGTGGCCCCCTTATGCTTGATATAATAAAAGCCGCTGAGGGTAAGATAGCAGATGTAAACCTTATACTTCAGCCCCAGTCGGAGCTTAGATCCTTTAGGGAATATTTAAGAGATAACGGTTTTTCAATATTAAAAGAGGATATGGTCTTTGAGGATGGCAAGTTCTACCAGATGATGCTTGCAAAAGCATGCTCTTCAGGTTCCTTATATGGAGGGGCGGATGATTTTCCCGAAGGGATTCCTGAGGAAGGCCTTGAATACGGAGAGTTTCTTATAAGGAATAGGAACAAGTGCCTGTTTGCCTACCTTGAAAAGGAAAAAAAACAACTTGAGAGTGTTTTATCAGGTCTTAAGCAAAATGCAAAGACAAAAACGGCAGTTGAAAGGTTAGAGGAAATAGAACACAAACTTTATGTAAACCGAATGGCAATGAGGCGTCTATGAAAGCAAAAGAAGTAATCTCAAAACTTGAAGAACTTTCTCCTGTTTCCTATGCAGCAAGCTGGGACAATCCGGGACTTATGGTTGGAAGGCTGGATAAGCCTGTGTCGAAGGTTTATATTGCCCTGGATGCAACAGATGCAGCTATTAAAAAAGCCATAGAATATGACTGCGATATGCTCATAACCCACCATCCCATGATTTTCCATCCGATAAAATCAGTGACGGAAGAGGATTTTACAGGACGCAGGATATTGCGCCTTGCAAGGCATGACATATGCTGCTATGCAATGCATACGAATTTTGACATCATGGGAATGGCTGATGCGGCAGCTGATATTTTGTCCCTTAAAAGTCCTAAGGTTTTAGAGGTTACCTATGAGGATGAGGTGAGCAGAGAAGGCTTCGGACGAGTGGGAATGCTGCCTGAATCCATGACCCTCGGAGAATGCGCCGAATATGTAAAGAAGGTATTTAAGCTTGACGCGGTCAAGGTGTTCGGCGATGTGTCATCTACGGTTTTAAGGTGTGCAATCTGTCCCGGCGGAGGCGGATCAATGATAAAGGCCGCAATTGATTCCGGGGCTGATGTATTTATAGCGGGAGATATTGACTACAATCCCGGCATTGATGCAGTGCTCAGGGAATGGCCATAATAGATGCAGGGCATTTCGGCACTGAAAAACTGTTTATGCCTTATATAAGGGATTATCTGCGCAGGGAGCTGCCTACACTTGGAGTCGCAACCCATGAGGGTGCAAAACCCTGTACGATCATTTAACAGAAGGGAGCATGCATATGGTTGAAAATATCAATGTAACGGTCTTGAATACAACTAAAACTTATGAAAGCGGAGTTACCTACGAAAAAATTGCGAAGGATTTTCAGGATAGATATGATGCTCAGATAGTTCTTGCAGAGGTAAACGGCAAGCTGTGCGAGCTTCACAAGATGCCGGGGCGGGATTGCAGTATCAATTTCGTAACTGTTGCCGACAAGGCCGGATTTAATACCTACAGAAGAAGCTGCACGTTCCTTCTTATGAAAGCCTTTACGGATGTGGTTGGCAGGGATAAATTAAACAGGCTGAAGGCTGAATTTACCGTAAGCAAGGGACTTTACTGTACCGCAAGCGGTGATTTTACATTGGATGAACGGCTTTTACGTTCGGTGAAGGCCAAAATGGATGATCTGGTATCCCAGAATATTCCCATCTGGAAAAGCAGCTATTCCATAGATGAGGCTATTGAAACCTTCAAAAAATCAGGCATGACAGACAAGGTAAAGCTGTTTAAATACCGTCGTGCATCAAAGGTAAATGTATATTCCCTGGGGGATTATAAGGACTATTATTACGGCTACATGGTAGCCTCAACGGGATATCTTACCTGCTATGACCTTGAACTTTTCGATGAGGGCTTTGTGCTCAGACTCCCCACCCGTAAGGAATTCGGAGAGCTCCCGGATTTTAAACCCGATATCAAGCTTTTCAACACCATGAAGGATACCAATGACTGGGGCCGTAATATAGGCGTTGAAACTGTGGGCGCATTAAATGACAGGATCTGTGAGGGTGGCTTTACGGATCTTATGATGGTCCAGGAGGCCAGGATAGAAGGAAATATTTCCGATATCGCAGGGCAGATTGCCAAAAGGGAAAGTGTCAAATTTGTTATGATCGCCGGTCCTTCCTCATCGGGCAAGACCACTTTCTCCCATAGGTTGTCAGTTCAGCTCAGGGCTCATGGATTAAGACCTCACCCCATTGGCCTTGATAATTACTATAAAGACCGTTCGGAATGTCCGAAGGATGAAAACGGTCAGTATGATTTTGAATGCCTTGAGGCCCTTGACGTAGAAGGCTTCAACAGGGATATGAAGGCTCTGCTTGATGGAGAGACAGTTGAACTTCCGGTATTTAACTTTAAAACAGGTAAAAGAGAGTACAAGGGTGATTTCCTGACTCTTAAGGACGGCGATATCCTTGTTATTGAGGGAATCCACGGTCTGAATGAGAAGATGAGTTATGTACTTCCCAAGGAAAGTAAATTTAAGGTTTACATAAGTGCACTTACATCGATGAATGTTGATGAGCACAACAGGATTCCCACAACTGATATAAGGCTCATAAGAAGAATGGTAAGGGATTACAGAACCAGGGGAACTTCTGCAAAGGGAACTCTTGCAATGTGGGATTCCGTAAGACGTGGAGAGGAGAAGTACATCTTCCCCTTCCAGGAATCTGCGGATGCAATGTTTAATTCAGCCCACGTTTATGAACTGTGTGTATTAAAGCAGTTTGCGGAACCGCTGCTTTTCGGGATCATCCAGGAGGAACCTGAATATCAGGAGGCAAAGAGACTTCTTAAGTTCCTCGACTATTTTCTGGGAGTTACAAGTGAACAGCTTCCCAACAATTCCATTATAAGGGAGTTCGTTGGTGGTTCATTATTCAACGTGTGAGATAATAGGATTCAGGTAAAAATGGAGTTGTGCTTGCACAAAATGACATTTTTATTTGAAGACTTAACGGTAATATATGAGTGGGACGGACAATCGCCTACGCCTTTTGGTTATGGGAGGAAAGTCCGGGCTTCATAGGGCAGGATGCCGGATAACGTCCGGTGGAGGCGACTCCAAGGCCAGTGCAGCAGAAATTATACCGCCGCGTAAGCGGTAAGGGTGAAATGGCAGTGTAAGAGACTACCGCTCTGTTGGTAACAACAGGGGCAGATGTAAACCCCATCCGAAGCAAGACCAAGCAGAAACTATACGGTTGCCCGCCGTGTTTTGGGTAGGTTGCTTGAGAGTATCGGTAACGATACTACCAGATAGATGATTGTCGCGGAGTAATCCGTACAGAACCCGGCTTATAGTCCCACTCATTTTTAATAATAGGAAAGAGGATATCTAAATGTACAATGTGTTGCTGATAGCTCAGATAATGGCGGTGGTTTTGAGCTTTATATGCATCGTAATGCTGATGACTCAGCAGAATACGGGTATATCAAAATACATGATGCTTACCTGTATATGCTCGTTTATCCAGAATACGGGTTATCTGCTGGCCATGTGTTCGAACAATTCATCAGAATATATGATGGCAACTAGATTTGAACATATAGGGACCTCTTTTGTCTTAACCTGCATGATGATCTTTGTGTTCAAATACTGCAAGATAAGACTTCACAACGGAGTAAAGTGGGGATTGTTCATTTTGGGTATAGCCTGCGTGATATCCGTTTGGACCTATACGGTAAATCCTCTTTATTTTTCAAATCCTGTGTGGACATACGATGGCGTTATACCCCATGTGATATTAACCAAGGGGCCTCTTTACATTATCGCTTCGGTAATATTTTTTATTGAATTTTTATGCTGTATTGTTATTTCCCTCATCGCGTCAATAAGAACAAGCGATGCCAACATGAAGCGAAATTATATGATCCTGACCTTGGCCTGCGGGATTCCCATTGTATTTCACATCGTAGGTATTGTAGGCCTTTTGGATGGCTATGATCCATCTCCCATAGGCGGTGCAATAGGAATCTTAAGCTTTGTTTTCGCAATCGCTTTCAGACATGTGTTTGACATTGTGGAAATGGCCCATGATGAGATCCTGATGGATCTTGAGGAGGCAGTCATCATACTGGACTATCGGAACGGTTATCAGGAGGCAAACAACAGCGCCTTTGATCTTTTCCCGGAGCTTATGAAGACTCCCTGCGGAGAACTGGTTAAAAATGATACCCTGAATGAAATAATAAAAAGACGGGGTGGTCATGACATAGTGATCAATAATCATTACTATGATGTCCATTTTAAGGATGTTACCAGTAATAAGGTGCTAATAGGCCATACGCTTACGTTTTTCGATATTACGGAGGCCAAGCAGCAGCTTGACAGCATGACTTATCTCCGCGAGGCCGCAGATGCTGCCAATCAGGCAAAATCAACCTTCCTTGCAAGCGTATCCCATGAGATCAGAACACCCATCAACGTTGTTGTGGGAATGGCTGATGTCATCATGCGTGATGCCCGGGATGACAAGATGAAGGGGTATGCCGAAAATATCCAGGAGGCAGCAAGGTCGCTTCTGGTACTCATTAACGATATACTTGATTTTTCCAAGATAGAATCAGGCAAAACAACTCTTGTTAACGGTGATTATGAGACAAGCAAGTTCTTCTATGAGATTGTTAACACCTATCAGCACAGAAGCGACGATAAGAATGTTAAGTTTGAAATAAAAATCGACGAAAATATTCCGGCGGTTTTATATGGTGATGAAACAAGAATACGTCAGATCATGACAAACCTCTTAAGCAATGCCTTCAAGTATACCAATGAAGGGTCAGTTGTGCTGAGGGCGGCCTTCGAATGGATGGGAGATCAGAAGGGCAATCTGATCCTGTCAGTTGAGGACTCGGGAATTGGTATCAAGAAGGAGGACCTTGACAAGCTCTTCGAGGTATTCATGAGGCTTGACGAGAGAATAAACCGTGCCATAGAGGGTACGGGCTTGGGACTCAATATTACGAAGCAGCTTATCGAGCTCATGAACGGTGAGATCAAGGTATATTCCGAATATGGAAAGGGTTCTGTATTCACTGCCATAATCCCTCAGGATGTGCATGGAGACACTAAAAAGGTTATAGGCAATGTAAATGACTACACACCGGCCAGGGTAGAGCGCAGAAAGGTGGCATATACGGCGCCTAATGCCTCGGTTCTTATTGTGGATGATTCCAAGACAAACCTTATTGTTGCCAAGGCACTTCTTAGGGATACAAAGGTTAAGATAAAAACAGCAGCTTCAGGCTTTGAATGCATCGATGACGTTAAGGCCGAGCACTATGATGTGATCTTTTTGGACCACCGTATGCCTGAAATGGATGGTGTTGAAACACTCCATAAGATGCAGGATATGGATCACAGATGCAAGGATACCCCTATCATCATGCTCACTGCCAACGCTGTTAGCGATGCAAGGGATTACTACTTAAAGGAAGGCTTTACGGACTTTATTTCGAAGCCCATCTGCGAGGAAACAATCACAGGAATGCTGGAGAAGTATCTTCCTGATTCACTGATCGAAAGGCAATAAATAATATTTCCAAGAGGGATGATTTATGAGTTACATTGAAGATATGGGAGAAAGGGCAAAATCAGCCTCCTACAGACTTCAGAAAATGAATACGGAGCAGAAGAATTATGCTCTTATATGCGTTGCTGACTCACTTGAGTCGGAAAGCGGCAGGATCTTATATGCCAATGATATTGATATTTCAAATGCCAAGGAGGCAGGAATTTCTCCTGCTATGATCGATAGGCTGAGGCTTGATGAGAAGCGGATTAAGGCAATGGCAACAGGACTTAGGCAGATTGTTGAACTTAAGGACCCGGTGGGAGAAATCATGGAAAGGTCAAATCTTGAAAATGGCCTTAGAATCTCAAAGGTACGTGTTCCCCTGGGTGTTGTGGGAATCATTTACGAGTCCAGACCAAACGTTACCGTTGATGCCTTCGGATTGTGCTTTAAGACAAGTAATGCAGTGATCCTGCGAGGTGGATCGGATGCAATAAACTCCAATAAGGTTTTGGTTGACATAATTCGAGAGACTCTTGAAAGGATGGGAGTTTGCGAGGATGCAGTTCAGCTAGTTAGAGACACTGACCGGAAAATAGTTGATGAGTTCATCAAACTGAATCAGTATGTTGATGTGCTGATTCCGAGAGGCGGAGCGGGTCTTATAAGAAATGTTGTTGAAAATGCCACTGTCCCGGTAATTGAAACAGGAACCGGAAACTGTCATATTTTCGTTGATGAGAGTGGGGATACGGATATGGCGGTTAAGATAATCCTGAATGCCAAGACCCAGAGAATGGGAGTGTGCAACGCATGTGAATCACTGCTTGTTCATGAGAGGAAGGCAGATGAGTTTATTCCTGTGATTTATGAGGCTCTTACAGGCAAGAATATTGAAATCCGCGCAGGACAAAGGGTATTTAATATACCTTCAGCAAAATCATGTCCCAACCTTAAGACGGCAACGGAAGAGGACTGGGGCACGGAATACTTAGGACCAATCATATCTCTTCAGATTGTTGCTGACGTCGATGAGGCTATTGCTCATATTAACAAGTACAATACCCATCATTCCGAAGCAATAATCACGGAAAGCGAAGCCTCAATGGAGAAGTTCTTAAATGAAGTTGATGCTGCCTGCGTGTATGTAAATGCCAGCACACGTTTTACCGATGGCTTTGAATTCGGCTTCGGGGCCGAGATAGGCATAAGCACCCAGAAACTTCATGCCCGTGGACCTATGGGACTTAAGGAACTTACCACCTATAAGTACAGAGTCATGGGAAACGGACAGGTTCGGGGATAATTGTTTACCCCTATTTTCCGCGGTACATCTCCTCACAGTACTTGCAGCGATAGGTTTCTTTTTCGGGATCCGTGAGTACAAAGATGTGAGTGAGCTCCTGCTCGATGCTTGTAATGCATCTGGGATTGTGACATTTAATGATATTGTGGACTTCCTTCGGCAGATGGAGGTCCTTTTTTTCTACTATTTCTCCATCCTTTATAACATTGACTGTTATGTTGTGATCGATAAAGCCCAGAATTTCAAGGTCCAGCATGTCAACACTGCACTCAACCTTTAAAATATCTTTTTTGCCCATCTTTTCTGATTTCGCATTTTTGATTATTGCTACGGTACAGTCAAGCTTATCAAGCTTTAAATCATGATATATTTCAAGGCTCTTTCCGGCGCGGATATGATCCAGAACGAAACCTTCTTCTATTTTTCCTACGTTAAGCATGGTGATATTCCTTTCTCTGTTAGGTGGGCTTGCGATTAAGCCTCAGATATTTTCGCTGATTAGATGTTTTAATCCGGAGTGCCGGTGTTTATGCCAGCTCCAGTAGATTTAATTCGTTATATCGGTACTTATGCCAGCTCCAGCATTTTAAGTATCAGTGCCATTCTTATATACATTCCGTATTTAGCCTGCTTAAAGTAAGCAGCTCGTGGGTCATCATCCACCTCAACGGAAATTTCGTTAACTCTGGGAAGAGGATGGAGTACCAGCATATCCTCTCTGGCATAGGACATTTTTTCCCTGTTAAGAAGATAGAAATCCTTGAGTCTTACATAATCCTCCTCATTGAAGAATCGCTCCCTCTGAACTCTTGTCATGTATAAAATATCAAGAGAGGGCATTACGTTTTCAAGTCTGATGACCTCCTCAAAGGGAATGTTGTTCTTAATGAGAACATCCTCCCGTATATAGCTGGGAATCCGCAACTCTTCAGGTGATATGAAAACAAATGAAACGTTGGGATATCTTATAAGCGCTTTAACAAGAGAGTGAACGGTACGTCCGAACTTAAGATCTCCGCACAGACCAATAGTAAGATTATCAAGGCGCCCCTTCATGGATCGGATTGTATGAAGGTCGGTAAGAGTCTGTGTGGGATGCTGGTGACCACCGTCCCCGGCGTTGATAACGGGAATGGATGATTTTGCGGAAGCTACCATGGGAGCACCCTCCTTGGGATGACGCATGGCGCAGATATCAGCGTAGCAGGAGATGACCCTTATTGTATCCGATACGCTTTCGCCCTTGGCTGCGGAAGATGAGTCGGCAGAGGCAAAGCCGAGAACCTTACCCCCAAGATGCATCATGGCCGCTTCAAAACTCAAACGTGTTCTGGTACTGGGCTCGTAAAAGCAGGTGGCAAGGATTTTGCCATCACACTTATGAGCGTATTTTTCGGGATTGGCTTCAATATCAAGTGCCAGATCCATCATTTCATCAAGCTCTTCAACAGATAAATCGAGTGGACTCATTAAATGTCGCATTTACTCTTAATCCTCCTGTAAATTAAATTTTGAATAGTAACGTTACGGATGACATATTCCGTATCTGACCTAAAAAAAGAGCTTCCATCAATTGATGGAAACTCTTGAAAATCATTTGTAGGAAAGCAAATCGGAAACGGTTTTACGTTTGGGCATCTCAGGCGCCTCAGCGGGATGACCGATACAGATAATATTAACAAGCTCTCTGTCTTCGGGTATCTGCAGTACATCTGATAAGGAATCGTCAAATATACCCATTATAACAGTACCGAGGCCATATTCATGAGCTGCAAGACAGAAGGTCTGAGCCGCAATACCCGCATCAAACATCTGCCAGGTGTCCTTCCTCGAAGTTGTAAAGGAACCGTCCCTTTCATAACCGCATCTGCCCTTTATAACAGTTACGGCGATCAGCATTGGCGCTGAATTCATTGTGCCGGCGTTATAAGTAAAACCGGTAGTGCATTCTGTTGCAATCTTATCCTTAAGAGCGGGATCCTCAATGGCAATATATCTTACAATCTGAGTGTTCTTCCAGGAGGGTGCCCATGAAGCTGCTTCAACGATCTTCTCAAGGGTGTCATGAGAAACGGGTTCATCTGTAAATTTACGGATACTTCTGCGTGTTTTGATGCATTCAAGTGCCTGCATGATAACCTCCTTCAAAATCAATATATGGTGTCAAAAAATCCTTAAGCACGATTATATAGTAGAATATGTGATTTTGCAATCGGGATAATATAATTACGCACGTTATATAATAAATCAGTCTTCAACTGTAAATATGGGCATGAAGTTTGCGACACTTATGGGCCCCTGGGTGGATATCATATAGAAGGTATTCTCATCATCGAAGGGCCTGAAAAATGTATAGGTCGAGGTGCAGTTAATATCGGTGTAGTTGCCCTCGGCGATTATCTCCGGATTAGAGCCGTCAGTCCGCATGCGCACAAGACGGGGACGGGAATCGGAATTAGTCTGGTAAAATACATAATCCCCATACACATTAAACAGATCCAGACGCTCCTTTGTAAGCTTGGCAATGGATTGATCATACATGCCATAGCGATAGAGACAGTAATCATCGGCAACATTCATAAAGAAAATATAATCACCGGAGCATATTGGATTATACATACGCTCATCAAGGTATTCTTCCGTTGTATTGGTGTCGGGAGAGAAGACCTTCAGATTAAATAAACCTGTCATGTCAGGGTAATAGATATTACCGTACATAATGCATGAAGGATTAATGATCTCCTCCGAAACCTGTTCCTTTTCCCTGCCGTCGGTTGTTACGGAATAAAGGGTCATGCCATCCTCATTGTTATAATGCTGATAGTAAAGCTTGTTGCCCAGAAGCGACACTATTCCGGAGGTTGTCCTGTCAAGACAGGTCAAAGAATCCTTGCCGTTTGCCTTGATCCGGTAGACACCGCGCATGTTTCCGGAAACTCCCATAAACTTTTCACCGCCCTGGTCGTTATAATAAAAGTAGAGATACTCACCTGCGGCATTAATATAGGAAACCGGAACGTCCACGATACGTTCTGCATCAAGGGTAACGGGATCCATGGAATAGAGATAGTAGTTATCGGCAAAATTCGCAAAATATATCCGGCCCTCATGCTCACAGAAATATCCCATATTATTAAGATTGCCGGAGGTGTTGCCTACGGTTTCGGCAGTGTTCTCGGGAATGGAGTTGTTATGACCCCTCAAAACCGCAAGTACAACGACCGCAACAAAGATGATCGCCATCACAACGATTGTTATAATAGTCTGTTTCTTCATATGTACCTCATTAAGATTGCCGTTTTATAATGCCATATTCAAAATCCGATTTGGAAAAACTGATCCGGTGCGTAAATAATATATTAAAATTATATTCTCGCAGACTGATTCTTGCAAATGATATTATTATGCTTAAACCTCTTGACGCAGGGTTAAAAGGTGCATTATATTATTAAGGAACTTACGAATCTTTGGATCGCCACATTTCTTGTCGATTGAATTCCATTATAACTTAATAGGTGGGAGTTTTATGGTACAGGTAAGGTGGTACTATGTTTTTGCAACGAAAAAATGTCAATATTTTCAAAAATAGCTGTTGACATTGTCGAACAAATGTTTTAATCTATACACATGAAACGAACGAATGTTCATGGGGATATAGATAAATAGTAAAGGAGATACGGAAATGGAAAGAGAAGAAAAGTTAAAGGCCCTCGATGCGGCATTATCACAGATAGAGCGACAGTTCGGTAAGGGTTCCGTCATGAAGCTCGGAGATTCCGGGAACAATATGAATGTTGAGACTATACCTACCGGATCATTAAGTCTTGACATCGCCCTGGGACTTGGCGGAATACCCAAGGGCAGGATTGTTGAGATATACGGACCCGAATCCTCAGGTAAGACAACCGTTACACTTCATATGATTGCCGAAGTTCAGAAGCGGGGCGGTATCGCCGGATTTATCGATGCAGAGCATGCGCTTGATCCGGTATATGCTAAAAATATCGGTGTGGATATAGATAATCTGTATATTTCCCAGCCTGACAACGGTGAGCAGGCCCTGGAGATAACTGAGACAATGGTACGTTCCGGAGCGATTGATATCGTTGTAGTGGACTCTGTTGCTGCACTTGTTCCGAAAGCGGAGATTGACGGGGAAATGGGTGATGCTCACGTGGGTCTCCAGGCCAGACTTATGTCGCAGGCACTTCGTAAGCTTACCGGCGTTATTTCCAAGTCCAACTGCACTGTTGTGTTCATTAACCAGCTTCGTGAGAAGGTCGGTATAATGTTCGGCAACCCCGAGACTACAACAGGTGGCCGTGCACTTAAGTTCTATTCTTCGGTTCGCCTTGATGTGCGTCGTATTGAATCCATTAAGCAGGGCGGAGAGGTGATCGGCAACAGAACAAGAGTTAAGGTTGTTAAGAACAAGATCGCACCTCCCTTTAAGGAAGCTGAATTTGATATTATGTTCGGCAAGGGTATTTCAACCGAGGGTGACCTCCTTGATCTGGCTGCAGAGAGTAATATCATTGTCAAGTCCGGAGCCTGGTACGCATACCAGGGTCAGAAGATCGGGCAGGGCAGGGAAAATGCCAAGCAGTATCTTATTGATAATCCGGAAGTCTATGCTGAGGTTGATAAGCTTGTCCGTGATCACTATTTTGCAAAGCCTGCAGAGGAGTCCGAGGATGCTAAGGCAGGGACTGATAAGGAAGATTCAAAGCCCCAGGCAGGCAAGATTGCGGAGGTTCAGTGATAATATATGACGATAACCGCTATAAGACCCTATGAAAAAGGGAAAAATCGCGTCGCTGTATATTTAAATGATGAGTTCGCCTTTGTATTATACAGAGGCGAACTTTCTAAATATAAGCTAAAAGAAAACATGGAGCTTGAGGACGAACTGTATGATCGCATCCTAAATGAAACCCTGTTTAAAAGGGCAAGGCTCCGTGGTATGAACCTTCTGCAGAAAATGGACAGGACCGAGCAGGATATACGTGGTAAGCTGCGAGATGGAGGATACCCTCAGCCTGTTATTGATGACGCAGTTGAATACCTTAAATCTTTCCATTATATAGATGATTCACGATATGCTTCCGAATTCATCAGATTTAAGATCGGTTCCTTAAGCCGCAGGGAGATCATGAGGAAACTCAGTGAAAAGGGAATTGCCGACAGCATTATAGAATCCTGCCTTTATGAGTATGATGAAAGTGATGCCAAAGGGATGGATACCGAAACAGAACTTGCAAAAAAACTTCTTCTAAAAAAGTGCCCTGATCCATCCGGACTTGATTACGAGGGACGCATGAAGCTTTTCTCATATCTTTACCGTAAGGGATTTGCGATGGATACCATAGAGAAAGCTTATAAAGACTTGACATAACTTTTGTAAACCTTTACAATAATTCTGTTTGTTTATATTGGATATAATTGTATTTTAATTAATATCGTACAATGAAAATCAAATAAGGAGGTGCCCTGTGCAGATCGTGTTGATTGTTGCCGGTGTGGTCGTTCTTCTGATCGCAGCGTTTGTAGCATACAAGCTCGGTTATAATGCCAGAAGCAAGGCTGACGAGGGTAAGATCGGTAATGCTGAGCAGAAGGCCAGAGAGATAATCGATGATGCACTGAAGACCGCCGAGACGAAGAAACGTGAAAGCTTACTCGAGATCAAGGAGGAGTCCATTCGTACTAAGAATGAGCTTGAGAAGGAGAGCAAGGAACGCAGAGCAGAACTCACCCGTAATGAGAGAAGAGTTCAGCAGAAGGAAGAGAACGTTGATAAGAAGGCAGAAATGCTGGAACGTCGCGAGCAGTCTTTAACCGCTAAGGAAGAGTCACTGGCACGTAAAAAGGAAGAAGTTGCAAGACTTCAGGAACAGAGAGTACAGGAACTAGAACGAATCTCAGGTTTAACCTCCGAACAAGCAAAAGAATATCTTTTAAAAGTTGTTGAAGATGAAGTAAAGCACGAGACCGCAT
>R03__coassemble_797_pt1 | contig 16740 bp, 15 predicted proteins | sample R03__metabat2_high_PE_019 | metagenome-assembled genome bin R03
AAATGATAAATTTGTGGAGTCAAAGCTCATTGCACTGGCCGAATGGATGAGGATGAGATATGGCTCAACAATGATAAATGCCTTAAAGACGGTTCTTCCCATAAAACGGGATATAAAAAACGTTGAGGAGAAGAGCGTCAGGCTCTTGCTTAGCGAAAGTGAAGCATATGAAAAACTGGAATTTTATGAGTGCAAGCATCAGGTTGCCCGTTTAAGACTTCTTACGGAGCTTATCAAGGATAAGGAACTTGACTATAATCTTGTAACGAAAAAGCTTAATATATCTCTTGCAACCATACGTCTTATGGAAGAGCAGGGCGTGGTTAAGCTCGACAAAAAAAGAGTGTACAGGAATCCCATTGAGACACAAAAAATCGGAACAAGATGTGAGCTAAACCCCGATCAGCAGCTTATTGTGGATGACTTTGCAGGGGATTACGATAGCGGCATTTACAATACATATCTGATCCACGGAATAACGGGAAGCGGCAAGACCGAGGTCTATATGGAGATGATTGATCATGTTGTAAAATCAGGACGGTCGGTTATTGTGCTCATTCCGGAAATAGCCCTTACGTATCAGACGGTCATGAGATTCGTAAAAAGGTTTGGGGGCAGGGTTTCAACCCTTCATTCAAGACTGTCCCAGGGAGAGAGATATGATCAGTTTGAAAGAGCCAAAAAAGGCGAAATACAGGTAATGATCGGTCCCCGCTCGGCTCTGTTTACCCCATTTAACAATATAGGACTCGTTGTGATAGATGAGGAGCATGAGCATACCTATAAGAGCGACAGCATGCCCAGATATCATGCAAGAGAGGTGGCAAAAGAGCTGTGCAGACTTCATGGTGCCTCGCTGGTTTTGGGCTCTGCCACACCATCACTTGAATCTTATTTTAGGGCTGTGTCAGGACAGACAAAACTTTATAAGCTTAATAAAAGGGCAGTTTCCGGTTCGCATCTCCCGGATATCCATGTTGTTGACTTAAGAGAAGAACTAAAACAGGGAAATAAGACGATTTTTTCAAAGGATCTTAAAGGGGCAATTGAGGACAGACTTAACAGGGGGGAGCAGGTTATGCTTTTTTTAAACCGCCGTGGAACGGACGGAGCTGTTTCCTGCAGATCCTGCGGAGAGAGCATAAAATGCCCCCATTGTGATGTGTCGTTGTCAAGACACAGAAACGGGAAACTTTTGTGTCACTACTGCGGTTATGAGCAGGAGGACGTAAAGGTGTGTCCAAACTGCGGATCATCCTACATATCGGGAATGAGAGCGGGAACGGAAAAGGTTGAGGAGGCTGTTAATAAGATGTTTCCCCAGGCGACGGTCCTTAGGATGGATTATGATACGACAAGGACCAAGGGAAGCTACGAGGAGATCCTTTCAAAGTTTGCCAACAGGGAAGCCGATATTTTGGTCGGAACCCAGATGATAGTAAAGGGCCATGATTTTCCCTATGTTACTCTTGTTGGGATTCTTGCTGCAGACATGTCGCTTAATGCAAGCGATTATATGGCATCCGAGAGGACCTTTCAGCTTCTGGTACAGGCTGCGGGAAGGGCCGGAAGGAGCAATAAAAAGGGCGATGTATTTATACAGACCTATCAGCCGGAACATTATGCAATCCGGGCAGCGCAGGACCAGAACTATGATGCATTTTATGAGGAGGAGATGGCCTATAGAAAACTTGTGGGATATCCTCCGGCAGGCCATATGCTGCTGCTCCTTATGGAGGGAGAGTCAGAGCGGCATGTTGAGAACTATGCAGATGCGTTGGCAGAGTGTCTTAAGAATGATATAATTAAACTTTGTGAGAATGGAAAATCAGACAAAATCATACTGATTGGACCATCAGAAGGAGCCTTCAGGAAGCTGAATGATATGTACCGGCGGGTTATCTATATTAAATGCCGGGATGAGATGCAGCTTATAGCACTTAAGAATACAGCGGAGGCTTTTGAGGGTGATAATGAAAATAAAAAGATCCGTTTGACCTTTGATCTTGACCCAATGAACGGATATTAGAAAGGAAAGAAAATGGCTATCAGAACTATTCGCGAATTAGGAGATGCAGTGCTTACCAAAAAGTGTAAGGAGGTGACTGCAATGACTCCAAGGCTTGAAACTCTTATTGAGGACATGCTTGATACTATGTATGAGGCAGAAGGTGTTGGCCTTGCGGCTCCCCAGGTGGGCATTTTAAAAAGAGTATGTGTTGTCGACATAGGGGATGAGGAGGACGAAAACGCTCCTTATGTCATGATCAACCCTGTTGTTCTCGAAACCGATGGGGAACAGACCGATTATGAGGGCTGTTTAAGCTACCCAGGAATGGTGGGCAAGGTAACACGCCCCAATTATGCCAAGGTGAGGGCACTTGATTTTAACATGCAGCCCTACGTGGTTGAGGGTGAGGGCCTGCTTGCAAGAGCATTCCTTCATGAGATCGATCACCTTGACGGCACAATGTACGTTGATAAGGTCGAAGGCAAAATCATAACAAGCGAGGAGTTCCAGGAACTTTTGAAAAAGGAAAACGGTGAAGAATAGTATGGATATGGTTTTTATGGGGACACCTGATTTTGCGCAGGTGCTTCTTAAAAAATTATATGAGGCTGGACATAATATCACTCTTGTTGTGACTCAGCCGGATAAACCAAAGGGGAGAGGTAAAGAAATGGCCTGCTCTCCGGTTAAGGAGTATGCACTGTCGGTGGGCCTTCCCGTCTTTCAGCCTGTTAAAATAAAAACAGAAGAGGCGGTTAAAGAACTTTCCGAATATAAGGCGGATATTTTTGTTGTTGCGGCCTTCGGGCAGATATTATCAAAGGAAATCCTGGATATGCCCAGGTACGGCTGCATAAACGCCCATGCTTCGCTTCTTCCCAAATATCGTGGCGCATCTCCCATTCAGTGGGCGATAATGCAGGGTGAGAGTGAATCGGGCGTTACCATAATGCAGATGGATGAAGGACTTGACACCGGAGATATGCTGACGAAGGCAGTTGTTCCCATTCTTGATACCGACACCGGAGAGAGCCTTCATGATAAGCTTGCATCAGCCGGCGCAGAGCTTTTGCTTGATACACTTTCTCTAATAGAAGAGGGCAGGGTAGTCCCGCAAAAACAACCAAAGGAATGTGATTCCTACGCAAAGCTTTTAAATAAGCAGATGGGTGAACTTGATTTTTCAAAAAGTGCATTGGAAAATGAACGGCTCATAAGAGCCTTTACACCATGGCCGGGAACATATACATATACTGATGGAAAGATGCTGAAAATCCTTAAAGCATCAGTACAGGATGGAAATGTAAAGAACGAGGAGTACGGCAGGGTCATTGCCACTGATAGAAACGGGATTTTAATCTCCTGTAAAATTGGGAATCTTCTTGTTACCATGGTTCAGCTTGAAGGTAAAAAGAAAATGGAGGTCAGGGACTTCCTCTTAGGCTATAAGCTTGAAAACGGAGCAATACTCGGAAGGCAGGTATAGGCATGAGATATTATAACTACGGATACGGATATGGCGGAGGGTGGACCTACATCCTTGTTATAATCGGAATAATCATAACAACAGCTGCATCTTCACATGTTAAAAGCACCTTTAAAAAGTATGCAAAGTATGCGGCAAGCTGCGGATATACAGGCGCTGAAGTTGCTGCGGCAATACTTAAAAGAAACGGGCTTTATGATGTGAAGGTGGGAAGAGTTTCCGGCAGCCTTACGGATCATTATGACCCCTCCGGCAAGGTGGTAAATTTATCGGACAGTGTTTATGGCGAAAGATCGGTTGCGGCCCTGGGAGTTGCCGCACATGAATGTGGGCACGCACTCCAGCATGACGAGGGTTATTTCCCACTGACCTTAAGATCCAGGCTGGTGCCTCTTGCAAACATAGGATCAAAGGCCGGACTGCCCATAATAATCATTGGGGTTATCCTGTCATGGTTTCAGCCTCTTATTACTTTAGGAGTTATCCTCTTTTCCTTTGGCGTGATATTTCAGCTGGTAACTCTCCCGGTTGAGTTTGATGCATCGAAAAGAGCCCTTGCCTGTCTTGAAGAAATGGGACTTGTTAAGGATAATGAGCTTTCGGGTTCAAAGAAAGTATTAAAGGCGGCGGCGGAGACATATGTGGCATCTGCTGCTGCGGCAATATTATCACTTTTAAGACTTATAATGATATACGGCGGCGGAGGCAAGAGAAGACGTTGACGGATACAAGAATGGCGATATATGAGGCGTTGCTTGAAGCGGAAAGGGGCGAGGATACTCCGGGAAGCATACAGAAAGCGATGCTTGATAAGTACGCATATCTTGAAAAACAGCAAAGAGCATTTATGCATTTTATGTATGAGGGCGTTATCGACAAAAAGATAACGCTTGATTACGTTATAGACTCTGTAAGCTCGGTTCCTGTAAAAAAAATGAAAAAACCCGTTAAGTGTCTTTTGAGAATGGGAGTCTATCAGATACTTTACATGGATTCGGTGCCTGACTCCGCAGCCTGCAACGAAACGGTTAAAATTGCCAAAAAGAAGCATTTAAATAATCTTTCCGGCTTTATAAACGGAGTCTTGAGAACTGTTTCAAGAGAAGGAAAAGGCATTGCTTATCCTGATAAGAAGAAGGATGTTTTATCCTATCTGTCCGTTGCCTATTCAATGCCGAAGCTCATAATCGAATCCCTCATAAATGACTATGGGCAAAAAAAGGCGGAGGGAATCCTTAAAAATTTATTATCTGAACGTCCTCTTATGGGAAGAAGCATGATTTCAGCATGCAGTACGGATGAGCTGCTCCATAAACTGAATGGGAAAGAGGGCATAAAAGCCCAAAGGATCGACGGTCTTGAAGCTTTCAAACTTCAAGAACTTGATGCCCTTACCGATATGGAAGAGTTTAATGAGGGACTATTTACGATACAGGACATAAGCTCCCAGCTTGTATGCAGGATTGCCGGAATCAAAAAGAACGATATGATACTTGATGTCTGTGCCTCTCCCGGAGGTAAGACAATGCATGCAGCAGACATCTTAAAAAGTCTTGGATCGGATAGGGGATGCGTTACTGCCTGTGATGTGTCTGAAATAAAAACGGAAAAAATCCTTGAAAATGTAAGAAGATGTCATCTTGATAATGTGATGGTAAAGGTATCGGACGCCACTGTGCTACGGCCTGAGGATACGGAAAAATATGATATAGTTCTATGTGATGTGCCCTGCTCGGGATTTGGAGTTATGGGCAGGAAAAGGGACATTAAGTACGGAATAACCGTGGAGGGACTTAAAAGCCTGGATCGTCTTCAGACGGACATAATCAATAATGCCGTAACCTATGTTAAAAAGGGCGGAGTCTTTATTTACTCGACCTGTACCATGCGAAAAGCCGAGAATGATGAGAAGTTTAAGTATATAAAGAATGTGCTTAATTTAGAACCGGTTGACTTTTATGATGAGTTACCTAAGGCTTTAAAAAAGGAAAGCGCCCATGATGGATTCCTGCAGCTTTTTGCGGGAGAAAATGATACTGACGGCTTTTTTATTGCTAAATTTCACACACGTGCATAATACAACATGTTGTGGTCATATAATTAAAAATTATAATATATTGTGGTTATAAGCTGAGATTATGATGGAAAACACATCCGATATAAATTTCATAAATAAGAGAGAGGATATAAGAAGTCTAACAAGAAGCGGCATTTTGTCGGCAATTCTTGAACTTTCGGAGAAAAAGTTCAGGGCTGACCAGCTTTTTGACTGGCTTCATAACAAATGTGTCGATGATTTTGACGACATGAAGAACCTCCCAAAGGAACTGAAAAAGGCGCTTTCCGAAAAGTATGAGCTTCGCAGGGTCATAATAGAAGATGTGCTTATATCAAAGATAGACGGTACGCGAAAGTACCTCATGAGGCTTGATGATGGAAATATAGTTGAGTGTGTTCTCATGAGATATGAGTATGGCAACTCCATATGCATATCCTCTCAGGTGGGATGCAGGATGGGGTGCCGGTTCTGTGCATCAACCCTTGACGGCCTGGTTAGGAATCTTACTGCAGGAGAAATGCTGGGGCAGATATATGCCGTAAAAAAGGATATAAACGAAAAGATAGGTCATGTGGTCATTATGGGCAGCGGAGAACCCATGGACAATTTTGATGAGATAGTTAAGTTCCTTGAGATGATCACCGATGAAAAGGGGCAGAATTTAAGCGGCCGGAACATTACAGTTTCAACCTGCGGCCTTGTTCCCAAGATATATGAGCTTGCGGATATGAAACCCGCACTGACACTTGCGATTTCCCTTCATGCCACAACAGATGCAAAACGCAGGGAAATAATGCCCATTGCCAACAAATATTCAATTAATGAAATACTGGATGCCTGTCGATATTATTTTGAACAGACGGGAAGGAGGCTGACCTTTGAATACTCCCTCATATCCGGGGTTAATGACACAAAAGAGGATGCTGAACGACTTTCGAATATTGTGGGAGGAGTAATGGGCCATGTTAACCTGATACCCGTTAATCCCATTAAGGAGAGAGACTACGTTTCAACGGCTCATAATGGGGTTTTGGCCTTCAAAAATAAACTTGAAAAAAACCATATAAATGTTACTATTAGAAGGGAAATGGGCCGTGATATTGAGGGCGCCTGCGGGCAGTTAAGGCGCAAGTTTATCGCGTCCCAAAAAGGAGAAGATAAATGTTAAAGACATATTCGATGACTGACATCGGACGAAAACGCAAGCTGAATCAGGATTGCGTGTATACCTGTGAGCATCCTCTGGGGAACCTTTCGAATCTGTTTATAGTAGCAGACGGAATGGGAGGTCATAAGGCCGGAGATTATGCATCAGCATATACCGTTAAGGCAATAGAACGGGAAGTTGAAAACTGTGAGTATACCGCACCTGTAAGGATACTGCGTGAGGCAATCGCGGTTGCCAACAGGGAGATCTATGAGAAGGCCAGCACAGAGGAAGACTTCCTCGGAATGGGGACTACCACTGTTGCGGCAACAATCACGGATGATGTCATGTATGTTGCGAATGTGGGAGACAGCAGACTGTATCTGATAGATAAGGGAATAACACAGGTCACAAAGGATCATTCCCTTGTTGCCGAAATGGTACGCGTGGGTACTCTTGCCGCGGATGAGGCAAGGCTTCATCCGGATAAGAACATAATAACAAGGGCAATTGGGGCTGCCCCTGATGTGGAGATTGATTTTTTTGAGGTAGAGCTTAAAAAGGGTGATCTGATACTTATGTGTACGGATGGCCTGACGAACATGGTTGAGGATGAGGAAATATGCCGTATCGCAAGATCCTGCAAGGATGTTGCCGAGGTGGCAGAGGAGTTAATCAAGATGGCCAATCATAACGGCGGCAAGGACAATATCGGCGTTGTTATAATTGAACCACTTGCAGATGAGGTGTAATTGATGCTTAATAATGGAACGATCCTTGGGGATCGCTACGAGGTCATGGATCTTATAGGCAGCGGCGGAATGGCTGATGTGTATAAGGCAAAGGACCATAAATTAAACAGACATGTTGCCATAAAGGTTTTACGGCAGGAGTATGCCAATGACCGGAATTTTGTATCAAAGTTCCGGGCAGAAGCCCAGGCTGCCGCAGGCCTTATGCATCCGAATATAGTTAACGTATATGATGTCGGTGAGGAAAGAGGCCTGTATTATTTCGTGATGGAACTGGTTGAGGGCATTACCCTTAAGCATTACATCGAGAAGAAGATACGCCTTACGGTTAAGGAAGCCGTAAGTATCGCAATCCAGGTTTCCATGGGAATTGAAGCCGCTCACAATAACGGTATTATCCACAGGGATATAAAGCCCCAGAACATAATGATCTCAAAAGAGGGCAAGGTTAAGGTGGCTGATTTCGGCATTGCCAAGGCCGTATCAAGTGATACCATAACCCAGCACGCCATGGGCTCAGTGCATTATACGTCACCGGAACAGGCCAGAGGAGGCTATTCCGATGCAAAGAGCGATATTTACTCAATCGGTATAACTTTATTCGAGATGGTAACGGGTCATGTGCCTTTCGATGGTGATACAACAGTGGCGATAGCCATTAAGCATATCCAGACGGAAATGCCTTCTCCAAGGATATATGTGCCGGACGTGCCCATAAGTGTTGAAAAAATCATATCCAAGTGTTGCCAGAAGAATCCCGACAGAAGATATGCTTCAACGGCGGAGCTTATTGCGGATCTGAAGCATTCCCTTATGAATCCGGATGAGGATTTTGTTGTAATAAACAATCCGGCAAGCTCAGAGGGCACCAAGACCATATCCGATGATGACCGTAATCAGATACGTTCCCAGACCTCAATGGTAAATGGCCGGGCATACGACAGCATCATCCCTTCCTACGGCAATCAGCCCCAGCAGGGCTACGGTAATTCGGCCGGATATAATACGGGAGCCGGATATAACGGAGCGAATGGCTACAATACCGGATCCGGTTATGGAAATGCATCCGGATATAATACCGCACCTTCATATAACGATGCTTATGGCGCAAACAGAGGTGCAGTGGGCATTGATGATGAGGATGATGATGAACTTTTCAATGTCCGTCATATTTCAAGAAATCAGAATCAGTACGATACCGGATATGAGAACGGTTACGGAAACGGATATGAGGATGAATATGAGGAAAGCCCCCGCAGAGAAAGGGTAAGAAGAGAGGACGATAAGCGCTCATCTTCAAAATCCTCAAAATCTTCAAAGGGCGGTAAGAAGGATAAAAACAAGAAAAAATCCTCTGCTCAGAATTCAAGAAACGGTTATTACGAGGAGGATTCAAGAAGGTCATCCCGGGATATCGGAAGATATTATCAGGATAATGAGTATTATTCCGAGGATCCTGATGATGATGTGGATCCCAAAATGGAGAAAACCATTACGATCCTCATGATAATCCTTGCCGTTATCATCACGATCGTGGCGATAGTAGTCATAGGAAGGGTGTTCGGTGCTTTTTCTTCATCTTCAGATGGGGACGATATTTCAATAACAACTTCATCTGATACCGTTACTGTTCCTGATGTGGTTGGAAAATCAGTTGCTGATGCTTCAGAGGCTTTGACAGCTGCGGGCCTGACAGCCAAGGCCACATATGCGGAGTCCACGGAGTATGAAAAGGATTATATAATTTCGCAGGACATAGAGCCGGGAACAGCCGTTGAGTCCGGAATGGTTTTAAACCTGGTGGTTTCATCAGGCAAGGTTGTAGGTGTAACGGTACCGGACGTTGTGGGCAAAACAGAGGCTGAAGCCAAGGTGGCTCTCGAGAACGAGGGCTTCACCATGCAGAAGCAGCTCCAGGAGAGTTCTACAGTCGAGAAGGGAGTTGTAATATCCCAGTCACCCTTAGGTGCTGAGAGTGCACCCTCAGGATCTGCCATAACCGTTGTTGTAAGCTCCGGCGTTGGCTCCTCAGGCGAGGTGGAGGTGCCTGATCTTGTAGGCAAGGATGAGGCAACAGCCAAGGAATTGTTAGAGGCCGCAGGCCTTAACTGGTCTACGGTATCCGAAGAGAATAATGACTCCGTTCCCGAGGGACTTGTCTTATCCCAGACCTATGCTGCCGGGACAATGGCGCCAAGCGGAACAACTGTTGACTTTACGGTAAGTCTTGGGCCAGAATCAAGTACTTACAGTTTAAGCGTCACCATTAATGCTCCGGGAACCTATGCCGAAGGGTCGGAAGCCATAGTTATACTTATGAGCAATGCGGGAGCTGAAATAAACAGATATTCAGTTACTTCCTTCCCCTATACTCTTAACGAAACGGGAATCCAGGATATTGAATCCGGTTATGTTACGGTTACATACCTTGATGTTTCAGGGGCATGGCAGACAACTTCACCGGTCGCAGTTACCTTTGCAAAGGAATAGCCAATGCAGGGGAGAATTGTTAAAGGAATAGCGGGATTTTATTACGTTTACACAAGCGAGTTCGGAATAATGGAATGTAAGGCGAAGGGTGCGTTCCGAAAGGATGGAATAAAGCCCCTTGTGGGGGATATCGCGGAGGTTGAGCTGATTTCAAAGGGTCCGCTTTTGGGTAATGTGACTGATATATATCCAAGAAGCAATGAGCTTATACGGCCGGCTGTCGCCAATGCAGACCAGGCGCTTATTATATTTGCATTAAGAAAGCCGGAGCCTAATTTTGTTACTCTCGATAAAATGATTTTGCAGTATGCAGCACAGGGTCTGCCTGTGCTACTCTGCTTTAATAAGGAAGATCTTGCGGACGATGACTTTATAGGAGAGGTACTTAAGGACTATGAGGGCAGCGGATGCAGATGCTTTGTGACAAGCGCTCAAAAAGGTCATGGCATAAGTGAACTTAAGGATGCCCTTAACGGGAAGCTTACTGTTGTCGCGGGGCCTTCGGGAGTCGGAAAATCATCCATTATAAACCTTTTGCTGGGAGAGGATGTCCAGGAAACAGGGGACATAAGCAAAAAGCTTAAGAGAGGAAAGCATACCACAAGGCATTCAGAAATCTTTCCTTTATCAGGGGATACGTTTATAATGGATACCCCGGGATTCGGAAGCTTCGAGGTCTTTGATGTAAAGGCAGAGGAGCTTGCAGGATATTACAAAGAGTTTGAAGCCTTTGATTCCTGTCGCTTTACTCCCTGCTCCCATACCCATGAGCCGGAATGCGGCGTCAAATGTGCGGTTGAATGCGGAAAAATATCAAAAAGAAGATATGATGACTATGTGCAGATTTATAATGACCTTTCTGCTGTAAGGAGATATTAAATGTATATTTTATCACCATCTATACTGGCTGCCGATTTTGCAAGGCTTGGCGAACAGATAAAGGAAATAGAAAAAAATCCCGGAGCTGATTACATCCATTTTGATGTTATGGACGGAATGTTTGTTCCGAACCTATCATTCGGAATACCGGTTCTTAAGTCCTTAAGAAAGGTGACGGATAAGGTTTTGGATGTCCACCTTATGATCGAGGCACCGGAGAGGTATATAGACAATTTTGTCCATGCGGGAGCCGATATAATAACCTTTCATATTGAGGCGTGCAAGCATCCTAAAGAGGTGATAGAGTCAATCCATCTGCGGGGGAAAAAGGCGGGAATAGCCATAAAGCCCGGAACTCCGGTTGATGAACTCAGGCCCTTCTTCGGACTTGCGGATATGTTTCTTGTTATGACAGTTGAGCCGGGATTCGGAGGACAGAGCTATATGGATATCTGCACCGACAAGATCAAGCTTTTGAAGAAAATGCTTGAAAAGGACGGATTTGATACGGATATTCAGGTTGACGGCGGTATAACGAAGGACAATGTTGACGTTGTACTTGATGCGGGGGCCAATGTTATTGTAATGGGCTCGTCCATCTTTAAGGGAGATATTGCCGAAAACGTTAAGTACTTTGCGGAACGCTTTTCCAAGTATTAAAAGGAGTTTTTAATGAAGAATTATATTAAGATAGCCCGTCCCGATCACTGGGTTAAAAATGCATTCATCCTGCCCGGTGTCGTGATAGCAATATTACTGACTGATTTTACCTTTTCGTGGCAGGTCATCCTGGATCTGATCGTAGGCTTCATGGCAACCTGCTTTATCGCCTCGGCCAATTACGTGATCAACGAATGGCTGGATGCAGAGTTTGACAAGTATCATCCCACCAAAAAGTACAGACCGGTTGTTTCGGAAAATATGAAGTTTTCATATGTGATGCTTGAGTATGCGCTCCTGATAGTTTTGGGACTGGGACTTGCGTTTTCTCTTAATATGCCCTTTTTCCTTGTGGAGGTATGGCTTCTTGTTATGGGCGTACTGTATAATGTTAAGCCTATAAGAACTAAGGATATTCCGTATCTGGACGTTCTGTCGGAATCCATTAATAACATGATAAGGCTCCTGCTTGGGTGGTTCATAATCAATACAACCTACCAGCCGCCTTCAAGCATCCTGATAGGATACTGGTTTGCAGGCGCTTTTCTTATGGCTACCAAGAGATTTGCGGAGTACAGGATGATAGGAGACCCTGAGAAGGCGGGACTCTATAGGAAGAGCTTCGCCCATTATTCTGAGATAACACTGCTTGTATCATCGTTTTTCTATGCAATGTGTGCAACCTTCTTTATAGGCATTTTCATGATCAAGTACCGCATTGAATACCTGCTTGCGATGCCGTTTGTTTTCGGACTGTTCTGTTTTTACCTGTATATCGCCTTTAAGCCTGACTCGGCGGTCCAGAAGCCGGAGAAGCTTTATAAGGAGAAAAAGCTGCTTATTTATATAGCCTTTTTATGTGTGTGGCTGCTGATACTTACCTTTGTTGATGTTTCAGTACTTAATTACTGGGTTGATATCAGACTTATCGGAGTATAGATTTGGCGGATGAGAGAAAAAAGATAAATACAAAAAGACCCTTTAAAGATTATGAGCTGTATGTATTTGATCTTGACGGAACACTTTATTTTCAGAAAGAGCTGCGTCTTATCATGGCAGGGCGCCTTTTAGGCTATTACATATGCCACCCATTTTCAGTGAAGGAACTTTTGATTGTCAAAAAGTTCAGGGAGGTCAGGGACGGCTGGAGCGATCTTTCGGGGGATGTTGATAAAAAGCAGTACATGGCTGTTGCAAAGGCCTTTAATACAGATGCTGTGGCTGTTGAAAAGGTGATCAGAAGGTGGATCTATGTTAATCCACTTGATGCCGTTGCAAAATCAAAGGATAAAAAACTTATCGAGGTTATTGAAAAACTTCATGAACTTGGAAAAAGAGTCGTGATCTTCTCAGATTACCCCACTGAGGATAAGCTTAAGGCACTTGGAGTCAGGGCCGATGGGCAGTACTGCTCATCTGATAATGCAATAGGTGCCCTTAAGCCCTCCGGCAGGGGTCTTAAAGTCATAATGAATGACTTTTCAACAGACAATAAAGATGTTATAATGGTCGGCGACCGTCTTGAGAAGGATGGTATGAGCGCTGCAGATGCGGGATGTGATTATCTGATCCTTGAAAGAGGACGGAAAAAGCGTAGTATGCAGTATGATCTTATGGCGCTTAAGTAGCGTTTATAAAAATATTTATAATTTTATATGAAATGTTCGGTGCCCGGAGAAGTCCGGGGTAAAAGGGAAACAGGTGCAAATCCTGTACGATCTCGTCACTGTAATTAGGGAGTCTTCATATATTATCCACTGGGAAACCGGGAAGGAATATGGAGGTTTTGATCTATAAGCCAGGAAACCTGCCGTTCATGATAGTACAGGAGAAATCCGGGCCACGAGTAATTGGTTGTACTTTTATAACAGGTACAATTTTGCTCCGCTTATTTTGCGGAGTTTTTTGTTGCTTTAGATTTCCTTCTGTGCGGATAACTTTATTTTTGACCGCGAAGACGGCAAAGGAGGAAAAATGAAGAAAAATGTTTTAAGCGTTCTGCTTGCGGGAGCAATGGTTGCCACATTGCTTTCAGGCTGTTCTGAGGCTGATGTTGAGAGTGCAGCCGCTGTGGCAGAGGAAGTGGCAAATGAGGTGGCAGAAGAGGTTAATGCCTCCGAGGAAGTAACCGAAGAAGAGGAAGTGGACGATCAGGCTATGGCAGATAATGTTGCTGCACTTATTGATGCAATTTATGTTCAGGAAAGAACCGATGAAACAGATGCTCAGTGTAAGGCTGCCAAGGAAGCCTGGGATGCTCTTACAGATGCCCAGAAGGAGCTTGTAGAGGGCGAAGAGGCTGATCCGGATTATTTCGGAAGAGACACAGGTGATGCATCCTTAGATGACCCCTTAAATGCTGATGATATCGGGGAAAATGAGATCCTTGTCTGCAGTTTCGGTACATCCTTTAATGACTCAAGAGCAGAGGATATTTCGGGCGCAGAGAAGGCAATTGCCGAAGCTTATCCTGACTGGTCGGTAAGACGTGCATTTACAGCCCAGATCATCATCAACCATGTTCAGGCAAGAGAAGACGAATTCATTGATAATATGGATCAGGCTCTTCAGAGAGCTGTTGATAACGGTGTTAAGAATCTTATCATCCAGCCTACCCACTTAATGCATGGCGCCGAATATGACGAGCTTTGTGAGGCACTTGATAATTACAGCGATAATTTTGAAAAGGTTGCAGTTGCAGAACCCCTGCTTGGCGAGGTGGGATCAGATGCAACTGTTGTTAATGACGATAAGAAGGCAGTAGCAGAGGCCATAACTGCAGCAGCTGTTGAAACAGCAGGCTATGATTCACTTGATGCGGCAAAGAAAGACGGAACGGCATTTGTATTCATGGGCCATGGTACATCCCATACAGCTAAGATTTCATATTCCCAGATGGCCAGCCAGATGGCAGATCTTGGGTATGATAATGTATTCATCGGAACTGTAGAGGGTGAGCCTGAGGAAACAGCATGCGAGAACGTTATTGCTGATGTTGCAGCAGCAGGCTATAAGAAGGTCATTCTTCGCCCTCTGATGGTTGTAGCAGGAGACCATGCCAACAATGATATGGCCGGTGATGACGATGATTCCTGGAAGTCCATGTTTACGGCATCAGGCAATTTTGATTCAGTAGACTGTCAGATTGCAGGCCTTGGACGTATTCCAGAGGTTCAGGCACTTTATGTTGCCCATACAGGTGCGGCAATAGATGAGCTTGGTGTTGAAGTAAAAAAAAACTGAATGATTCAGAGTCTTTAAAAGACGGAACCTACAGTGCAAAATTTGACACTGATTCAAGCATGTTCCATGTCAACGAAGCCAATGAGGGCAGAGGAACACTTACCGTTAAAAACGGCGAGATGACGATACACGTATCCTTAGCAGGTGACGGAATATTAAATCTGTATGTGGGTACGGCTGAAGATGCCCAAAAGGCAGGCGCTGATCTTTTAGAGCCCACAAAGGATACTGTAAAGTACAGTGACGGTACAGAAGAGACCGTAAACGGCTTTGATATCCCCGTTCCCATGCTTTCAGAGGAATTTGATGTTGCTCTTATCGGGAAAAAGGGAAAGTGGTATGATCACAAGGTTTCCGTATCTGACCCTGTAGCAGAATAAAATGAAAAGATTATGTAAACCAATATTATTAATACTTATGGCGATAGCTTTATGTGCTGCCCTTTCAGGCTGCACTGGCAGCGAAGAAGCATATGCCGATGGAACCTATGAGGCAAAAGTGACCTTAGAAGGCGGTTCCGGGAAGGCTTATGTTGAGTCCCCTGCCGATGTTATCGTAAAAGACGGAACATATTCTGCTATAATAGTATGGAGCAGTCCGTATTACGACTATATGATAGTAGACGGCGAGAAGTATGTTAATGAGGCAACGGAGGGTAATTCCACCTTTACGATACCCATTCCGAAACTGCCATCAAGCATTGATGTTATTGGCGATACTACGGCGATGAGCGTGCCACATGAGATAGAGTACACTCTGACCTTTGATACCGAAGAATGAGCATGAATTTAAAAGTTCTAAAATATTTAATATTCAGTTTAATAATGATGGCTCTGTGTGCATGTGGCACACAGAGCCATTCTGATGATAAAAATACTGTTGATTTTGCTTCATTATCAAAAACCGGCGAGTTGAAACTGTCCTATGCCGGCAGATATTCCGTAAGCGAGTACGGAGATTATTACCTCGCAAGTTTTGATAATGATACAAATCTTCTTATTGTGCCTGAGGGTGAAGATATCCCGCAAAACCTTCCGAATAATACAAGCGTTGTAACAAAGCCTATAAAAAACGCCTACATTGCATCATCTTCAATAATGGATATGATTGATTCCTTAGGAGCTCTTGATGGAGTTAAATTTGTAAGCACAAAGGAAGACGGATGGTATTTGGAAAATATAATAGGAGCCATGGAGGATGGCCGCCTTACGTATGTGGGTAAATACAACCAGCCTGATTATGAGCAGCTTCTTTCGGGAGGCTGTGACTTTGCAATAGAAAACACCATGATATGGCATAACCCGGAGGCTAAGGAAAAACTTGAGGAACTTAATATTCCGGTAATGGTGGAACTCTCAAGTTATGAAGAACACCCCTTGGGGAGACTTGAGTGGATAAAGCTATATGGCATTTTGTTTGATAAGGAAGATGAAGCCGAAAAAATATTCGATGAACAGGTAAGCGGTGTTGAGGAACTCACAGAGAGAGAACCCACGGGAAAAACTGTTGCGTATTTTTACATTACGTCAAATGGAATAGTCAACATTAAAAAGCCCACGGATTATGTCCCGAAGATGATAGAAATGGCAGGGGGAGTCTATCTCCCAGAAAGTATTTCAGAGGAGGAAGAAAATGCCCTGTCGACCTCCAATATGCAGTTTGAGGAGTTCTATGCCAAGGCAAAGGATGCTGATATACTGATATATAATTCACTTACCACAGGTGATGTTGCATCAATAGACGATATTGTTTCAAAAAACGCTCTTATGGCTGATTTTAAGGCTATTGAGAGGGGAAATGTATATTTATCCGGGGCTGACTTTTTTCAGAACAGTACGGGAGTGCTTGATATGGTCAGCGACTTGTCAAAGGTTATGAATGAAGAGGATTCGGATCTTAAATTTTTAAGAAAGCTTAACTGAAACAAATGAAAAACAGAAAATACGTTTACTCAATCACATATATACTGCTTGTGGTCATGATAGTTGTATTATCCTGGGTTAACCTGTGTGT
>R03__coassemble_818_pt1 | contig 16427 bp, 15 predicted proteins | sample R03__metabat2_high_PE_019 | metagenome-assembled genome bin R03
TTCACCCCTTCACAAACCTGAATACGGCGGCGCCGATGATCACGACATAACCGATGACACTCAGAATATCCGGCACCTGGCCGAAGATCAGGAAGCCCCAGATGGCGGCGAACAGGATCTGGCTGTAATCGTAAATGGAGATCTCTCTGGCAGGGGCGTGGGTGTAGGCCGCGGTTATGGACAGCTGCCCGCCGGTTGCCGCAAGACCTGCGCAGGTCAATATGATAAGCTGCTTAAGGGTCATGGGCTCATAGCCTGCGATGAAAAAGGGGAGGCATATGATAGTGGAGAAAGTCGAGAAGAACATGACTATTATGGAACCCCGTACACCTCTTTTTCCGAGTCGCCTTACGAAAGCATAGGCAATTCCGGCGCCCATCCCGCCGAGCAGTCCCATAAATGCGGGAAAAGCATCCATGGAAAATCCCGGCTTCATGACGAGTAGTGCCCCTATAAAGGCCATAATGACCGCACACCAGTCAACGGCAGAGGCCTTTTCCTTAAGCAGGAAGATGCTCACCAGAATGGCAAAAAACGGTGACAGCTTATTCAGCATATTTGCATCTGAAAGGTTAAGTCTGTCTATTGCATAGAAGTTGCAGATAAGCCCTAAGGTCCCGCAGATGGCGCGGACGAACAGATCGGGCCAGTCCTTTTTGGCTATCGTGATTTTCTCCCTGCTCCTAAGCAGCAGGACCCAGGACGCTATGGCTGCCACAAGATTCCGAAAGAGTGCCTTCTGCATGGTGGGCAGGTCGCCTGAGAGCCTTACAAATAAAGTCATCAGGGAAAAGAAAAAGGCTGCCATGAGTATGAAGAGGATTCCCTTGTTTTTTTCAGACTGTAATGGATTTTTCATTTATAAAAACATTGCTCCGTATAAACAGCGGATTATAAAAAAGCAAAATAATTTTAGTCTCAAATCATATTTTATACAACCAAAAGTGATATTATTGTCTTAATACAAGGAAAGGTGGTGCAGTTATGTATATTTCAGATGATATCCGTTATATCGGGGTGAACGATCATAAGGTAGACCTGTTTGAGGGGCAGTATGTGGTTCCGAATGGGATGGCCTACAATTCATATGTGATCATGGATGAAAAAATCGCCGTTATGGACACGGTGGATCAGAATTTCGGGGAGCAGTGGCTTGCAAACCTTGAAAAGGAGCTTGCCGGCCGTCAGCCTGACTATCTGGTGGTCCACCATATGGAGCCGGATCACTCGGCTAATATCGGAACCTTTGCCGCTAAGTACCCACAGGCGCAGATCGTATCTTCCATGCCGGCATTTAACATGATGCAGAATTTCTTCGAAACCGATTTTCCTGCGCAGAAGCTGGTGGTTAAGGAAGGCAGCACCCTGGAGCTGGGTAAGCATGTGCTTAACTTTGTGGGAGCGCCAATGGTGCACTGGCCGGAAGTGCTGATGAGCTATGAGAGCACGGAAAAGGTATTATTTTCAGCCGACGGCTTTGGAAAGTTCGGCGCACTTGATGCAGAGGAGGACTGGGCATGTGAGGCCCGCCGCTATTATATAGGAATCGTGGGTAAGTTCGGTGCTCAGGTTCAGGCTGTCCTTAAGAAGGCAGCAGGCCTTGATATTCAGACGATCTGTCCGCTCCATGGCCCCGTCCTTACCGAAAATCTGGGGTATTACATTGACCTCTACAACACCTGGTCAAGCTACGCTGTGGAGACCGAGGGTGTTATGATCGCATATACATCGGTTTACGGCAATACCAGGAAAGCTGCGGAATATCTTGAGTCAGAGCTGAAGGCGAAGGGATGTCCGAAGGTTGTTCTGTGTGACCTGGCAAGAGAAGACATGGCAGAGGCTGTAGAGGATGCCTTCCGATATGGGAAGATCGTGCTGGCAACCACTACCTATAACGGAGATGTTTTCCCATTCATGCGCACATTCATCAGTAACCTTACCGAGCGCAATTATCAGAACAGAAGGATTGCATTTATCGAGAACGGTGCCTGGGGACCGATGGCTGCGAAGGTGATGATGAAGCTCTTTGAGGAAAGTAAGAACCTTGAGATGCTGGGAACAGTTACGATCAAGGGCGCAGTCAAGGCAGAGAATAAGACTCAGCTCTCAGAACTTGCCGATAAGCTGATCTAATTTATGCCCAACGCCTCAAATGAGGCAAAATCATTATATCCAAGTGATTTTCCCGGAGGGAGTATGATGAAATTATCATCGTACTCCCCTTTTATTAGCTGGCGGATGATGCGGTTGGTTCCGGGGACCTCGATAAGCTCAAGACCAAGAAACTCTGCGGTCCTCTCAAAATGTTCACGGACAGCCTCCTTATCAAAACAGCCCGTGTCCAGCAGGGCAAGATGGGAATAGTTGCCATACATCATGTCCATGAGATCCGCGATGGTTTCGTCATCATAGTCATAGATCTCCTTAAAATGTTTGAACTGCTGAAAGGGACCTTCGTCGTCCTGGGTCCAGCCGGCGGTTGCATATATGATCCCCTTTTTAACAAGTTCGCGGCTCCGGCGCTTGCCGGTACACAGCATCATGTTGATGCAGTCGTCAAATTTGGGAATGATAAGAGTCGCTTTTTCGCTCTTAAGTCCTGCCGTGCCGTTGCCGCACAGTCCGTAGCAGAGCAGGATCTCATCATATTCCTGATGAGCATCTATTTCCTGCTGCAGGGTCTTAAGGAGCTTTTCAGGCTCTGCATGCAGGCCTCTGTCCATCATGACAACATCTATATCGCAATTTTCCTCCTTAAGAGCCTTATTTATTTCATCCTCGATCATGGAGCAGGCTATCATACAGCGGTTCATGGGAGTACCTCGTATATTTCAAAATGTTATTGGTAATAGGGTGCAAGCGAAAAATTATCAGCTGCTGACATATATTATAAACCGGAAAGTGCCGATGTTGAAAGCCGGGTAGTAATCATATGATTGGGATTTGAAAAAAATCACGTGGCAAAACAGAAATCATATGTCAAAGCATAGACTATAATAAAGTAAATAAAAATTGACAAAAACAGCTCATTATGTCTAATATTATTGACATAAGGAGTGAATGCAAATGCCGAAAAAATCAATTATCATACTGCCTGAAACCGAAGAAATCTTAAGCCGGATGGGATTGCAGATAAAATATGCAAGACTGCGCAGGAAGCTTTCTGCAGAGCTTGTTGCTGAACGCGCAGGAATCAGCAGGGCTACTCTTGTGGCAATCGAGAAGGGAATGCCATCAGTGGCGATGGGGTGCTATGCGGCGGTGCTGCATGCCCTCAACTATATGGATAAGGACCTGCTGCTGGTAGCTAAGGATGACGAACTGGGACGCAAATTGCAGGACCTGGATCTACCGGTGCATAAACGCGTTGCAAAGCGAGGATAGTATATGGAAAGCGAAAAGAAAATATATGTTTATGCTGATTTTCTTGATTATGAAAATGAGCCGGTGGGGACACTCTACATGTCACAGAACAGAGGAAAAGAACTCTGCTCATTTGAGTATGATAAAGACTGGCTGCTTCATGGGAGCATGGTGATTGATCCGGATCTTAAGCTATTTGGCGGCAGACACTACAGTAATGATGATAAAAATATCTTTGGAGCGTTTGCGGACTCATGTCCTGACAGGTGGGGCAGAAAGCTTATGGCAAGAAGAGAGGAACTAAGGGCAAAAGCGGCCAATGAAAAACCCCGAAAATTACTGGAGAGCGATTACCTCCTTGGGGTATACGATGAGGCCAGGATGGGCGGACTGAGATTCAAAACCGAACCGGATGGTGATTTTCTGTCAAATGACAATGATTTTGCAACTCCGCCCTGGACCTCACTTCGTGAACTCGAGGCGGCTTCTAGGTCGTTTGAGAATGACGATCTGGGACCGGATAATAAGTGGCTAAGGCAACTGCTGGCCCCGGGATCATCCCTTGGCGGTGCAAGACCTAAGGCCAATGTTGTGGACACAAAGGGAGAACTTTGGATAGCCAAATTCCCTTCGAGGCACGACGATTTTAATGTAGGAGCATGGGAAATGGTTACGCATGACCTCGCAAAATCATGTGAGATTGACGTGCCCGAAGCAAGGCTTGAAAAGTTTTCTGACCTTGGATCAACATTTCTTGTGAAAAGATTTGACAGGAGTGGAAGCAAGAGAATTCACTTTTCATCTGCCATGACAATGCTTGGGAAAAATGACGGAGCGGATGCTTCGGACGGAAGCAGTTATCTGGAAATAGCCTCTTTCTTAAAGGCCAATGGGGCAAGCCCTAAGAGGGACCTGAATGAACTCTTCAGACGAATCGTGTTCAGCATGGCGGTTTCCAATACGGATGACCATCTCAGAAACCATGGATTCATTTTATCGGAAAAAGGGTGGGAACTGTCGCCGGCATATGATATCAACCCCGATATATATGGAGAATATCTGTCCCTGAATGTTGATTCGGATAGTTCCGGAATTGATTTTGACATAGCAATTGAAGCTGCGCCTTATTACGGCATAAACCGGACCGATGCAAGTTCTATTGTGGATGATATTAAGATGAAGGTTGGTAAGAATTGGAGGACTCTCGCGGGAAAATACGGGATCAGCCGTAACGAGACAGAGAGAATGAGTCCGGCATTCGGACTGTGTGAGGTGTAGGGAAAATCACGAAATCACCCACTCAATCCCCCTCACAACCCTTCCCTCCGGGTCGGTGAAATGGCTGCCCTCGTTCCACTCGAAGGTGCAGGCTTTAGTGAGGCCATCAGCCTGAATCATTTCATATACATCTCGGGTCGCATCTCCGACCGTACCCATCAGAGGATTCCGGGCCTTAGGCTCCTTGCGGCCGAGGCTTAGGTATATTTTTGCCTCTTTCTTAAGGCAGTGAGTCCTGACATACTCCGTAAGATCAGGATACCACAGCGATCCCGAGCAGCACACAGCGCCGTCGAAGGCATCTGTATTATAGAGACTCCACAACGCAAAAAGCCCGGCCAGGGAATAGCCGGCGATATAGATTTCGGTGGGCCGCATGATTTTCCTAATTTCAGACACACACTCGTTCACGATGTATGAGAGAGTCTCGGGCCCATGCCCGCCAAAAGCCCTTCCGTTAAGCCTTGCATCCGTCTCCCAGGGCGTAAGAGCGTCATCCCAATCTTCCACATATACAATACAGAAGTTAAAATCACATCCGCAGGATTTTTTGATTTTTCTGTAAAAATCATGCCCGTCCGGCAGCATCTGCTCGTTTGAGATCAGGATCACGCAGGGGGAAAATTCGGTTGATGAATTAATATTTACAATCCTTAACATGAATCCATTGTAACATTAAGGAAAGCGCTTCGCCATAGCCGGCAATAGGGCGTGCTCACATTGATTTATCAAGCCAAATCTGATAAAATATTCTTTAATTTTTATTGATATAGAATTCGGATTTGCAGCAGGCTAACCGTACCTGTGAACCGGGTTTTTTTTATAAGAGAATATGTGAAAGAGTGATACTTGATGACCGGAAAAACGATGGAATCGGAATTACAAACCGATAATGGGGGAAACAGCCCAAAAGAGAAGAAAAAACTTTTCCCCATAATAATAATAATAATAATCGTGCTGGCGCTCTCCGGCGGTGTCTATGCGCTCGTTAACCGGACACTTGTTGAATCGAATATTGAGACCATGACGGAGATGTCGGCCCATGATAATGTTTCCTTAACGACCATCCTGAATGATGAATGGGAAAGCATGGAGGTCCTTAAGTCCATGCTAAAGAGTGGTGGTGTCATGACAGAGAGGCAGCTTCTTGATACTCTGCGCACTTACAATGAGCACTATACAAAGAGTATGGCGATGGTGGTAGATGAAAACGGAGTGTGCTACAGAAGCGACGGCGTGATCACCGAGATGCCGGAACTGGTTGAAAATCTGTCAAAATATGATGGTGATTTTGTCTTAAGACAGGACGATAATTTCCGTGAAACGCCGGAAGCGAAAAAAGAGTATCTGGTATTCGGTAAATGCATTTCCGGCATTCAGATTGACGGTCACAACTTCAAATATATTATCAGGCGTGTGAAGATATCGGAGCTGGATGACAAGTTAAGACTTGACAGCTTCGGCGGCGAAGGTCTGGCAAGCGTGATCGATCGGGATGGTTATTTCATCATAAAATTAAACCGTACCGGCAGTTTGGTGGAAAGGGATAATTTTCTTGAAAATTTAAAGGGTGCCAGATTTTACGGCGGCCTAACCTATGATGAAATAATGAAGACTGCGCAGGAAAATCCGGAGGGAATCTCCTTTGAGGCAAAGTATGGCGGAATACGTTATGTGGTCCGCATTGCAGCATTACAGAATACGGACTGGTATTATGCGTCTTTGGTGCCCATGAGCGTCTTCTCTTCCGTAACGAACAGAATCCTGGGTCTGGTATTTGTTCTGGTCCTTTCTGTCATTGCCGCAATCCTGGTCATGGTGGTCATGTGGACCAAGACCCAGCGCGACCGGCTGAAAATCGCAGAAGAACACAGGACACAACTTTCGGAAGCCCTTAGCATGGCCCAGCAGGCCAATCGTGCTAAGACGACCTTCCTAAACAACATGTCCCATGACATCCGTACACCGATGAATGCCATTATCGGTTTCACAGCCCTGGCTACGAAGAGCATTGACAATAAGGAAACGGTGCTGGATTATCTGACGAAGATCGCGCAGTCATCGGATCACCTCCTCAGCCTGATCAATGACATCCTGGATATGAGCAGGATCGAGAGCGGAAAGGTGACGATAGATGAGAAGGAGGAGGAACTCTCGGATATCCTTCACAGCATCCGCAATATTTTCCTTGCTGATATCAAGGCCAAGAATCTGGACCTGTTTATCGACACCATGAATATTAAGAATGAGCATATCATCTGCGATAAGCTAAGGCTCAACCAGGTACTTTTAAACATTATTTCCAACGCCGTTAAATATACACCGAACGGCGGAATGATCTCATTGAAGATCAGGCAGGAAGAGATGATGCCGGACGGCAGGTGTTATTATGAATTCCGCATCCGCGATAATGGTATCGGTATGAGCGAGGAATTCAGGCAGACCATCTTTGAACCCTTTACCAGGGAAAAGACCTCAACCATCAGTGGTATCCAGGGAACCGGCCTTGGCATGGCTATTACCAAAAATATAGTCGATATGATGGACGGTACCATTAGCTGCACAAGCAAACAGGGTGAGGGCAGTGAATTTGTGGTAAGGGTGCCTCTGCATATTCAGGAAAATTATGTGGAGGAATCTATCGACTGCTCCTTTGCAAACGGAGTCCGTGCACTGGTTGTGGATGATGACATGGATGCCTGCACAAGTGTGGCTGGAATGCTTCGTGATATCGGTATGAGAAGCGAATGGTGCGTATCCGGTAAGGAGGCTGTTGTCAGAAGTGAAGAGGCCTTTGCGATCCATGACCGTTATGAGACATATATCATCGACTGGATGATGCCGGATATGAACGGTATCGAAACAGCCAGACGGATCCGTAAGGTTGTTGGTCCGGATGCTCCCATCATAATCCTTTCCGCTTATGACTATTCGAATATTGAGACGGAAGCGAGAGAGGCCGGAGTTACGGCATTTATCACTAAGCCGATATTTGAATCGGATCTTAAGAGAACACTTGCAAAGGCTTATGGAGCAGAGCAGACATCAGGACAGGAAACAGCCGGCCCGAGCTTTTCAGGGAAACGTATTCTTCTTGTTGAGGATAACGAACTGAACCGAGAGATTGCAACCGCCATCCTCGAAGATGAAGGAATCGAAGTGGAGACGGCTAATAACGGTCAGGAGGCCTGCGATACTTTGCTTGAAAAGGGCGCCGGATATTACGATCTGGTGCTGATGGATATCCAGATGCCGGTTATGGACGGATATGAGGCAACGAGGACGATCAGGGCCTTTGAGGATGAGGAGCTTTCAAAGATCCCAATCTTTGCCATGACTGCCAACGCCTTTGACGAGGATAAGAAAAACGCATTTGATGCGGGAATGAACGGGCATATTGCAAAACCCATCAATATAAATGTATTAATGGAAGAATTGAAGAAAAATCTGATTTAAACATGGAGGAGTGGTGATGAAAATGAAAAAATTTATCAGTCTTGCGTTGTGTATGTGCTTGACGGCAGGTCTCCTTTCAGGCTGCGGTGCAAAGAAAAAGGATATCACCCTGGTACTGAAGGCACCGGCATTGTCTTTTGCCGAGAGTGCTCTGAGTACGGATATCCAAAGTGCCGGTGAGTTTCTTCAGGCGGCAGGAGATGCTTTTGCCCAGCAGTATACGGATGCCAATGTAACCGTTGAGGTCATTGAGTATGAAAATACCGAAGAAACAGCTTTTGTAGATGACTGCTATGACACGGAAGATGCCGTAGATGTTCTCTACAATGACTTTTTTACCATGGAAGCCCATGTGCATGACGGCAGAGTAGTTCCCCTGGACGATATTATTTCCGATGAACTTAGAGCCGACATTGCGGATACCTTTTGGAATCAGGGACAGATCAATGGCAAGACCTATATGATGCCCTATCTGTATCGTCAGAATGTACTGGTCTACAGCAACGAGTGGTTCAGAAAGGCCGGCCTTGATAAATATGTTTCTGACGGATCTACTGTTGAGACCTGGACAATGGATGAATGGGAAGAGATCCTTGCGGCCTTAAGAGAAGTCATGCCGGATACTTCATATCCGATGATGATGTATGCCCTTAACAATCAGGGAGATACACACATAACATGTTTACTCCGCTCACAGGGAAGTGATTTCTTTGATGAAAATATGAGATTTGATCTGGAAACTGAGGAAGGCATTGCAGGACTTCAGTGGATCAGGGACTGCATAGATAAAGGATATATGCCGGAAAATGCGGATGATATGGAAGCACTTACCTGCTATGATATGTTTTTGAGCGGTCAGATGGCCATCTTCTTCTGTAATGCAGCCAGTGAACCTAACTTTACGGACTATGGTCTTGTTAATTTCCCCACTGTGAACGGAGGCTGCAATACAAACTTCCTGACCGGTTTTGAGGTTTATGACAACGGCGATGCGGATAAGCTTGCGGTAGCCAAGGCTTTTGTCAAGTATGTTTACGAATCGGAATATATAGATTACGAGACCACATGCATGCCCTGCAACACCAGTATTGCCGAGGAGTATGCGGACTTCCTTGCGCCTTATCAGAAATATATCGATAATGCGGACAAGGGTGTAAATTTTACCGGAGGAAATCCTAACTGGCTGGGCGTCAGAAATGTATTTTATCTTCATATGCAGGATCTTGTAAGAGGCGACAAGACTCCGAAGGAGGTTGCCAGAGAACTGGATGAGGATGCGAATGCTGCAATCGAGGAAGGATATAGTAACAGTAGCCTTCATGAGTAATGGAAGTGATATAAAAAGGCCGATCACCAAAAGGTGACCGGCTTTTTCTTTGAGTTTAATTCCGGCACAGCTGCCATATGGCTACGGCACTGGCGGCGGCCACATTCAGGGAATCCACTCCGTTTGACATGGGAATGCAGACCGTATAATCGGACAGCTTAATGCGCTCCTCGGGGATCCCGTAGCCCTCGTTCCCCATTACTATTGCAAGCCTGTGCTCTTTCCCTAAGGCTGCATCGTCTATGTCGACTGACTTTGCCGTGAGGGCAAGGGCAGCAGTCTTAAAGCCTGCATTATGGAGCAGGTCCGTGTAATCTTCATTCTTTTTAAGAATGGTCCAGGGAACCTGGAATACGGTGCCCATGCTGACCCGGGCGCTGCGGCGGTATAAGGGATCGGCGCAGTCGCTTGTCAAAAGAACCGCATCAGCCCCGAAGGCGGCACTGTTCCTGAAGATGGAACCTGTGTTTATGGGATTCTCCACATCGTCAAGGACCACGATCCTTGCATTCTCCCTGCCTGCGAGACTATCCAGCAGCTCGGCGGCAGATGGAAGGGGACGCCTCTTCATAAGCCCCAGCACGCCGCCGGTGATATTATAGCCGGTGGTCTCGATCATCTGCTCATGGGGCAGCACATGCACTTCAACGGATTCGTTAAGCGCATCGATTATCTTAAGCATCTCAACCTCGGGAGGGAGTGGGTCAGAAGTATCTGACTGATTTTTCAGGCTGTAACATCTGTACCTGTCCAGTATCCTGTCCTCAATAAGCACGGACTTGGGCACGTACCCATCTGCGAGAGCCCGCAGCATTATCTTAGAGCTCTCTGCGAGAAAATAGCCCGGCTCCGGCTCATTGGCGTGATACAGCCTTGTCTCGCCTCTTTCATTATAGAGGCTTACATCTTCTTCGGTTAATGACTGGATGTTTGTGATTTTCAACATGGGTTTATTGTACCATAAAAATCTGCAACAGGCTTCAGTGCTGTGATATAATCATACTTGTGTCGTCGGGGACGGTTCTTTCCGGCATGTTTATGCCAGCTTTTAATTAAGAGGAGTGGAGAGTTGTTTAAGACTATTTTAAAGAAGACTTTATTAACGGGCGTCGCCTTGATAGCGGCCCTAATGGTAACATTCTGCGGGGGCAGGGATGTATACGCAAAATCACAAACCCTATATCCAAAGGCCAGGGATGTGAGCGCAGATGCGATGCATGCATATGTGCAGTCGGTGATATCCCAGGTCACAACAGCAGACATGACTAATGATCAGAAGCTTGCGGCCTGCTATAATTATGAGCTCGCTCACATGAAGTATAAGAGAAGCACCGCCAAAGGCGTTGCCGCAAGCGTTGAGGACTATGCGCTGGAGGCTTTCTTTACAGGGCAGGGGAACTGCTACAGATATGCGTCGATGTTTGCATATATGGCCGCGGAGCTTGGTTATGATGCCGAGATACATGCCGGAGAGTGCACCTCCAGTCACGGGGGCATGACGCCCCACAGCTGGGTGCAGATTAACTTTCCGAACGGAACAGCTCTTATATATGACGGATCCTTCGGAGACTCGGCCCAGGGCAAGAAGAATTATTTCGGAATAACTGAGGATCAGCACTCGAGAAAGCTCGTGACCCAGGAGATCTGGAAGGTCACATACTGACAATTTGAATCATGAAACCAGGAAATGAAATAAAATCTGAAAATATAATGAAACCATATTTCCCACTGTTTGTGGATATGAGTAATAAAAAGGCGCTTATAGTGGGCGGCGGCAGCATCGGAACAAGGAGAGCTTTGGCACTCCTTCCTTTTTGCGGGTCAGTATATGTGATGGATGAGCATCCATCACATGAGCTCCTTCGGAAAAGTCACGAGACGGACAGTCTCGCATTGATTCAGGAGGCCTGGAGGCTGACTACAGCTCCGGAACGCAGAGTGGTTGAAAAAGTTGACGAATTAAAAACCGAAACCGTTAACTCACTGTATGTGGACCCCCGCATAATGGATGTCGACCTCGTCCTTGCCTGCACCGATGACGCAGAAGTCAATGAAGATATCCATAATGCATGTGCGAGTAGGAATATTCCTGTGAATATCTGCAATGACCGTGAGAAGTGTGATTTTTACTTCCCGGGACTGGCGATGCAGGACGATGTTGTTGTGGGAATCACTGCCAGCGGGCAAAATCACGGGAAGGTCAGGAAGCTTAGGCAGGCGATCGAGAAAATACTGCATGCCAACAGGAATGGTTCTTGCTGACACACAAAATGATCGGTAACCTCCGTCCCCGGGTATCACTTTTATGTCAACTGATGATCGGTAACCTCCGTCCCCGGGTGTCATTTTTATGTTAACTAAGGAACAGCGATGAAGAGCGAATTTATCATAGGCAGCCGCGACAGCGCCCTTGCGGTGGCGCAGAGCCGGCTGGTTGTTAATTATATAAGGGAAAATCACCCGGAGATGAATCCGGCGCTCCTTACCATGAAGACCACGGGCGACGTTATATTAGACCGTCCTCTTGATCAGGTGGGCGGCAAGGGACTGTTCGTTAAGGAACTTGACAGGGCACTCATCAGCAGAAAGAGCGACTTATCTGTCCACAGCTTAAAGGACATGCCCATGGAGATTCCCGGTAAGCTCCCCATAATTGCCTATTCAAAACGTGAGGATCCGAGGGATGTGCTGGTGCTTCCCAAAGGCGGGCAGGAGCTTGACTTATCAAAGCCCATCGGAACCGGCTCACTGCGGCGCAGGCTCCAGCTTGAGAAAATCTTCCCGGATGCTTCATTTAAAAATGTCCGGGGCAATCTTCAGACCCGTTTAAGAAAGCTTGATGAGGGGGAATATGGTGCCATAATACTTGCTGCGGCAGGAATGAAGCGGCTTAATATGGAGGACCGCATCAGCCGCTATTTTACCGTGGATGAGGTGATACCGGCAGCAGGCCAGGGAATCTTAGCGCTCCAGGGAAGAGAGGGAGAAAACTATGATTTTCTTAATGGTTTTGCCGATGAGGATGCCAGGGACTGTGCACTTGCGGAGCATGCCTTTGTTGCAAAATTAAACGGCGGCTGCTCTTCACCTATCGCTGCCTATGCGGAAATCTCAGGCACTGACCTGACCTTAAGAGGCCTCTATTATGATGAAGAGACCGGAACAACCCATATAGATAAGATAACCGGCGACAGGACTGAGGCTGCAGAACTGGGCCTTAAGCTTGCGGAGGAACTACAATCATGTTCGTCATAACAGTAAACTACAAAAAAGCCCCCTCGGCGGTGCGTGAACAATATGCCTTAAGCGAGGAGGCAGCACGATCGTTTCTTAAAGAGCTTAAGGAAAGCGGGATTACCGAAGCAGTGTATCTAAACACCTGCAATCGGTGTGAGATATATGGGATCGGCGATGAGACAATGGCCCTGCGCATCTTTACTCATCTGGGAAAAGAGACAGGCGAGGACATGAAGAGATATTATGCCCTCTACGAGGATGGCGATGCCCTTAAGCACCTGTTCCGTGTGATATCCGGGATCGAGTCCATGGTCATCGGTGAGGACGAGGTGCTGGGCCAGATGAAGCACGCCTATGAATTTTCCAAGCAGGCGGGCATGACAGGCTATGCCTTTAATACGATTTTCCAGGCGGCCATAGCAACCGCCAAGCGCATCAAGACGGAGACAATGCTTTCCAAGTCCTCCGTATCCGTTGCCACCCTTGCGGCGGACAAGGCGAGAAAATCAATACCGGGGGATAAGACGATCCTCGTTATAGGTGCCAGCGGCGACACAGGCAGGAAGCTCACCAAGAATCTCCTATCCTTCCCTGAGTGTACAGTTTATGGGACACAACGGAACGTGCACGTATCGGAGGAGCGACTTAAAGTGGTCGGCTATGACGAGAGATATGATTTTATCGAGGATGCGGACGTGATAATAAGCGCCACAAAAAGTCCCCGCTTCACCATAACCGCCCCGAAACTTGAGAAGCTTGACATGACGAAGAAGCCCCACCTGTTCATAGACCTTGCCATTCCCAGGGATATCGATGAGGATGTTGTGAGGATCCCAGGCACGAGCCTTATAACCATAGCTGATATCGAAGCCCTTGCTCGTGAAAATAATGAACTTAAGATGGCGGAGGTCGACAGGGCGGAGCTTATGATAGAAGAGGACATAGATGAGCTTAAGAAGACCCTGAGCTTCCATGATTTTATGCCGCTTTTTGGCCGGCTGCAAAATCACGAGATCAGGGATTTTAAGCACTTCGTTTTCAATTTTCGCGACGCGGCGAATGCGGAGCAGTTTGAATGCTTTATAGAAGTCCTCAAAAAAATGGAGTCAGAGCTTGATGATGACAAACAATAATAACCACAAGTCAGGTTCGGTGACCCTTGTGGGCGCGGGACCTTATAAGGACCTTATAACATTGGCCGGCCTTAAAGCGATTAAATCCGGCGAAGTCATCATATATGATGACCTGATAGACCCGGAAACAGTGGCTTTTGCACCAAAAGATGCCGAGCTCATATATGTGGGGAAGCGATTTTCGGAGCACTCCCTTTCCCAGGAAGAGATCCAGAGTCTTCTGATTGAGAAGGCAAGGGAAGGCAGAAATGTTGTCAGATTAAAGGGCGGTGACGGTTATGTGTTCGGCAGGGGCGGCGAGGAAATGATCGCCCTCAAAAATGCGGGAATACATGCTGAGATAATCCCCGGCATCACCACAGGAGTTGCGGTGCCGGAGCATCTGGGAATCCCCGTGACCCATAGGGGAATGTCCCAGTCGGTTACCTTTATAACCGGCCACAGCGCAGGAGATTTAACTGAAAATTACGAGGCCTTAGCGCACCTTGACGGAACCCTTATTTTCTTCATGGGCATCCACAATGCGCCGGAGATAGCCTCAAGGCTTATGGAGCATGGAAAGAGCGCCGATACCCCGGCAGCGATCCTGTGCAATGGTTACCGCAGTAATGAAAAGAAGATAACAGGCAGACTGGGTGATATAGAAGAGCTTGTTAAGAATGCCAAAACACCGGCGCTTCTGCTGGTGGGGCCTGTTGCGGAGCTTGACCTAAGAAGTGCTGCTGCAAAGCCCCTGCAGGGCGTTAGTGTAACGGTAACAGGAACGGAAAGCTTTGCCGCCAAAATGTCGGATAAGCTCACAGCCCTTGGCGCCTACGTAAGGACCATCCCAGGCATCGAGATAAGGGTCAACGAAAATGCCCTGCCGGATGATTTTTCAGGCTATGCCTGGATCGCATTCACGAGCTCTAACGGGATACGGGCCTTCTTTGATCTGATGAAGGAAAAGGGCCGGGACATAAGGAGCATAGCCCATCTTAAGTTTGCCTGCATCGGAGCAGGCACCAAGGACAGCCTTTTAGAATACGGGATACGGGCGGATCTTGTGCCGGCAGATTATACGGCCGAGTGTCTTGGAAGGGAGCTGCCCATCCACATGGAAAAGGGGGAAAAGCTTCTGATCCTGAGGGCCGCAAACGGCTCAAAGCTCTTAAATGCAGAGCTTGACAGAGCCGGGATCACCTACACGGACATTGCCCTCTATGAGAGCGCCGAGATCCGGCGGCATATCGAGAATAAGCAGGAAGCGGCAACCGACTATATTGTTTTCGGCAGCGCCCTTGGCGCAAAATCATACCTTAAGGACCACAGCATTCCGAAGGGATGCAAGGCGGTCTGCATTGGAGAGGCTACCGCGAAAGCGCTTGAGGGGTGCGATTTTCTCCTGCCTAAGGAGCATACGGCGGAGGCGATTGCTGAGAGGATAGTAGAGGATGTTAATGGCGGGAAGCCATGACGGGTCTGTGAAAATACATAAACTTAAGGTTCCGGATCTGACCGGAGATTTCATGAATTATAAATACCAGGAGGACATAGATAATGAAGAGATTCAGACGCCTGCGCAGCAGCGAGGCAATGCGAAGCTTTGTGAGGGAGACGGTGGTGACTACTCAGGACCTCATATACCCAATGTTCATAGCTGAGGGTGAGAATATTAAAGAGCCGGTAGCGTCCATGCCGGGGATATATCAGTACTCCCTTGACAGGATGGATGAGGAGCTGTCCCGTGTAAGGGACTTAAAGGTCCCCGCAGTCCTGTTGTTTGGCATTCCCGAGCACAAGGATGAAAAGGGGAGCGAGGCCTACAATCCGGACGGAATAATCCAGCGCGCCATCAGGCAGATCAAGAAGGACTATCCGGAACTATTGGTCATTGCCGATGTGTGCCTGTGTGAATACACCTCCCACGGACACTGCGGACTGGTGCACGACTGCGAGATATTAAATGACGAGACACTGCCTCTTCTGGCCCGGATGGCACTTACGGCAGCTCAGGCTGGCGCTGATATCGTGGCTCCCTCCGACATGATGGACGGACGTGTGGCTGCGATCCGCAAGATGCTTGATGAGAACGGTTACAAGAACGTTCCCATTCTAAGCTACAGCGCCAAATATGCTTCCGGCTACTACGGACCCTTCAGGGATGCTGCGGGAAGCGCACCCCACTTCGGAGACAGGAAGAGCTACCAGATGGATCCCGCAAACGGGCGGGAGGCCATGAGAGAGATAGCGGACGACCTTGAGGAAGGTGCGGACATGATAATCGTAAAGCCCGCGCTTGCGTATCTCGACATCATGAAGTCTGCAAGGGAAGTAACCACTGTTCCCATAATCGCCTACAATGTTTCGGGAGAATATTCCATGGTGAAGGCTGCCGCAGCTAACGGCTGGATCGACGAGAAGCGCATTGTCATGGAAAATATGACCTGCATAAAGAGAGCCGGCGCGGACCGCATCATAACCTACCATGCACTTGATGTGGCAGGGTGGCTTAAGGAAGTGTAGAGGGTGATTTTCCCGATAATCCGGAAGAAAATCGGGGACCTCATAAGTTAAGATAAAAGGATCATGTATATGAAAAACATTACAGCTTCGGTAAATGCATTTGAAGAGTCACAGAAGGTGATCCCGGG
>R03__coassemble_826_pt1 | contig 16248 bp, 18 predicted proteins | sample R03__metabat2_high_PE_019 | metagenome-assembled genome bin R03
CCGGGGACGGGGGTTACCGATCATTTTTTTAAAACTGTCACTTCGTGATGGAAAGTTAACATAAATGCAACAACAAACCACACTGTCAAGTAGAATATTAGATCATATTATTTAGTAAAAATTCACAAAAATAAAAGAAAACCCACAAAAACCCACAAAAAAATGTGGTTTTTTGTTGACTTTCCATATATGGGGACATATAATCGAAATTGAAACTTAAGGTGGGGCAAAGGCCTAACCCCGCCAAAGGCTTCATTGGAGGATTGAAATGGAAGAGAAACAGAGGATAATACAGGAACTGGTTCCGGGTAAGCAGATTACGCTTGCGCATATCATTGCAAATCCCGATCCCGTACTGTACCAGAAACTTGGCCTCGACCCGGCAATCGAATATGATAGGGCAGCCATTGGAATCCTGACGGTCTCCCCTGCAGAAACTGCGATCATCATGGCAGATATAGCAATGAAATCTGCCGGAATTGATCTGGGATTTGTGGACAGATTTTCAGGTTCTGTAATTATAACCGGCTCTGTGTCTTCCGTAGAAGCGTCCATTCAGGCAATCACAACATATGTTGAGAACACACTGGGCTATACGGTTGTTCCTATCACCACTACTTAATATGAAGAAAATAGTACTGATGGGAAGAAGTGAAGCCGGAAAAACAACTCTTACCCAGGCAATGAAGGGTGAGAAGATCAGGTATCACAAGACCCAGTATGTTAACAACTATGATGTCATTATTGACACCCCCGGAGAGTATGCGCAGACAGCGCGTTTGGGAAGAGCACTGGCCCTGTATTCATACGAGGCTGATGTGGTGGGATTGCTACTGTCAAGTACCGAACCCTATTCACTTTACCCGCCTTGCTGTACAGCTACATGCAATCGGGATGTGATTGGGATCGTGACAAAAATGGATTTAAAAGACGGGAACGCTGAGCGGGCAGAACGCTGGCTTCGTCTGGCGGGATGCAAAACAATCTTTCACGTGGATTCCAAAACAGGAGAAGGGGTTGCCGACATTCTTGAATATCTTAAAGAAGACGGAGATGTACTTCCCTGGGAAACACAAAGCAGTAATTCTTAACTACAAAGAAAAAGGAGAAAAGACATGGCAGTAAACGAGTACGAAATCAAAAAGCAGATTTGCGACATCGGTAAGAGAATTTACAACCGTAACATGGTTGCAGCTAACGATGGTAACATCTCTGTAAAGCTGAACGACCATGAGTTCCTTTGCACACCCACAGGTGTATCAAAGGGCTTCATGACACCTGAGTTCATCTGTAAGGTTGATGAGAAGGGTAATGTTCTTCAGGCAAACAAGGGCTTCAAGCCTTCGTCAGAGATCAAGATGCACATGAGAGTCTATGAGAAGAGACCTGATGTAGGATCTGTTGTTCATGCTCATCCTATGTATGGTACAGCATTTGCTATCGCAGGTATTCCTCTTACACAGCCTATCATGCCCGAGGCAGTTATCGCTCTTGGATGTGTTCCCATCGCTGAGTACGGCACACCTTCAACAATGGAGATCCCCGATAACCTTGAGAAGTACCTTCCTTACTTTGATGCAGTCCTTCTTGAGAACCACGGTGCTCTTACATGGTCAACAGACCTTAATGCAGCATACATGAAGATGGAATCTCTTGAGTTCTATGCAGAGCTTCTCTATAAGTCAAAGATGCTCGGCGGACCTAAGGAATTCGATGAGAAGAATATCGAGAAGCTTTATGCTATTCGTCGTAAGTTCGGTATGCCCGGTAAGCACCCTGCAAGCCTTTGCTTAAATGCAGGCGGCAAGAACTGCCACAACTGCGGCGGCAACTGCGGTGGCAACGAAGATTACAAGCAGTTCCCCGGATATCAGTATGATTTTGTAGGTAAGGAGTCAGCTCCCGAAGCTCCCGCAAAGTCAAACGAGGCTCTTGTATCAGAGATCACAAAGGCAGTAATGGCACAGCTTAACAAGTAAGATTACTTAGGAGGTAATATCATGGCTTTAGATGAAAAAATGGTACATGATATTGTTCAGAAGGTAATGGCCAACATGCAGATTACAGGATCAGTTGAGGGAATGCATGGCGTATATAAGGATATGAATGACGCCATCAATGCTTCAATAGCAGCTCAGAAGATCGTTCGTAATATGTCATTGGACCAGAGAGAGAAGATCATTTCAAGAATTCGTGAAAAGGTTCATGAAAGCGCAGAGATTCTTGCTAACATGGGCGTTAACGAGACAGGAATGGGTAATGTGGGTGATAAGATCTTAAAGCATCATCTCACAGCCAGCAAAACTCCCGGTACTGAAGACCTTAAGACAATAGCATGGTCAGGAGACAGAGGACTGACACTTGTTGAAATGGGACCTTTTGGTGTAATCGGTGCGATAACACCGGCTACAAACCCTTCGGAGACAGTTATCTGTAACTCAATCGGTATGCTTGCAGGTGGTAATACAGTAGTATTCAATCCTCATCCCAATGCCAAGAAGACAACAATATACACAATTAACCTCATTAATGAGGCTTCACTTGAGTCAGGCGGCCCTGACAACATCGCTGTAACGGTTGAAGAGCCCACAATGGACACAAGCGCAATCATGATGAAGCATCCCGCAATACAGCTCTTAGTTGCTACAGGCGGCCCCGGAGTTGTTACGGCAGTTCTTTCATCCGGTAAGAGAGCAATCGGTGCAGGCGCAGGTAATCCTCCCGCACTTGTTGATGACACGGCTGATATCCGTAAGGCAGCTAAGGACATCGTTAATGGATGTACCTTTGATAACAACCTTCCCTGCATCGCAGAGAAAGAGGTTGTTGCAATGGACGGTATCTGTGATGAACTCATGAACTACATGATCACAGAGAACGGCTGCTACCTTGCAGATAAGGATGTTCAGGATAAGCTCATCAAGACAGTAATGGATGAAAAGGGCAGACTTAACCGTAAGTGTGTAGGAAGAGATGCAAGAACACTCCTTTCAATGGTAGGTGTAGAGGCAGGACCCGAGATCAGATGTATCGTATTTGAGGGACCCAAGGAGCATCCTCTTATCACAACAGAGCTTATGATGCCTATCCTCGGTGTTGTAAGAGTTAAGACTTTCGAGGAAGGTGTTGATACAGCAGTATGGCTTGAGCATGGCAATCGTCACTCAGCTCATATCCACTCCAAGAATGTTGATCGTATCACAACTTATGCTAAGGCAATCGATACGGCAATTCTTGTTAAGAATGGTCCCAGCTATGCAGCACTTGGATTCGGCGGTGAAGGTTACTGTACATTCACAATCGCATCCAGAACAGGTGAGGGCTTAACATCAGCTCAGGCTTTCACAAAGAGAAGAAGATGCACAATGTCAGACAGCCTGTGCATCAGATAGGAGGAAATCAAATGGCAGTAAATCAACAGGATGTTGAGCAGATCGTAAAACAGATCCTGACACAGATGGGCGGTACAGCTCCTGCTTCAACAGGCAGTGCTGCATCTGCAGGAATTCCTTCAAAGGTAAGAGTTGGTTTCCTTACTGAAATCGGCAAGATGGAAGTTAAGGAATATCCCATGCCTGAGGTTGGAGATGATGATCTCCTTGTTAAGGTTGAAGGCTGTGGTATCTGCGGAACAGATGTACACGAGTATAAGAGAGATCCCTTCTCACTTATCCCTGTTGCTCTCGGACATGAGGGAACAGGTGAAATCGTAAAAATGGGTAAAAATGTTAAGGTTGACTCAGCAGGCAAGGCCGTTAAGGTCGGAGATAAGATCGTTACCTGCATGATCTTTAAGGATGATCCTGAGATCACAATGTTTGACCTTAATAAGAAGAATGTTGGCGGAGCAGATGTATACGGACTCCTTCCCGATGATGATGTTCATGCAAACGGATGGTTCGCAGACTACATCCTCATTCGCGGTGGCTTAGGCTCAACCTTCTTCAATGTTTCAGAACTTGACCTTGACTCAAGAATCCTCATTGAGCCCTGCGCAGTATTAGTACATGCTGTGGAGAGAGCAAAATCAACCGGAATTCTTAAGTTCAATTCAAGAGTAATTGTTCAGGGATGCGGCCCCATCGGTCTTATCTGCGTAGCAGTTCTTAAGACCCTGGGTATCCAGAATATCATCACAGTAGATGGTAATCCTCAAAGACTTGAGTTCTCAAAGAGACTTGGTGCTATGGATTCCGTTAACTTTAAGGATTACGACGGAATCGAGTCTATGGCAAAGGGTGCTTATGAGAAGTTCGGTGGACATTTTGCTGATTTTGCATTCCAGTGCACAGGTTCACCTGCAGGTCATTCAAATGTCTATAAGTTCATCCGCAACGGCGGTGGCTTATGTGAGCTTGGATTCTTCATCAACGGCGGTGATGCAACCATCAACCCCCACTTTGATATCTGCTCAAAGGAAATCGTTACGGTAGGAAGCTGGGTATATAACCTTCGCGACTATGCAACAACCTTCGATTTCTTAAAGGGCGCAAAGGCAATCGGTCTTCCTATCAATGAGCTTATTACAGATAAGTATCCTCTTGATCAGATCGATGCGGCATTCCAGAAGGCAGCGTCAATGACAGGCCTTAAGATTGCAGTAGTTAATAAATAGTTAATGTAGGAAGGGTAGCAAAATGGCAGACGAAATCATGCAGACAGAAGGAGAAGCAGTAGGACTGTTAGAAGTATTCGGTCTTGTATGCGCATTCCTGGCAGCAGACGCAGGCTGTAAAGCCGCAAACGTCAGCCTGGAGGTGTTTGATAAAAACAAGCCCGCCAATGCTGATGCACTTCCGGTGCCTCTTCTTGTAACAGTCAAGTTCCGCGGAAGCGTTGCTGATGTTACGGAGGCCATGAGAGCAGCTGAAGAGGTTGCGAAGAACAACACCGGAATAGTGCAGAAACACATTATTCCAAGACCTACAGAAGATACTGAAAAAATGCTGAAGATCAGCGCATTAGACAAAGAGTGATTTACTAAACACTTAGTTTACAAGGAGGACAAAAAATGTCACAGGAAGCTTTAGGAATGGTTGAAACAAGAGGCCTCACAGCAGCTATTGAAGCAGCTGATGCTATGACAAAGGCAGCTGAGGTTGTTCTGATCGGAACAGAGAAGATCGGATCAGGTCTCGTTACAGTTATGGTACGTGGTGATGTAGGAGCAGTAAAGGCTTCAGTTGAAGCAGGTACAGCTGCAGCAAGCAAGCTCGGTGAGCTCGTAGCTACACATGTAATCCCTCGTCCCCATAACGACGTTGAGAAGATCCTGCCTAAGTTCAAGGCATAAGAAGTAACCCACTTTGCAGTGGATTAAGGAGAAACCGGCATGGGTAATGCTTATGGATTTATTGAAATCACTGGTGTGGTGGCTGCGATAGACGCGCTGGACATCATGTGCAAAGCGGCAGATGTTACACTGGCCACCTGGGAGAGAAAGCTGGGTGGAAGGCTGGTTACTCTGGTAATTGAAGGTGAGGTTGCGGCTGTAAGAGAGGCAATAGAGGCCGGAAGTACGCAGGCAATAAAAAAGCCTGCCAATTTCGGAATCCTTCCAAATCCTCATCCCGAGATTCAGAAAATAGTAGCTATATCTGCCAGCAGGTTCAAAGGCAAGGGAGATGCTCCGTCAAAACCCGCAATGATGGGCGAGGAGCCACCTGATTTTAATCTGCGTGATCAAATGAAACGATAACAAACATTAACAGTCAGATTTCTTAAAACAAGGAGGAAATTAAAATGACACAGGAAGCATTAGGAATGGTTGAAACCAGAGGTTTAGTAGCAGCTATCGAGGCAGCAGATGCAATGTGCAAGGCAGCTAACGTAACACTTATCGGAACAGAGAAGATCGGTTCAGGTCTTGTAACTGTTATGGTACGTGGTGATGTAGGAGCTGTTAAGTCTTCTGTAGAGGCTGGTTCATCAGCAGCAGGCAAGCTCGGCGAGCTCATCGCTACACATGTAATTCCTCGTCCTCACAATGATGTTGAGATGATTTTACCTAAGGTAAAATAATAAACGTAATTCTTAAGAATACGGGGAAATGCTATGGATAACAACAATATCGAGCAGATTACCAGAATGGTCTTAAATGCCATTAACGCAACTAAAGAAGATGAAGTTAAGATGAAGGTGCCGGTGGGTGTTTCAAACCGGCACATCCATCTGACTCAGGCAGACGTTGAGACATTGTTTGGACCTGGTTATCAGCTTACCAAGAAAAAAGATCTTATGGGCGGACAGTTCGCATCAAACGAAATGTGCACCATAGTGGGACTTAAACTGCGTGCTATCGAGAATGTAAGAATCTTAGGACCCGTCAGGTCAAAGTCACAGGTTGAGATTTCCGCAACGGATGCAAGAACACTTGGAATAAAGGCTCCCATCAGACAGTCGGGAGACATCAAGGGTTCAGCTCCAATTGCTCTCGTAGGACCTAAAGGCGCTTTGTATCTTAAGGAAGGATGCATAATTGCAGCAAGACATATTCACATGTCACCTTCCGATGCCAAGGCTGTAGGACTTAAAGACGGCGATTTCGTTTCCGTTAAGGCAGAGAACGAGCGTGGCGCAGTAATGGAAAATGTTAAGATTCGTGTTGATGAGTCATTTACATTGGAAATGCACATTGATACGGACGAAGCAAATGCCTGCGGAATCAAGCAGGATGATCTGGTAGCTATCATTTAGGCTATCTACTAATTAAACCAGAGGAACAATATGGTTATAGGAAAAGTTGTAGGAAGTTTATTTTCTACAAGAAAAAGCGAAAAATTAGTCGGTAACAAGTTTATGATCGTTGAACCCGTGGATCAGATGAAGACCTGTGGGAATCAGCTGGTTGCTATCGACATCATAGGTGCCGGAATAGGAGAGTATGTGCTGGTTGCACAGGGCTCTGCCGCAAGAATCGGCTGTGACATGCAGGATGCTCCTGTTGATGCAGCCATAGTCGGTATTATTGATGAAGGCCAGGAATGGAGTAAGTAATCATGCTGATAGATGATCTTAAGAAAATTGCCAGAGAAAAAGGCGTTGTGGGAGCCGGTGGCGCCGGCTTCCCGGCATACGCCAAAATGACGGATAAGGCTGACACGGTTTTACTTAACTGTGCCGAATGCGAACCCTTACTGAAACTTCACAGACAGCTTCTTGCAGTGCATACGGATGTGATCGTAAAGCAGCTTGATGAAGTAAGAGAAGCTATGGGCGCCAAGGAAGCTGTTGTATGTGTTAAGAGCGAGTACAAGAGTACGGTAGAGGCGCTTAAAGCCGAACTTAAAAATTACGATAAGGTTCGCCTCTGTGAGCTTAAATCCGTATATCCCGCCGGAGATGAGGTTGTCCTCATATATGAGGCTACAGGAAGAGTGATCTCTCCCGGAGGATTACCAATAGACGAACATGTCGTGGTATACAATGTTGAAACAATGTACAACCTGTACAGGGCAGTTCATCTTGATATACCCGTTACCAATAAACTTGTATCTATCGTGGGAGAAATCGACAATCCCTTAACGGTGCGCGTACCCTTGGGAACCACACTGCGTGAGGCCATTTCCCTTGCCGGGAAGGTCACGATAAAGGATCCTGCATATTTGGTTGGTGGACCTATGATGGGATTTATCGGAAACGATAATACGGTAGTTACGAAAACAACGAATGCAATAATCATTCTGCCAAGTGATCATCCGGTGGTTACAAGGATACACAAGAATGTTGAGGTTGAGAGAAGAAGAGCTTCTTCCTCCTGCTGTCAGTGCAGGACCTGTACGGATATGTGCCCCAGACATTCCCTTGGACATCCCATAGAACCCCACAGGATCATGAGGGCAGTTGCCAACCAGGACATTTCAGACCTTTCGGTATTCACCAATGCGGCATTTTGCTCCGGCTGCGGTGTGTGTGAAAAGTATGCATGTCCCCAGGGCTTATCGCCAAAATCAATCATTCAGGAGTTTAAGGGTGGCTTAAGAGCTGCGGGAATAAGACCTGAAAAGTGCGAGCCCGGAGAAGTACCTGCGGATCGTTCCTTCAGACAGGTTCCGGTTCACCGTCTTGCAGGCAAGCTTGGACTTTCAAAGTATGATGTCTCAGCACCGTTCATAGATGAAACACCTACTACGAAGTACGTAAAGATTCAGATGAGCCAGCATATCGGTGCTCCGGCAGTTCCTATCGTGAAGGCAGGCGATGAGGTTAAGAAGGGTCAGAAGATTGCAGACGCTGCAGAGGGATTAAGCGTTGCAATACATTGTTCAATAGATGGGGTCGTTGAATCGGTTTCCTATAAGGAAATTGTGGTAAAGGAAAGGAAGTAACACAAAATGGCAAAAGCAATTGGCATGGTGGAGCTTACAACAGTATCAAGTGGTTTTGCAGCAGCAGACCAGATGGCTAAGGCGGCCGATGTGGAGATACTTCAGGCTGAGGTTACCTGTCCCGGAAAGTTTGTATGCCTTATAACAGGAGAAATTTCAGCAGTAAGGGCATCAGTGGATGCGGCAGCGGGAATGTTTGAAGGAAAAGTCATTGATACTTTTGTTTTGGGCAATCCTCATGAATCGATTTTCCCTGCAATATACGGAACGGCACAGATTGAAAATGTTGATGCCATGGGTATACTTGAGACCTACGACGTATCGGCAATGATCGTGGCAGCAGATATTGCAGCAAAGACAGCAATCGTTCAGCTTATGGAATTAAGACTTGCAAAGGGTATGTGTGGTAAGAGTTACATGACCATAACAGGTTCCGTATCAGCGGTAACAGCAGCAATAGAGAGTGCGAAGGCCTCAGCCGGTGATAAGGGAATGTTCCTTGACTCACAGGTTATTGCAAGACCTTCAGATAAGCTTACAAAGTACATATTCTGATCAGGAGTAAGAAATGCTCGCAGCGGAAAGACGCAATATCATTCTCACCCGGATACAGGGGGAGAAAAAAGTAATTGTGACTGAGCTGAGCAAAGAGTTTGATGTTTCGGAGGAAACCATAAGAAGAGATCTTGAGAAACTGTCCGAGGAAGGACATGTGACCAAGACCTACGGCGGTGCAGTTCTTAATGAGAAAAGCAGCATTGACCTTCCCTTCAATGTCAGACAGCAGTCGAATCCTTCCGGCAAGAAGATCATAGCAGATATAATTGCGACCGAAATCCAGGAGGGTGATCATATTTTCCTTGATGCTTCAACAACAGCGGTATTTGTTGCAAAAAGCATTAAGCAAAAGAAGAAGCTCACAGTCATAACCAATTCAATAGAGAATCTGTTAGAACTTTCAGATGTTGAAAACTGGGATATCATCTCTACAGGTGGCCTTTTAAAGGCGGGAACGATGTCACTGCTTGGCAAGAGAGCATCAGACAGCGTAAGGTCTGTCAACGTTGACAAACTGATTTTATCCTGTAAGGGTTTCGACCTTGAAAAAGGTATAACAGACGGTAACGACGAAACTGCATCAGTCAAGACGGCGATGATAGAAGCAGCCGGAGAGGTTTATCTGGCGGTTGATTCGTCGAAATTCGACAAGGTGGCTTTTTCACAGATCTGTTCCCTGGCAGATATCGATTATGTGGTAACCGATAAAAAGCCGGATGAGAAATGGCTTTTAGCACTTAAGGAATATGGAATAAAGTGCCTGTATCCATAGTATATGTAGGATGTCGGGTTTGAGCAGTAAAAGGAGAATAAAATGGGTGCATATTCATATGACAATTCACCAATAGAGAAGACGGAGAGAATACCCAAGCTTGTAGCTGACCTTTATGCCAAAATGCCTGAAATTGAGGCAGCAAGGGCAGAGCTTATTACGGAATCATTTAAGGAAACAGAAGGAATGCCCATTGTGCTGAGAAAGGCAATATCCTTTAAGCACATACTGGAAAATCTTCCCATAATAATCCGTGATAACGAGCTTATTGTGGGCAGCACGACAATCGCTCCGAGAGGCTGTCAGACTTATCCTGAGTTTTCCTGGGAGTGGCTGGAGCCCGAGTTTGATACAGTTGAAACAAGATCAGCTGATCCCTTCCATATTTCAAAGGAGACAGCTGAGCGCCTTAAGAAGGTACATCCCTACTGGAAGGGCAAGACCACTTCGGAACTTGCAACCTCATATATGGCTCCCGAAGCATTAAAGGCAATGGAGCATAACGTATTTACGGTTGGCAACTATTTCTACAATGGCGTAGGTCATGTGACTGTCCAGTACTGGAAAGTCATGGAAAAGGGTTTATCGGGTATCATCGAGGATGCTGCTAAAGAATATGAGACCTGCAATTTTGGTGATGCTAATTACTCAACCAAGACCCGTTTCCTTCAGGCCGTTATAATCGCCTGCCAGGGCGTTATTGCTTACTCAAAGAGATATTCAAAGCTTGCCGCAGAGATGGCAGCTAAGGAATTCAATCCCACCCGTAAACAGGAACTTTTAAAGATTTCAGAGGTGTGCGACAGAGTACCCGAGAAGCCTGCACGAAGCTTTTATGAGGCATGCCAGGCATTCTGGTTCGTTCAGCAGGTTATGCAGATAGAATCGAGCGGACATTCTATTTCTCCGGGCAGATTCGACCAGTATATGTACCCTTATTACAAGGCAGATTATGACAAGGGCGAGATCACAAGAGAGTTCGCCCAGGAGCTGATTGATTGTATCTGGGTTAAGTTCAACGATTTAAATAAGTGCCGTGATGCCGTATCGGCAGAAGGCTTTGCAGGATATTCACTGTTCCAGAACCTTATTGTCGGCGGTCAGACCGTTGACGGCTACGACGGAACGAATGATATTTCCTTCATGTGCATCAATGCATCAAAGCATGTATTCCTGCCCATGCCTTCACTTTCAATCCGCGTATGGAACGGATCCAGTCAGGATCTTCTGCTCCATGCTGCAGACCTTACAAGAACCGGTATCGGACTGCCTGCATATTATAATGATGAGGTCATCATTCCCGCAATGCTGAAGACAGGCCATACTCTTGAGGAGGCCAGGAACTATTCAATTATCGGCTGCGTAGAGCCCCAGTCTCCAGGTAATACAGACGGCTGGCATGATGCGGCATTCTTCAATATGTGTCGTCCTCTTGAATTCGTATTCTCAAACGGATATGACAACGGTGAGAAAGTCAGCATCCAGACCGGGGATGTGACAAGCTTTACAACTTATGAGCAGTTCAAGGATGCCTATAAGAAGCAGATGGATTACAACATTTCACTTCTGGTGAATGCGGATAATGCTGTAGACCTGGCTCATATGAAGATGGCACCTCTTGCCTTCCATTCCTGTCTTGTTGATGACTGTATCAAGGCCGGAAAGTCATGTCAGGAAGGCGGAGCCGTACATAACTTCACGGGTCCTCAGGGCTTTGGTATCGCCAATGTTGCCGATGCGCTCTATGCCATCAAGACACTTGTATATGAACAGAAGAAAGTCACAATGGCTGAGCTTAAGGAAGCCCTTGATATGAACTACGGAATGGGCTTTGATGAGAGGACGGCCCAGGATGTTGCAACTCAGGTTGCAGCCCAGTACAAGGCAGAGGGTAAGGAGGTTACCCCTGATCTTATCAGCAAGGTTATCAAGAATGTCCTTAATATGGAACTTGATCCTGCAAAGAAGGCACGTTACCAGGAGATCAAGGCGTTAATAGATGAGCTTCCCAAGTTCGGTAATGATATAGATGAAGTTGATGAAATAGCAAAAGAAGCTGCATACTTCTATACAAAGCCCATGCTTCAGTATAGGAATCCCAGAGGCGGACGTTATCAGGCAGGTCTGTATCCCGTATCAGCTAATGTTCCTCTTGGAGCTCAGACAGGAGCAACACCTGACGGTCGTCTGGCACATACACCTGTTGCAGATGGCGTATCACCTTCATCAGGTAAGGATGTAAACGGACCTACGGCAGCATGTAATTCAGTTGCAAAGCTTGACCATGGAATTGCCAGCAACGGAACCCTCTTCAACATGAAGATGCATCCAACGGCAATGGCAGGCGAGAAGGGACTTGAGTCCTTCGTAGCACTGGTTCGCGGATACTTTGATCAGAAGGGTATGCACATGCAGTTTAACGTAGTGGATAAGCAGACGCTTCTGGATGCCCAGGCTCATCCCGAGAGATACGCGGGACTGGTTGTCAGGGTTGCCGGATATTCAGCGCTCTTCACAACGCTGTCAAAGTCACTGCAGGATGAGATCATCAGGAGAACCGAGCAGGCGGCGAATCGCTGAATGAAAGTATATTGATACGGGTCGTCGATCAGACCGGTTTTCATTTTGGGGACGCTTTCGCTCATTGTCCTCGCAGCGTACGTTACTAAGCTCGTGAGAAACCTCGCTAAGTAACGCGGCTCCGGAATGCCCCAAAATGAAAAGTCTGATCTCCGCCCTTAGCTATTGATTAAGAGTATAAGTTTGAAGATATAAAACATTGACTCGGACTAAAGGAATTAGGTTCACATGGACAACTACAAGAACACAACAGGAAGAATATTTGACATCCAGCGTTACTCCATCCACGATGGCATTGGCGTGCGGACTATCGTCTTTTTGAAGGGCTGCGCTTTAAGATGCCGCTGGTGCTGCAATCCGGAGTCACAGGCCTTTGAGATTGAGACTATGACTATTGGCGGCAAGCAGAAGACAATGGGCCGGGATGTGACGGTCGGAGAGGTTTTGGAGACTGTTAAAAGAGACATGCCCTATTACTCAAGATCTGATGGCGGCCTGACTCTTTCGGGAGGAGAGAGCTTACTACAGCCTGATTTTGCGGGAGCGCTGTTAAGAGGCGCTAAGGAACTGGGCGTTAACACTGCAATGGAGAGCATGGGATATGCAAAATATGAGGTGATCGAGGAGAAGATACTTCCGTACCTTGATACATATCTGATGGACATCAAGCACATGAACCCTCACAAGCATGAGCAGTGGACAGGCAAGCCCAACACCATGATGGTTGAGAATGCCATGAAGATTGCAAAGAGCAAGATGTGCAAGCTTATAATCCGAGTTCCGGTTATTCCCGGATTCAACGATACGGAGGAAGAACTCCTTGCCATTGCAAGATATGCAGAGACCCTTCCGGGAGTGGATGAGATTGATATCCTGCCATATCACAATTACGGTGAGGGAAAGTACGAGGGCTTAGGCCGTGATTACGGAATGGGTAAGGCACCTCTTATGGACAACGCCCGAATGGAGAAGTTTAAGGCAGCCATCGAAAAGCAGACAAGCCTGTACTGCAAGATTGGCGGATGATAAAACAGGAGATGTTTTTTTAAGGCTCTGATTTTAACAGAGCTGTAAGATATAATGAAAGAGCTTCCGGATATACGGAGGCTCTTTTGACTTTAAAAGGACAAATAATGTGATTTTTAAGATGGACGCAGGCTTAACTGCTGTTGTGAAAATCCGTAATTTATTATATGATGAATAAAGTTGTGAATTCATATTTTTGAGGAGAGAAATAATGAATAAGAGAGTTTTAAAGTATTTAACAGGCATGGTGCTGGCGGTTATGGTACTGTTTATTGCCACACCGGCAAAGGCCGAGGCTGCCCAGTACGGTATTGATGTTTCCTATGCCCAGGGAACGATCAACTGGGCCCAGGTTAAGGCAAGCGGAGTTGTGCAGTTTGCATTTATAAGAGGCGGCAGCTTTAAGTCAGGCGTTGATAAGTGTTTCTATCAGAACATTGAGGGAGCCGTTGCAAACGGTATTCCCGTGGGTATCTATGTGTATTCCTATGCATCAACACCTGCGCAGGCATCCCAGGAGGGTCTGTTTGCCGTAAGCTGTGCAAGGAACTACCCTGTATCACTTCCCCTTGTATTCGATATTGAGGGGGATACCATCAAGAATGCATCCCAGGAAACCCTGCAGGCCATGATAACCTCCTTCTGTCAGGTGGTTGAAGCAGCAGGCTATAAGCCCATGGTTTATTCCAGCAAAAACAACATGGTCAGCCGTATAGGAAACGTATCCTGTGATAAATGGGTGGCCCAGTATGCTACGGCGTGCCAGTATTCAGGACATGCAATATGGCAGTATACCAGTAGCGGATCGATCCCTGGAATAGCAGGACGTGTTGACTGTGATGTGCTCTATAAGGACTATTCCTCTGAGATTCCCGCAAACGGCTTTAAGAAGGTTAACGGCAATACCTTCTATATGGAAAATTACATTCCTCACAAGGGATGGCTTACCGTCGGGAACAAGCGCTACTACATGGACCCGTTGCTTGGCGTAATGCAGACTGGGCTTGTGGCGGATACAACCGGAATATATTACTGCGGTGCTGACGGAGCAATGCAGACAGGAATCATAACAGTCAACGGTTTCAATTTCTATTTTGATCCCACGACAGGCGCAATGGTGACCAACCAGATCATTAAGATCGGAAAGAAACAGTACCTTGTCGATGCAGTTGGAATCGTGACACCGATGTAAGATAATGAAGGATGATCTGAAGGAAAAATGCAATATATGTCCCAGAAAATGCAATAGTACAAGATCAGATGATGAGCTTGGATACTGCAGGTCAGGGAACACAGTAAAGATAGCCAGGGCTGCTCTCCATATGTGGGAGGAGCCCTGTATTTCGGGTACGGAAGGTTCAGGGGCAGTGTTTTTTTCGGGATGTAATCTTGGATGCGTATACTGTCAGAACAGAGATATATCAAGGGGACAGCGTGGCAGAGAGATTTTGGCAAGTGAACTTGCAGATATATTTTTAAGGCTGCAGGATGAGAAAAAAGCCAATAATATAAATCTGGTGACGCCTTCCCATTATGTCAGGCAGATAATCGAAGCACTCGATATCGCGAAAAGTCACGGGCTTAGGGTGCCTGTGGTTTATAATACAGGAACCTATGAACTAACTGAGACTCTCAGAATGCTTGAGGGCTATGTGGATGTATATCTGCCGGACTGTAAGTATTTTGATGAAAAAAGGGCTGTTAAGTATTCGAATGCACCCGGGTATTTTGAGATAGCATTTGAGGCTATAAAGGAGATGTACAGGCAGGTGGGAAAGCCGCAGTTTAACGAGAAAGGTATCATGACGAAGGGTGTGATCGCCAGGCTCCTGATTTTGCCGGAAGGCACGAAGGACTCAAAAGCAGTGCTTGAGAAGTTGTACGGGGAGTTTGGAAATGATATTTATTACTCCATCATGAGCCAGTATACGCCAATGAATATGGATTCAAACGGAGATAAATCTGCGGGAAATGATCTGCCAAAAGACTTTCCAGAGCTTTGCAGGAAGATTACTAAGCGGGAATATAATCGGGTAATCGACTACGCCCTGGAGCTGGGAATTGATAATGCATTCATTCAGGAGGGTGATGTGGCCAGGGAGAGCTTCATACCGGCCTGGGACCTGGAGTAGAGGGAACCAAAGAAGTAAAAGGAATGAAAATGGTTCCTGTGAGAAAAGGCCTAAGGGAACCAAATAAGTAAAAAGATAAGAAATGGTTCCCAGAGGAGAACACTTAAGGGAACCAAAGAGGTAAAAAGAGAAGAAATGGTTCCCGGAAGAAAAGACCTAAGGGAACCAAATAAATAAAAAGAAGGAAAATGGTTCCCCGAAGAAAAGACTCAAGGGAACCAAAACTTTAAAATCGGGAAGAATGGTTGCCGCATAGCGGCAACAAAATCATCCAAAGTGAAAAATTATTATAAAAAAAATTTCCTCCGACCCCACTTTTTTGATTTTGGGCTGCGTATTTATATACAGAGGGATGAAAATCCCCGGCGCGCAGAAGTATAAATGCTGAGAAATGTAATAAAGTCTGAAAAAAACAAAGGATCTTAAATAGAAAATAAATAATAAGATCTGAAACGAGAAAATAAAAATAGACTAAAATTGCAGAAACAGCAAAACAGCAAAAAAAATCAAAAGGAAATATAGGAGGAGTAAAAAATGTTTAAAAAGAGTTTAATCGAGACAGGCAGAGCTTTAATCTTAGTAGGTGCCATTGTAATGGCAACAGCATCAACAGCCTTTGCGGCAACACAGCAGGCAGGAGGTCCGGGAAACGGCCAGGGAGGACCCATGATGGAAGGTCAGGCGCCTGACGGACAGATGGGACCTCAGCAGGGTGAAGCACCTGATGGCGAGCCCCCTGAAAAGCCGGAAGGAGATTTAGCACCTGAGAAGCCCGAGGGTGAGGCACCGGACGGAGAGGCTCCGGATGGAGAGAGACCTGAACTTCCCGAAGGCGAAGAGCCCAACGGTGAGA
>R03__coassemble_838_pt1 | contig 16162 bp, 15 predicted proteins | sample R03__metabat2_high_PE_019 | metagenome-assembled genome bin R03
GTTCAGCCACCTCGCCATATTAAATGCGACCTATAGGGATAGAACCTATGACCCTCTGCTTGTAAGGCAGATGCTCTCCCAGCTGAGCTAAGATCACATTTCCAACGCAGTGCGCATTAATTATTCTACTAATGTTATAAAAAAAAGTCAAGAGAAAATATGAGATTTCTCCTGACTTTTTTAATTAACTACAGTTCTTCCGTATTGACTCCACAGGCTTCAAGTTTAGCCTTGAGATTTTTGATCTGATATTCAATTTCCTGATCTCTGTTTTCGGCATTTTGGATTCTTCGGATGTTGCTTAATTCATCCATAAGAGTAGTAATTGTTTCCTTATCATTCATAAGCAATACCTCCTTGTTGACTTAAGTTTAACTTTATATTGTGATAATGTCAATTTAAATCCCTCCATTTTGTTCTATGAATGAATATGAGTTGGTGGTACAATATATGGGTATAACTTCGGATTTTTTTACAAGGAGTAGTATATGCGGCAGTATAACGTTACCGGAATGAGCTGTGCGGCCTGCCAGGCCCGTGTTGAGAAGGCTGTTTCCGGTGTTGAGGGTGTTACGGCATGTGCGGTGAGCCTTCTCACCAATTCAATGGGAGTTGAAGGCAATGCCCCGGAAAGCGCAGTGATCGCGGCAGTTGAGGCGGCGGGCTATGGAGCATCCCCCAAAGGAAAATCAAATGATGCCAATTCACGGCCGGATGGATCAGTGGATGCCGATCCTGCGTCTGAACTTATAGACAAGGAATCACCGGCAATTTTAAAAAGACTGATAATTTCCGTGGTTTTAGTCCTGATCCTCATGTATTTTTCAATGGGGCATATGATGTGGGGCTGGCCGATCCCCGGCTGGTTTGCGGGTAATCATGTGGCAATGGCTCTTGTCCAGATGATCCTGGCAACAGCTGTAATGATCATAAATCAAAAGTTTTTCATAAACGGATTTAAGGGGCTTTTTCACGGTGCCCCGAACATGGATACACTTGTGTCCCTAGGTTCTGCGGCTTCTTATATCTACAGCCTCTGGATGATGTTCCTAATGTCTGACGCTGTGGCTGAAAATGGTGCGGAGGCAGGCATGCAGTATATGGATGAGCTGTATTTTGAGTCTGCGGCCATGATACTTGCCCTTATAACCGTTGGGAAATACCTCGAGGCACGCTCAAAGGGCAAAACGACGGATGCTTTAAAGGGTCTTATGCGTCTGGCTCCCAAGACGGCCAATGTGATCAGAAACGGAGCAGAAGAAACAATACCGGCCTCCAAGGTCAGGATAGATGATATTTTCGTTGTACGTCCCGGGGAGGCAATACCTGTAGACGGCATCGTGACCCAGGGCTTTTCATCTGTTGATGAGTCGGCACTTACAGGTGAGAGCGTACCTGTTGATAAGGAGGAGGGTGCAAACGTATATTCCGCAACGATCAACCGGTCAGGATTTATAAAGTGTCGTGCCACCAAGGTCGGGGAGGATACTACTCTCTCCCAGATCATAAAAATGGTGTCTGACGCAGCTGCGACCAAGGCCCCGATTGCCAAGGTTGCCGACAGGGTTTCGGGCATTTTCGTTCCCGCGGTAATGGGAATAGCCCTTATTACCTTTATCATATGGCTTGCATTAGGCGAGACAACAGGCTATTCTCTCGCCAGGGCAATCTCAGTGCTTGTGATCAGTTGTCCCTGCGCTCTTGGACTGGCCACTCCGGTTGCCATAATGGTAGGCAGCGGCGTGGGAGCCAAAAGCGGAATCCTCTATAAGAACGCATCAGCTCTTGAAATGGCAGGCAGGATCCGGACGGTGGTCCTTGATAAAACGGGAACCATAACTACAGGCAGGCCCTCGGTTACCGACGTGCTTCCGGCACCGGGTATATCGGCTGAAAAACTTGTAAATCTGGCATCTTCCATTGAGGTAAAAAGCGAGCATCCTCTGGCTCATGCGATCGTTTCTCATGGGGCCGAGAAGAATATAAAGCTTTCCGAGGTGACTGATTTTGCCGCGCTCTCAGGCAGCGGCCTTTCAGGCAAAATCGCGGGCTTTACGGTTTACGGCGGCAATAGAAGATTTATAGGAGGCATCGCACAGCTTCCGGAGGAAGCAGTAAATGCAGCCGGAAAGCTTGCTGATGAGGGCAAGACTCCGCTGTTTTTTGCTCTGGGAAATGGCAGGGTGAACCGTTATATCGGAATGATCGCCGTGGCAGATACTATAAGAGAAGATGCCAGGGATGCCATAAAAGAGCTTAATGAGCTTGGAATAACTACCGTTATGCTTACCGGCGATAATGAGAAGACCGCAAATGCAATCGCAAGGATTGCGGGAATAGAAACCTTTATATCAGATGTTCTGCCTGACGGTAAGGAAAAGGCCATAAGGGATCTTAAGGAATCCGATAAGGTGGCCATGGTGGGGGACGGCATCAACGATGCGCCGGCACTTACAACAGCGGATCTTGGTATAGCTGTAGGTTCCGGTACCGATATCGCCATGGATGCGGCAGATGTGGTTTTGATGAATCCGGAGCTTAAGCTTGTTCCGGCACTGATCCGTTTGGGCCGGGCAACACTTAAGAATATTCATGAGAATCTGTTCTGGGCGTTTTTCTATAATGTTTGCGGTATCCCCCTTGCTGCGGGACTGTATGTTAAGCTGTTTGGATGGAGCTTAAATCCCATGTTCGGCGCGGCGGCAATGAGTCTTTCAAGTTTTTGTGTTGTAAGTAATGCCCTAAGGCTTAACCTGTGTGATATATTTAATAGCAAAAACGGTTCACACAGATCAAACAGATCAATAAGCGCCGGGGCAGAGAATCAAAACTGGAATGAGGATTACTTTAACATTAACGAACAAAAGGAAGAAAACCTGATAAACGCAGGACTTAATACAGATACATCAAGAGAAATCATAAATAAGGAGGAAAGTCAGATGACAAAAACAATGAAGATCGAAGGTATGATGTGCGGACACTGTGAGGCTACGGTTAAGAAGGCCTTAGAGGAAATCGAAGGTGTAACAGGAGCAATCGTAAGCCATGAAAAGGGAACAGCAGTTGTGACAATGGCCGATACGGTTTCAGAGGATGTACTCACAAAAACCGTTACAGACAAGGGCTATGAGGTAAAGGGAATAGAATAGCCGCAACTTGCGCTTTGGATGGTTTTTAGATAGTATATACAGATGGGCATTTGCGTGATTTTGCCGGAAGGTTAAATGTATATGCCGGTACTAAAGGGGATTATTGATAAGGAGACTGATTTATATGGATATTACAATGAAACTTCCCGTAAAAATCGATGCGGATAATTCTGTTTCAGTGCAGGATGCGATCGATGACATGATCTTAAAGAGCGGAGCGGCAGCAAAAGAGATTAACATAACTTTAGACGCGGGAGATATGAATTATATTTCTTCGGCAGGACTTCGCGTGATGCTGTCCACTAAGAAAAGGGTGGCCGACCTTACGATCATAAATGCTTCACCCCAGGTCTGCGACATATTTGATGTAACAGGCTTTAATGAGTTTATAAGCGTTAACCGAAGGGTTGAGGAGATCAGGATCGAGGGCTTAAAGCTCATAGGAAGAGGCGCGACAGCCAAAGTTTACAAGCTCGATAAGGATAAGGTGGTTAAGGCCTTCCCCAAGGAAGTTCCCTACGAAACAGTGCTGAAGGAGCAGGACCGTATCAAAAAGGCGATAACCCTGGGAATTGATACCATGATCTCCTATGGCGTTGTCAAAACGGAAGAGGGCTATGGCGCCATATACGAGCTTCTGGATGCAAAATCGATCATGGAATGGATAAAGGAAGATCCTGAAAATACGGATGCCTATATTGAAAAGTTTGTTGATTTTGTTAAGAAAAATCATGAGGTTGATTTATCAGGCGTAAAGGTAAAATCCATAAAGAACTCTTTTTATGACAAGATCGATAAGGTGACGGATATGGGCTTTTTTACAGTTGATGAAGCTATGACAGCCCGTCAGATCGTGTATTCAATCCCGGATAAGGACACTTATGTTCATGGTGACTGCCACATCGGAAATATCATGCTCTCAAAGCACAGTAATGAGCTGTTTTTTATTGATATGCCGGCACTTTCAAAGGGCAATCCCATCTTTGACCTGGCGGGGATGGCCTGGATGAGCATGGCAGGTAATGTGCTTGATGATGACAAGTATGAGGAGCTTATCGGAATTGATAAAAACAGGCTTAAGATGGCCTGGAAAAAGATACTTTCCCTTTATTTTGAAACAGAGGATAAAAATATCATTGATGAACTTGACAGGCAGTACACCACTCTCGAATGCCTGGACCTTTCAATGGCCGAGACCTATGCTCCGGGACTTTTTACCCGGGAGACCCTTGAGTGGCTTAAGAGTGAAGGCTTAAAGGCCGCAAAGTACGAGTTCTGATTAGGAGTAGTAAATGCGAGTAGGAATGGGATATGACGTCCACAGGCTTACCGAAGGACGTGATCTTATAATAGGCGGTGTTAAGATCCCCTATGAGAAGGGACTTTTGGGCCACTCTGATGCGGATGTACTCTTGCATGCCATAATGGATGCGATTTTAGGCGCCGCAGCCCTTGGAGATATCGGCAAGCATTTTCCGGATACGGATGAAGCCTACAAGGGAGCCGACAGCCTTAAGCTGTTAGAGCATGTAGGTGCCCTTATGGAGGACAATCATTTCATAATAGAAAATATTGATGCGACCATAATCGCCCAGAAGCCAAAGATGCGTCCCTATATAGACACCATGCGGGAAAATATTGCAAGGACCTTAGGTCTTGAAATCTCCCAGGTCAATGTCAAGGCAACCACCGAGGAGGGCCTTGGCTTCACAGGATCAGGAGAAGGCATAAGCTCCCAGGCAGTCTGTATGATAAGCTCTGTTTCGGAGCTTGTAAGCGTGCCTGTGGGACATGCCGGCAGCTGCGAGGGCTGTCCCGGCTGCAGTCAGGGCAGATAATTTCCAAACGGAACATTCATATATGTAAAATAATACAAAAGAGGAACACCATGAAAATCTACAATTCACTTACAAAACGCGTCGAAGAATTCAAACCCAATACAGAGGGGAAGGTGGCAATGTACACCTGTGGCCCCACGGTATATCATTTTGCCCATATAGGAAACTTAAGAAGCTATCTTATGGAGGATGTGCTTGAGAAGCTTTTAAGATATTCCGGGTATGATGTTAAACGTGTCATGAACATTACAGATGTGGGACACTTATCCTCAGATGCGGATACAGGCGAGGATAAGATGCTTAAGGGCGCCAAAAGGGAAAATAAGACAGTTATGGAGATCGCAAAGTTTTATACGGATGCGTTCTTTTCCGATTGCGCAAAGCTTAATATCAAGACTCCCGATGTGGTGGAGCCTGCAACAAACTGCATCCCTGAGTTCATCCACATGATCGAGGTCCTTCTTGATAAGGGCTATGCCTACAAGGCAGGTGAAAATGTATATTTTGATACCTCAAAGCTTAAGAATTATTACGTTTTCGGCAACCAGAATGAGGAAGAACTGATGGTGGGCGTCAGGGATGACGTTACCGAGGATGAGAATAAGAAGAATAAAAATGATTTTGTCCTCTGGTTTACCAAGTCAAAGTTCGAGGATCAGGCTCTTAAGTGGGATTCTCCATGGGGTGTGGGATATCCGGGATGGCATATTGAGTGCTCCTGCATTTCCATGAAGCATTTGGGAGAATACATGGATATTCACTGCGGTGGTGTTGACAACATGTTCCCCCATCATACCAATGAGATCGCCCAGTCGGAATCATATTTAGGCCATAAGTGGTGCAATTACTGGTTCCATGTGCATCATCTTAACGATGAGACAGGCAAAATGAGTAAGTCAAAGGGCGATTTTCTGACAGTGTCCCTTTTAGAGGAAAAGGGTTATGATCCCATTGTATATCGTATGTTTGCACTTTCCTCACATTACAGAAAGCCACTGGTATTCTCCTATGAGGCCCTTGACCAGATGACTGTAACCTATAAAAAACTTAAGAACCGCATTGCCAATGTTAAGGAACAGGGCAGTGTGGATGAGGCAGCAAAAAAAGAGTGGCATGACAAGTTTGCCGAGACAGTGGGTAATGACTGCAATACGGCCATGGGATTAACACTTCTCTATGATGTCTTAAAGACTGACTTAAACGGCGCGACAAAGCGTGCCATCATTGATGATTTTGACTATGTTCTGGGTCTTAACCTTCTTAAGCTGGATGAAGATACCAAAAACGAGGCAGATGATGAGCTTACCTCCTATGTTAATAAAATGATCGAAGAGAGAGCAGCTGCCAAGAAGGAGAAGAACTTCGCAAGAGCAGATGAAATAAGGGATGAGCTTGCATCCAAGGGCATCATTATCAAGGATACCCGCGAGGGAGTTGTATGGAGCAGGGCTTAAGCCTTAAGATCAGGAACAACTTTGATCTTAAGGAACAGGACTTAAAAACATATTCCCCTCTTACTCTTGCCTATATCGGAGACAGTATCTATGCCCTGGTGGCAAAATCAGTCATCGTGGAAACCTCCAACTGCCCGGCGTCAAAGCTGCATAAGGAGACTATTAAGTATGTAAGCGCCGGCGCCCAGGCCAGGATTTACCGGTATTTTCTGGATATTGATATCCTGACTGATGAGGAAGCAGACATTATGCGCCGAGGGCGCAATGCAAAATCACATTCCCCTGCAAAAAATGCTTCGATAACCGATTATCGTATGGCAACAGGGGTGGAAGCACTGGTGGGATGGTTGTATCTAAAGGAAGAAGAGGATAGATTACTGCTGTTATTAAAAAGCGGATTTGAATATTTGAACGGAGATAAATGATGGCTGCAGAGGAATATACAATAGAAGGACGTAATGCCGTTATAGAAGCGTTCCGTTCCGGCAAGACAATAGACAAGCTGTATATTTTGGACGGCTGTCAGGACGGACCCATATCCAGCATTAAACGGGAAGCTAAAAAAACGGATGTTATTATTAAATTCGTGGATAAGGAACGTCTGGATCTGATGAGCACAACCGGTCATCATCAGGGCGTCATTGCCCAGTGCGCTGCTTATGATTATGTGGAGATTGAGGATATCCTAAAAAAGGCAGAGGATGCCGGGGAGGACCCCTTCATTATCTTCCTGGATAACATAGAGGATCCACATAATCTGGGAGCTATCATAAGAACAGCCAATCTTGCGGGAGCGCATGGAGTTGTTATTCCGAAAAACAGGGCCGTAGGTCTTACGGCTACCGTTGCAAGAACCTCGGCAGGAGCGCTTAATTATACACCTGTTGCCAAGGTCACAAATATAGGACAGGAAATTGAAAAGCTCAAGGCTAAGGGAATATGGTTTGCCTGCGCCGACATGGATGGGGAGGTAATGTACCGTCAGAATCTCACAGGCCCAATAGGCCTTGTTATAGGCAATGAGGGCAGCGGTGTTTCCCGCCTTGTTAAGGAAAAGTGTGATTTTGTCTGTTCCATTCCCATGAAGGGCGATATTGATTCGCTTAATGCCTCAGTGGCTGCGGGAGTCCTCATGTATGAGGTTGTAAGACAGAGACTTAAGTAATATGGATAAATACGACACATATTCAGATGAGGAACTGATAGAAAACTTAAGAGACGGAGATCTTTCGGTCATCGATTACCTCATGAATAAATATAAAGAGCTTGTCAGGATCAAAGCCCATAAAATGTATATAATAGGCGGGGATAATGATGATCTGATCCAGGAGGGCATGATAGGTCTTTTTAAGGCAGTTCAGGATTATGATCCCGGAAGGGATGCAAGCTTTCATACCTTCGCGGATCTGTGTATTGCAAGGCAGATGTACACCGCGATTGAGGCAAGCAACAGGCTTAAGCACCAGCCTCTTAACTCATATATTTCGATCTATGAGGAGGGTGATGATCATGATGGAGCAGATAACGGCATGCGGGCTGTTTTGTCGGAAATCTCAGGGAACGGGCCTGAGGATATCCTGATTGATGAGGATAACGCAAGACGACTTGAAGAGGCTATTTTTGCATCCTTAAGTCCTCTCGAGAGGCAGGTCTTGAACCTTAAGCTTACCGGGATGGGCTATGGAGAGATCGCAAGAGTCCTTGGACGTGATGAAAAATCAACAGATAATGCCCTTTTAAGGATAAAAACAAAGGTTAAGAAGATAATAAATGCAAAAGATTAAGGTATGGTTTTCGGACTTCTGGGATTCCTTTGATCCGGAGCACAATTTTATAATGGATGCCCTTAAGAATAACTTTGAGGTCGTAATCTCCGGGGATGATCCCGATTTTGTCTTTTGCTCTATTTTCGGCAGGAAGTATCTTAAATACGACTGCGTTAGGATATATTATACGGGAGAAAATATCCTTCCTGATTTTAATCTGGTGGACTATGGTCTGGCATTTCAGGATATTGATTTTTACGACAGATATTTACGCCTTCCCCATTATGTACTGTATCCCCGGGACTGCAGTCTTGCTCTTAAAAAGCATGAGATATCGGATGAAGAGATAAAAAGGCATAATAAGTTCTGCAATTACGTTATCAGTAACGCCCTATCAGACCCTGCAAGGGATGAGATGATAGACACCTTAAACAGCTATAAGAGGGTTGATTCAGGTGGCAGATATCATAATAATATTGGGGGACCGGTTGCGGATAAGCTTGAGTTTCAAAGGGATTATAAGTTTACAATGGCCTTTGAAAATACCTCTTCAAGGGGATATACCACGGAGAAGATCATTCAGGCCTTTGCCTCTTCCACAGTACCGATCTACTGGGGGAATCCGGATATAGCCCGGGAGTTCAACCCGAAAGCATTTATAAACTGCCATGATTTTGACTCCTTTGAGGCGGTGCTTGAAGAAGTAAAAAGAATAGATGAGGATGATGAGGCCTTTAAGAGTATGCTGCGGGAGCCGATCCTGGCTACGGGCTCTGAAGCTGAGACCTTCCTTTTGGAAGATTATCTTAAAAATTATCTTAAAAAGATATGCTCCCAGGACCCTGCAAAAGCCATAAGACGGAACAGGATCTATCAGGGAGCCTATTATGAGGCTGAGGCTCGGGAGCATGAGAAGATTGACAGGATATTATATCTCCCTAAGAGATTCGTTCACGGCATAAAAAATATTATTGCCATAAAGAAAAATCAGTAGGCATCTGCCTACTGATTTTTAAGTGCTGACAACGGGAATCGAACCCATGACCTCCGCACTACCAATGCGGTGCGCTACCTACTGTGCCATGTCAGCATTCCTTTAAAACGTCGCCGAATGGTATTCTATCACAGCATGGTTTAAGTGTCAATTAAAATAAAAATATCAAACGTAATTTAATTGAATTTCGAAATCCTAACAGGACAAAAAAGAAGAAAAAAAGCATTATTTTGATAAAATAACTTTTGATATTAAAACATCGAAGCCTCGAAAAATGCCGTATTTTCGGGCTTTTCAAAATAGGTTTGTAAAAATGTCACAATTTTAAAAGGCTTTTTTTGTACTTGCGCAGGATATTTCGGCGTGCTAGTATTCTGACTACACCAATGGTCGTTGGTTTCAATTTTCATTTCTGTTTGATTCTTTTGAATTAAAACCCAAAATCAAACTAAATACTTACCGGGATGCGTGTTATGGATATTTTTGCGGATCCGTGTGATTTTGCCGTAAGGACATTTGTGATCCCAAGGGATAAAAAGGAGATAACAATAGGGCGGGGCGCCGGCTGTGACGTTATCATTTTAGGTGATCACATATCAAGACTCCATGCTGTGGTTTCAATAGAAGCTGACGGAGGACTCATTTTAAAATGTCAGGGGTTAAATGGCATTGGATATCAGGGGAAAATTTTAGAACAAAACGAAACAGTCAGGCTTAAAGCCGGCATGTGGCTTGACATATGCAAAAATGTCCTATCATTCAGCAGATATCATATGTTCATCATCTCATCTCCCCTACCGATCCGGGCAAAAATGACGGAGATTGATCCCTTTGATGCATACTTAAGACTTACAGATACCGGAAACTGCCAGGCAGCAGAGCCCTTTCTGCCCTCCATAAGGCGTATAGATGAGTGCAATTTAGAGCCTATTGAGCTTGACAATCCGCCCCAGAGGAAGGATCCCGATAAGCAGTCTGTTTTGCTGGTGGCGGGACCTGCTCTTACTATGGCAGTCCCCATTCTTTTGGGTTCGGGCCGGAAGATTATGGTGATCGCAGGAGTGATAGCCGCAGTATGGGCAACGGCAAATGTCCTATCAAGAAGAAAGAAGCTTAAAAGGGAAGAGATAAGGCGCCGAAATACCTACAGCGAGTATGTTGCGGAGTGTGAGGAGGAGGTAAAAAAACGCTATAGGGAGATTACCAATCTTATGAATTTAAGATTTCCGCCTCTTACGGAATATTTTAAGGATGGCGGAAACCGTCATCTTATATGGAGCAGCGATAAAAACGGTGAGGACTATTTAAGAGTCAGGATCGGAATGGGAGATCAACCTTTTCCGGTAAAGCTTAAATTCCAGAAGGAAAAATTCTCAGTGACGGAGGATTCCCTAAAGCATCTTCCTTCCCTCCTTTTGGAGAAATATTCATCTCTGAAATCAGTGCCCATATGGCTTGACCTTAATGAAATATCAAGAATTTCTATATCGACTGAATCGGTCAAAAACAGACAGGAAATAGTTAATTCAATGATTCTGCAGACTTCTGTCACAAAGCGGGCAGAGGATGTAAAAATCGGAGTTATAATGGAAAATTTCAGTCCCTATTTCTGGGTCAATTTCCTGCCCCACTGCTGGGAAAACGGGTTGAGTCTTGCAGGAGAGGCAAGGGATGGGGAGCTTGTATCAAGGGTGTCACATTTTGCGGAGAATGGGGATTCTTATGTTTTTATATTTACGGACAGTGAGAGCATATATGCTGATTTTGCGGCAAGGACTAAGGGATGCATTGTACTTTCGGCAAAATCTTTTGACCGTGTTCCATATTCGGTTGACTGCGTAATAAACGAGACGGCGGGGTTCTGCGGAATTATCAGCAAAAACGGAGTTTCGGCAAGCAGGATACATGCAAAAATTGACCGAATAAGTCATAGTGATGCAGAAGGATTTTCCCAAATGGTTTCGGCAATTTCAAACCATGTATATGACTTAAAAAAACCAATACCAAACAAGGTTCTGCTTACGGATATTCTGGGATATAAAACAATAAGCTCCGAGGCCATACTTGATAACTATAAAAGAGATACGACTAATGATCGGCTGATTTTCCCAATTGGAGCAGGGGAGGATGGAAGGATCGTTATGCTGGATCTTATGGATAACAGTGACGGACCCCATGGACTTATTGCGGGGACCACGGGAAGCGGGAAAAGCGAGCTTTTGCAGACACTCATTTTAAGCCTGGCCGTTAATTATTCCAAGGAGCAGGTATGTTTTTTCCTGATTGATTATAAGGGTGGGGGAATGGCGAATATTTTTGATAAGCTGCCCCATCTTGCGGGCCTTATATCAAATCTTTCGGGAGAAGCAGTTGAAAGGGCGATGATATCCATAAAAAGCGAGATAATCTACCGCCAGAAATGCTTTAACGAGAAGGGAGTAAACAGCATAACCGATTACGTAAAAGTGGCTAAAATGCCCCATATAATCATCATAATCGATGAATTTGCGGAGCTTAAAAAAGAAGAGCCGGAGTTCATGCAGCAGCTGGTGTCCGTGGCCCAGGTGGGAAGGTCCTTAGGGGTTCACCTAATCCTCAGCACCCAGAAGCCTGCAGGCTGTGTTGATGACAAGATATGGAGTAATTCCCGCTTCAGGATATGCTTAAAGGTCAGGGATAAAATGGATTCAAATGATATGCTCCATAAGCCGGATGCGGCTTATATCACCAATGTGGGAAGGGCTTATCTGCAGGTTGGAAATGATGAAAGATATGAGGAGTTCCAAAGCGCATATACAAGCGCACCCTTTGGAACTTCCGAAAGTGATAAGGGGATATACATCTATGATGAGAACATAAAAGCCCTGCCCTTAAAGGGACAGGCAGGGGCAGATGAAGGTCCGGAAGGGGCAAAAACACAGGTTACCATGCTGCTTGATATGATAAAGGAGGCAGATAAAGGGATGAACGGCTCCACAGTCAGAAAGCTCTGGCTTGATATGCTGCCGGATATGCTACTGCCTAAGGAAGAAGACAATGGAGAATATGGCCGTGTCGCCGTAAAAATAGGGGAATGCGATGATCCCCATAACCGGGCCAGGATCATATACGAGTATGATCCCATTAAGGCGAAAAATACCGCAATAGTAGGACTCTCCGGCTGCGGAAAGACTACGCTGCTTAAGAGAATTCTGACTGAACTCATAAGACATTATGATCCGGCGGCAGTATGCTTTTATATCCTTGATTTCGGGGGCAGAAGAGATCTTGAAATGTACGAAAATTCCAGGATGTGCGGTGGCTACATAGCCGGAGATGAGTCCGAAAGGGCAGGGAAGCTCTTAAGATTTACAAGGGATGAAATAATAAAAAGACAAAACAGCAAAAAGGATGATTTTCCACTTATGCTAATCCTTATTGATAACTACGGCTCCTTCCTTGAATATGCAGGGGATAATGCCGATTGTGAGGTCATGGAAATCTTAAGAAAATCCACTCAGGTTAAGATCTATTTCTTAATAAGTGCCAACAACATCGGAAGCGGGGAAATGTCCGTAAGGGTTTCACAGCTCATGGATACGGTGATCCCTTTAAACCTTAAGGACAAATATTCCTATTCGGGAGCGCTTTTTCTATCAACGCATCAGATACCCGAAACAGATAAGGTACCCGGAAGAGGAATTGTGAAACTTGATAAAAGAGCATTGGCATACCAGGCATATGCTCCGGTGATGGATAAGGATGAAAATGAGTGGGATAATAAAATAACTAACGTTATAAAAGCGAGAAACAGGGAATTTTCCCAAAATGCGCCGCCATATCCCTTTATTCCCAGGCAGCCCCTTCTATCTGAGTTATCCACATTGTTTTCGGAGGGCGAGGGGACTATCAGAACCGGAAGATCCAATGTGGATAACTGCAATTATGGCACCAAAGGTATACCAATAGGCTACAGGGATGAGGACGGAAGAATATTCATCCTGCAACCCGAGAAAGTAAAAACCGTCCTTATTGCCGGAAGGGCCAGGAGCGGCAGGAAAAACACATTAAAGGTCATAGAGCATATGGCCATCATGTCAGGATATAAAACATTTCAAACCACTGATTTAAGTGAAATACCCAAATACATTGAAAATAGCGTAAAACCCGGAGAGGATGAGCCTCTCATCATCCTTTTACCGGATCTTAGCGGAAGCCTGCTTGATTTTTACCAGAACCGTTTTGATAAAAAAACAGAGGAGATACTGTATAACTGCTTTTTTGAAAATCCCGGAAAATATCTGCTTATGGGCGTTATTGAAAACAGAGACAAGCCCCTTCTTTTAGGCAGGAAGCTTTGGAAGAAAATTACCGAAAATCCCTATGGAATATGTATGGGAGGATGCCTTGATGAGCAGGGTATGTTTGATTTTTCATATATGGGATATGCTGCGCAATCAAAGAGAAAAAGAGCCGGATGGGGAAGTGTCGGATTTTATGATGAGGATCTGTATTTTGGGGACATTGTTATACCGAGGTGTGATCTATGAGATTTTTGGAACTTATTATACCCCAGCTTGAGGTGAAGCACGTGCTTCATATCGAGGAGAAATGCAGCATAAAGACTCTTGTCGGGACACTTAAGGGAGAATACGGTTTTTCCGACAAAAAATCCCTCTTATACCACACAAGAAGCGGGCGTTTTATTCAGGAAGAGGGAACTGTGACTGAATGGGGTATTGAAAGCGGAGATACGTTAATGTTTTTCGGAACAAAAAAGGAGGGTGCGTGAGATGGAGGTAATTTCGGCTGATTATGTGGGAATGCTAAAAGAGGCGGATGAACTTACAAATTGCAGAAAAAAGCTTGGCGATGAGATAAGAAGGCTTAAGTATGTTATGAACGATCTTGATATTTTCTGGGATGGTGAGGCAAATGAGGAATTTCATTTAACCTTAAATGAGGATTTTGCGGTAATGGAGACATTGCTTTTCGGAATTAAAATATCCTCAAATCTTTTAAAACAGGCAGTTTCAGACTATGTGGATACTGAGAACGAGATAAATATGCTGATAGGAGATGTGTAAAATGTCAAAAACAAAGGAGGCTATAGAAATCGAATTTTCAAGAGCAATCAGCCAGGCTGATGAACTTGATTCAGTTGCAGCATCCCTTTCACAGCTGGCAAGCTCATTGTCCTATGGGGAAATGGAGAGATTAAAGAAGTCCTGGAAAGGAGGAAATGCAGATATGGTGATACTTAAATGGCAGGAACTGTCCCAGGATATGTATGATACGGCCCAGAACTTCATGCAGATTTCCTCAGCAATCAGAAATACCGCTGCTCTTGTATATAAGGCTGAAAAATCCGCCATGTATCTGGCATATTTCTAGCCGGTGTGCCTGCATGGAGCACTGCATCCCAGAGCTTTTTTGGATACATATTAAAAACAAAAAATCATGAAAGGAGAAAGATTATGTCGTACTACCAGGTAACAAGCTCAGAGCTGAGAGCCAGAGCTGAAGAAATGAGGGGCTTAAACGGAAGGTTTAAGTCTGAGGAGGAAACGCTGCGTGCCTCAGAGGAAAATCTCAAGACCATGTGGGAGGGTGAAGCCAATGAGGCATTTCATACGGCCTTCATCCACGACGCAACTTCAATGGACATGTTCCATGAGGCAGTTGAGCAGTATATTTCCGCATTGCTTGTCATTGCGGAGAGGTATGAGATAGCGGAACGTAAAAATGCGGAAATCGCAAGACAAAGATCATATTAAAGGAGGATCAAAATGGAGGGATATTTAAAGGTAACACCTGAAAAATTAATGCAGGCATCAGCGGAATTCGAAGCATCAGGAGCAACGGTAAACAGTATAACCCAGGAGATGCTTTCGATAATAAACAACTTAAAGGGCATATGGCAGGGAGAAGCTGCCACAGGCTATACAAACAGATTTAACGGACTGTCGGACGATATCGAGAAGATAAACCGGATGATCGCAGAACACGTATCGGACCTTAACGAAATGGCAACCGAGTATCAGACCGCCGAGAATGAAAGCCTTGAGCAGGCGAATGCACTTACCATGGAGGTTGTAAGCTAGTATGAGCATTTCATCCCAGACCCTTGTCCTAATTGACAATTCATTATCTGTTTCCAAGGTTAACAGGGAGATCACAAGGGAAACACTGAAATACTTTTTTACTCACAGCAGTGAGGGAAGGGCGTATTGTTTTGCGCCCTTTTCCCACAGTCTTGACTATGCGGAAAGCTATACGGAGGACTACATAGGTCTTGAGGATATGGCTGCAAGGCTCGAGTATGAAAATAAGGAGATCAGTCTTACCGACGTATTAACGGAAATTTTAGATGAATGGAACGAAGGCGATTTTGCCTGCAGGGACATTCTTATATTTACGGACGGAAGGGAAGAGGCAGCTCTTAACTATGAAAGGGAGGAACTGTTTTATGTGCTCGAACGTTCACAATATCCGGTTTACATCGTATGTCTGGACCAGGAGGGGTACGAGGATAAGGTCAAAAATCTCTCAGCCATAGCAAGGGTCAGCGGGGGTGAACTTTTCCACAGCGATTTTGAGGGAAGCGATGCAGAGGTTGAAAGGCTCCTTACGGAACAGATAAATGATGCAATGGAGAAATACAGAGCGGTAAACTGGGCAGTATATGATGAAGAAAATGAAGAAGCTAAAGCGGATGCAGGGTGTGGCGAAAACGAATGGGAAGTAAATAGGGAGGATGAAGATGGGGAAAATAATGATGCGGAGGATTTAATAACTAAAGTTATTAATGAGGAAAACAGCGAATTAGCAGCCTTTTCGAACAATTCGGATTATAGTGATGTCATCTATGAGGTGCAAAAAGAAGATAAGTCAATAACCCCATTTGATTATGCACTTATCGGTGGTGGACTTTTTTTTGCCCTGGGACTTATTTTCATATGCTGGTGCATATATTTAAGGC
>R03__coassemble_909_pt1 | contig 15236 bp, 7 predicted proteins | sample R03__metabat2_high_PE_019 | metagenome-assembled genome bin R03
TGCGTAAAAGTCTTTAGGGAACCAAAATTGTCAAGCATGTCAAAATGGTTCCCTTAAAAAAATGTTCATGGGAGCCAAATTCCTTAATTCCTCCACTTTGGCTCCCCACTCAATAAGTTCCTGGGAACCAAATTCCTTAGTTCCTTCACTTTGGTTCCCTGCTCAATGAACTCCCGGAAACCAAAATCTCGAAAAGAGGGTGAATGTGTGCCGCGCCGCGGCACCACTCATCACCAAAAATTACAAATAAAAAAGCCGGTCCGAAGGGACCGGCTTACTAAAACCCATATTATCTCACTAGCTTTATTTCATTAGTTTTATCTAACTAGCTTTATTTCACTATCTTTACCGCACTAGCTTTATTCCACAAGCTTTATTTCATGGACTTAATAGTATCCTTCAGACCATCAAGCTTTTCTTCGATAGCCTGGCTGATGCCGTTCATGTCCTGAGCAAGCTTCTGAACCTCCATGGCAACCACTGCGAAGCCCTTGCCGGCCTCTCCTGCTCTTGCTGCCTCGATGGAAGCATTAAGAGATAAGATATTCTGCCTTCTGGCAAAAGCCGAAATCTGAGATGCAGCCGCAACCGTTTCCTCAATCTGGACGTTGGCCTTCTCAACACCGGCACGCGTTCTCTCAATGAGACCCTTGTTAGCGTACTCATCGTAGCAGGCACGAACATACATGTTAATAACATCTCCTAAAAGATTGGCAGAAGCATCAATCTCCTTCCGGGTTCTTACACTGACCTTCTCAAGCGCACGAATATACCGTTCCTCGTCAACACCGATTTCCCTTGCAACCTGCCTGAATTTCTCTTCATCCGGTTTCTCAGGAAGAACCTGACCACCTATAACGCTACCCAGTACAGTCCCGTCACTAAGCGTAATGGGAATACCGAAATCAACCAAGCCGGCATGGCACTCATACACGCCCTTTCCATCCCGGTCACACTTTTCACATCTCTTAGCGCCCTCAGCGCTGCCTCGGGTTAGCTTAATACAAAAATCCGTAAAATTATAACAGTCGCTGATATATTCACCGTCAGCCCCCACGGCAACTGTTGCAAGACCTGTACACACTGCCCAGTTGTCCATGATGGACTCAAACTTTTCCATATCACAAAAATCCTGAATCTTTAACATCGCTCTCCTCCTGTCCCGTGCCGAAGCACACATGATGTTGTAGATAGGCTCTTCTGACCCCACAAGTTATATTATATCCATAATTCTGCGAGAATTCCATAGTTTTATACTTTTTATTTGCGATTTTTATATTAAACCCCACTATTATTACATATTATGTAAAAATCAAGTATTCCAAAGGGCTCTTCATCAAAATCAACCTTCAAAAATTCTGCCTGTAAAATCAGAGTTGCAGCATCACCAAAGTGCGTCCATCAAAAAAGATCCGGGAAGTATCTACAGCCTCTCTATCTTAACCTCTATATCGCAGTTCCTGATCCTGTCTTCAAACTCCTCAAGTTTCTCAGGAGTTCTGTCAAACAACGCCACAACATTGAATTCATTTGAATAGTGGATATTGATATCCCTTAATTCCACCATGTCCTTCAGAACATCCCCCAAAGCCTTCCAGCTTTCGATAAGGGTGTCTCCGGAAGATCCGTATTTTTCAGTATCAGGTCCCACAAAATAAATAGCCACATCCCTTTTTCTGAGTTCCATAAGCTTTATTATGTAGCAGGCCATACGAATATGGGCCGGATTTTTGGTTTCCTCCGTTCCGTTAAGCACTGCCTTTTGGAGCCTGTTCTCAAGAAGTGCCGACTTAAGGACCGTTCCATCAGCCATTACCGGCATTCCGTCAACGGTTTCCGGTTTAAGGCTGCCCTTTTTAATAAGTCGTATGAAGATTTCCGTAAGAGCCGGATCAAACTGGGTTCCGGAGCATCTTGAAAGTTCCTCAATAACCTCTTCATCCGTCAATCGCTTTCTGTATACTCTGTTTGAGGTCATTGCATCATAGCAGTCCGCAAGGCACAGGATCCTGGCAACAAGAGGGATTTCCGTTTCCTTAAGTCCCTCAGGGTATCCCTTTCCGTCGAATCTTTCATGATGGAAACGTACTCCGTCAAGCAGGCCCTCAATCTCGGCTCCCATGCTCTTTAACAGTTCATATCCGATCTCCACGTGCTTTTTCATCAGCGTGAATTCTTCGTCAGTAAGCTTACCGGCCTTATTCAGTATAGAGTCGGCAACGCCTATCTTTCCGATATCATGCATAAGGCCTATGTATCCGATCCTGGCAATGTCCTCTTCGGAAAAATCATAATCCGCGGCCATTTCCCTGGCAAGGAGCCCTGCGTAACGTCCCACTCTGTCGGAATGACCTCCGGTATACTCATCCTTGGCATCAATTGCGCTTGCAATTGTCTCAATAGTGCCAACAACTGACTTTGTCTGAGCTGCCTCCCTCTCAAGGACTTCATTTCTCTCATCCACAAGGTTCTGAACAATCGTTGCAAGCATCAGTATAATGATGCCTGCGCAGATAAAGGCTCCCCAGGAATGGGAACTTGCAACATAAAAATAAGAAAGTTCAAAAATGCAGCAGATAATAAAGCACAACATGCCAAAAGCTGTGGCCTTATACCGCTTTAAATCCCCTGTAACTATATCAGTCACAAGATTGACAATCGCAAGAACAATACCCACAGCCATCCAGCCGTGACTGAAATATACCGTTTCATGGAACTCCGCAATTCCCGCAAAGCTCAGCAGCATATTTATTATGATCTGCAATATCACAAGGTACTCAAGTACAATATACCTCAAGTGATATTTTTCATGCTGGACTGCGTCAAAATAGAAGCATACAAGCGCCGGCAGAAGTTCAATAGACAGATATGAAAAATAGGTAGTAAGCGAAGGCTTTTGGAATATGATCTGCCTGATCCCGGATTCACTTAAGATCCAGACTCCCATACATATCATTAAAAAGCCCAGACTCATGGCAGTCCTTATATTGCTGAATTTTTTCTGAATGATAAGGGTCACTATCACTAGTCCCATTCCCAGAGTTACTATGATAACCGCAATGATATTGACGGCAAGATTCTTTTTGATGATGTTAAACCAGGCATTATTTCCATGGTTTAAGGTCACCTCGCTGATCACGCCCTTATCCTTTACATGGATCCTTATTTCGATTGATTTTCCCGCGTCCTTAGCGGTAAGATCAGCCGCCACATAGGCGCTGGGCAGGTAATATCCCGCAGTCTTCACGCTGTCGCTTGAATATTCCGCCCTGAGCTTACCACCAACGTAAATATAAACGTCCTCTATTGACGAATACAGCATGAGCTCATCGCCGTCCGTCACATCCTCAGGCAGAACATTTGACAAAAGCATGGTGTCCCCGTCTTTCGCATTAACCTCCGCCGGAAGAGTTATGTGGCTCTTTGCGCCGTTAAGTTCTATGGTCCAGCCATCATTAAGCATATTGCTGTCAAAAGAGCCTATTTTAGCCTCATCTGAATTCTCCGATGTAAAAAGCGCAACTGCGAAAACTATCAGTATAAGTATTGCAAGGCATATCGCTGTAAATCTTATGAGACGGTCCAAAACCGCCAGATATTTCTGTTTCATATGTTCACCATTTATTCTCCGGCATGGGCATTAACAATATCGGTTACATCTCCGATTTCCATAACATATCCAAGCTGTTTCCCTATGCTGTTAAGCATGGGATAAATATCATACACATAGTGCCTTCCGTCAAAATCAAAGGGAGCGCCTCTTTTTGCATCCATACTACCGCTTTCAACATACTCCCTTAAGGGCTGTCGCAAAAAGGTATTAAACCTTCCTCCGTTTCCCGGAATCTTTTTTTCAAGCTCCCAGTCTGCAAGTTCCGGGAAAAGTAATACCGCCTTTTCGCTGGCGCCCATAAATCTCATTTTTTTATCAACAATAATACGTCCGTTTACCCCAAGCTTATCCTGCAATATCCTGTCATTACGGTCCGGAGAATACATGCTGAGCTTTGTCATAATGAAGATATCCACCACAAGGCTTATGGTAAACACAATGGGAACAAGTTCAAACCTGATCTTTATGAACCTTTCAACCGCATAAACACATATGGACAAGATGTCAGACGCAAGAAGGATCTCAACATTTACGGCGCTGACAACATTTTTCTTGTTAATTGAATAAAAGGCCACAACTACCCCGGCAAGCATGTATCCGTACATAGTCACCAGATACACCGTATGAAGGGGGCCATAGGTTTTTGTGAGATATCCCCCCTCATCCGTCAGAACAAATCTGGCTGACTTGTAGAAAATCTCGGAATATCCTGTTGAAAGCACGGTTAAGTATACAACGAACTGGATCGCATACATTATGACTCTTACAGTACGGGATATCGTATGCTTACATATGTCGCAGACTATCAGCAGCATGACCATGGGGCCAAAGCAGGCGATAATATATGAGAGCTTGTTGGCAAGTAATGCCTCCTCAAGGTTTTGGGCATAGTGAAGTGCAAAATATCCTCCATTGGCGACCATTACAATGACCGACAGCATAACTTCATTAGTGGATGCTGCCCTTCCCCGTCCTATTGACCATAAAAGAGCAATTATCGATATAAAAAAACAAACCGCATAGACCATGATTTTCCCTTATTTCGTACTTTCCTTTAATATTATTTCGTAGGTGCTGATGGTTCTCTTTGATACTTCTCTTCCCTCGATGAGTTCCATTATAAGTGTCCCAGCCTCTCTTCCAAGCTGACGGTTATCAAATGAAAGAGACGTTACTGCAGGGGTGGCATTTGACAAAAACTTTGAATCATAAAAGGATGCAAGCTTAAGCTGATCCGGTATCCTGATTCCGGAAGAGCGGCATACCGAAAGGACGTTGGCACATATGGAATCATCCATGCAGATGGCAATCTTAACAGACTTATTTCTCAGATCGTCCAGGATTCCCAGAACCTTCTGCTCCGAATCAACATCATAATAAACAATTGACTCATCAAGCTCACTACCTGATTCCTTAAGAGCATCCCTATAGCCCTTAAATCTTGTGTTTGTGATCGCAACATCCTTAGATCCCCCTAAGAGTGCGATCCTCCCAAGACCTTTTCCCGCCAGGATCTTGGTGAGTTCCTTGCATGCAGTATAGTTGTCATCATCAATGGTTATGACCTTTTTATCCTCCGAAGAGCCTATGGCAACGAAGGGGATCCCGCTTTTTTTAAGATACTGGGCAGCGGCATCCTTAACCATTGTTCTTGTTAATATCACGCCGTCAACCTTATTGTTCTTAATGATACGGTCAAGCTGATAGATATTTGAGCCCTTGACCATGCAGATCAGGATATCGTTATCATACTCCTTTAAAACCTCGCTCATGCCTATCATGGCCTGCTGCAAAAAGGGGAGTTCCACAAAATCATAATCCATGGGCCATACCACAGCCACATTATAGGTTCTCTGATTGGCAAGACCCTTGGCCAAAAGACTGGGCTTATAATTATGTTCGTTAATAAAGTCCATCACCCTTTTGGTGGTTTCCTCACTTATGCGGCCCTTTCCCGAAATTGCACGGGAAACCGTGGTCTTGGATATACCCAGGGCCTCGGCCACATCATTGATTGTGATCTTGTCATTTGACATATATAAAGTTCTCCCAAACAGCCTCTATCAAGTGTATCAAGGCACACTTACATAATTAAAGAGGCCGGTTCAAATCACATTGGACCAGCCCTTTATTTAAAAAATTGCTAAATTAAAGTACAAAATTTATTTTGCGTCCGTATCTTTTGAGGCGTCTGCAGATGCCTCAGAATCAGTACCTTTGCCTAAATTCCCGGCCGTTTTTGCAGCACCATCGGATTCAGTCTTGCCTTCTAATATGTCAGCTTCTTCCGTAGCATCCACATTATCAAGATCCTCTTCCTCAATGAACTTGATGGCAGGCTCTCTTGCGGCTGATTTTTCACGAAGTGCCTGAGCACGCTTTTGCACTCTCTTGTGTACCCTTTTTCTGTTCTTTACTATCACAACCTGGATCAGCACAAGTATCACAACTGTCAAAATACAGCCTGCGATTATAAGGATCTTTTTAATGAGCTGGGCCTTGGCATCGGAATAAAGTGTCTGGATCTTAACCTCGTTGCCGGAGACGTTAAAGGTCTTATAGGCTCCCATTTCCCCTAGATCATCCTCTGTTATCTCCCGCCAGGTGCCGCCACCGTTTTCAGATACATAAATATCCGGCCATTTATCCATATTATCAGCCTTCATATAACGGATCTGATGGTTTAAGAGTCCGTCATCTGGAATTGAAACATCCCAGTATTCCTTACAACCCTCCATTGCATCAGGCTGTCCAACTGAAAGGACAGCAAAAAGCGCATCTTCAGACTTGAACTGGCCGTCAACAAGTAGTGCTGACTGGTTGCTGCCTCTCACAATATCGCCTGCAAGAGTTGTGTTGTTTCGTACATACTCTGCGGTAACTGTTTCATCATATAAAATGGCATCAATTCCCTCACGATCCCAGCTTGCATAATAGCCTTCACGTTCCGGTGGATCGGGATACTCATCAAGAGCCACAGCCTGACCGTATTCATAGGTTCTCTTTTCTATAAGGGTTGTATACTCTTCCCCGTCATCATCCTCATCCGTATAGACGAAGGTAACATATACCTGGTCAAAATAGCTGGGAACATAGGAAAACTTTTCCCTGGCATAGGAATAGCTTATGGGCTCTGCGCAGCCTGCGTAGCTGACCCTGTCAATTCCCGCAAGGTCCGAACCACAGAAATAGTTGTTTTTGATCTTACTTGTATCTGATGCATGGCCTGCTATAGCGCCGTACCACTCGACAGCATCCTGTATCTGGACCATCGTAAGGCAGTCATAGATCTTGATGCCATCGCCTGCAATACCGCCCACATATGATTTTCCCGAAAGGGTGCATTTAGCGTAGCTCTTTATGATATTGGATACGGAGGAGCCTGTAATGCCCCCCACATAGGATGCGGTATCCGAGGTTATGGTGTTATAGTTCTCACATCCTGTGATGGTTCCCATTTCCTGAAGTCCGCATATGCCGCCGGCATAGTTCTTGACTGCGGTGACTTCCCCACGGTTTGTGTTCTTGCGGAGCACGCACTTGGTCTGATAGGTGGTATTTTTCGCAGCATCCTTGATGCCGGTAACATCAGACTCAAGGTCAAAATCATACTCGATCGCCATTGTTCCGGCGATACCGGATATATTGATACTGCCATTTACCACCCCTTCATTTACGCAGTTGGCAACGGTGGCATCTGTTGTCTCCTCGCAGACACTTAAGGAATCGTCATTGTAGGAGTTTGAGTAATCATCATCAAGCACACCATCCACAGCATCGGTAAAGAGCTGCATGATAACGTTAAACTGGTCGTTAACGCCATGAAGATCATCAATAAGTGTATCCGAGGCGCCATTCATCTCATCATTTAAGAGGCCGAAGTTATCAGACATTGCCTGGATATTATCTGTCAGTGAATTAGCGTGATCCTTGTACTCCTGTGAGAAAGAGGGGAGGGAGATGTCGCTCTTGCCGTTTATGGTATTGATGATTGATTTTGCCTGGGTGCCTGCAGAGTTAAGGTCTGACATTGCGGACTTTAAGGACTCCAAGGCCTTATTGGCATCTGATTTAGTGGCATCTGTCATCTCCGGTGTGACTGCGGCAAGGATGTTGGCCATAGTCTCGGCATTTTCCGTAATGACACTTGAATAGCTTGTAGTTGATCCGCCCTTTTCAGCCAGATATTTAGCATCTGCATAGGCCTTAATAAGTTCCGTCGCCCCTGAAGTTGCGGCAGCGGTCAGCTGGCTGTCAAGGGAGTTCTGGTCCGAATCGGAGGTGCTGCCAAGGGAGGTATACGTTCCCGTCCCGTCATCGTGAGCCCAGGAATAGCCGTCAACATTGTAGTCACTATTGAATGTACCTAAAGAAGATGCATACAATGATGCTCCTTTGGAGCTGGGTGAAGAGCCAACCCCTGAGGGAGAATTGCTCTTTTTATATTTCACAACTCCGCTGTTCTGGTATACAACATCATCCTCATCTTTACCAAGGCTATTTGAGGGATCACTTGTCCCGTTATATTCATTTTGTCCGATATAGTAGAGGAGACTGTAGTTATATGCTGCGGTCTTATCTACCTCTTTTTCATATTCCTCATATGCCTTTGTTGCGTCCTCGATATTCTTCTTGGCCTGTTCATAGTCTGCCTTCTGGGACTCTGACATGTACTTCTCAGCATCTAAGTCATTAACGGTGCTTTCAAACTGGCTCATTGCAGTCTTTGCATCCGAAGTTGCGTCGTTGGTCTTGTCTATGACGCCCCCACTCTTTGCCGATTCATCCAGGATATAGTCAATACGGCTTAAGGCCTCGTTAGCCGAGGCGGTCATTCCATTCGCCCAGTCAATGGTCTCATCCTCAATATATCTGGTATCCTCAAGGGCCTGGTCCGTGAAGTTCTTGATTATGGACAGGCGGGATGAAATGGTATCAGATGAGTCATCCGCATTATTCAAGGTAACCTCAAGGATATCGTGGAGCTTCTCGATGTTGTCTGAGAGCTGTGAGGTTATATCGTTTGCAAAATCAACCGTCACATAGGGCTCTGCCTGTCCAACGATTCCGCCCACATCCTTACGTCCTAGAATTTCTCCGTTATTATTGCAGGCATAAATGTAGCCTGACTGTCTGCCGGCAATTCCGCCTACGTTATAGCCTACATTAGTGTAGCCCACGTTTCCGTCATTGGTGCAGGACTGGATCACACCGATTGAAACTCCGGCGATTCCGCCCATATCAACAACGCCGTTTACCATTGCCGAAGCTTCCGCCTCATCCTTGTCCGTGTCGCCGATGCCTATCATTGACATGACAGAATCGATGCTTATATCCTCAACCGACATTGCAGTTGATTTATTGACTATGTTAACACCTGCCCTGTTGGTGCAGCGCATGATATTGCCCATATTTTCACCGGCAATACCACCTGTAAAATGGGTTCCGGATATAACGCCTTCTGCTTCAGTATCAATGATGATACCGCTTAGCTCGTTGATACCCACAATTCCGCCGATATAATCCTCACCTGAAACAGAGCCCTTAAAGGAACATCCCGAAATGATACCCCTGTTATCTCCTGCCAGGCCTCCTACTATGGTCTGGGTTCCCTCAGGCAGAACCCTTCCTGAAAGAACAAGGTCCTTAACCACACCGTTTCCCTGAATACGGCTGAAAAATCCAAGATATGATTCCTCAGATGAAATATTAAATCCGGAGATCGTATGACCCTGTCCGTTAAAATACCCACCAAACGTAGGGATTCCATCGAACTCTATATTGGTCATGGATATGTCACAGTCAAGATACACATTCTTATTCCGGGACCAGCTATCCAGCCTGCAGTTTGCGGCAAACTCGCACAATTCCTCCGAGGTTGATATATGGACCTCCTCCCAGATTACGGGAGCCTCTTCTGTCTCCTCACCCTCTTCATCTGACGTATCTGGCTCTCCCTCATCCTCTTCCGTATCATCGGAAACAGAACTCTCATACACATCGTCATCATCGTCTTCTTCGTTTTCTTCTTCTATGGCATCAAGCTGGGTTCCTGTTGTAACACCGCCGGAAGCTGATTCAACCTTAACAAGCAGTCCATCATCCGGATCTGCCTTTACGGATACGGGAAGAACCATTGTTGCAGCTGCCATGCTGATTGCAGTTAAAACCGTGAGGGCTTTTTTAATACTCTTTCTCATTTTAGTTGCCCTCCTTTATGTTGGATTTTTCATTTGGTTCATCATTTGATTTTGCCGCAAGGCGCGCCTCCTCAATCCGGAGCTGCATTCTCTCATCCTCCGTAAGCTCCTCTTCGGTAACGGGGATAACTTCACCTGCCTCAACAAAAGCATTTATATTACCACGGATAATGGCATTCATCTGACCTGCCACATTACCGTCGATACGGCCTCTTACAACACCGTTAACACGCATAAGCCCTGTTGCCTGCTTGGCCTTGATGGGCATGTTCATGACAAATGCCGTCTTTTCGATTATCTTATCGCCTACGAGCAGGATCTGGGGCAGTACAAACATTGTTATAAATATTGAAATAAGAGTTCCTCGGCCAAGTGATTTTCCGATTCCGTAAATAGCGCCGTCGGAAGTAAGCTTACCAATCAGGATGCCGGAAACCGCAAGCATGGTTCCCGAGGTAATAATGGTCGGGAATGACAGGTTCATTGTATCGATGATGGCATCCCTGCGCAGCATCTCCTGGCGAAGCTCCGTATAGCGGCTGGCAATAACGATGGCGTAATCGATGTTGGCGCCCATCTGGATGGAACTTACTATCAGGTATCCTAGGAAGAACAACGGATCGTTCTGGATCGCAGGGAATGAGAAGTTGATCCAGATACAGCCCTCAATAACCACGATAAGGAGCACCGGCATTCCGGCTGACTTGAAGGTAAAGAGCAGAACCACCAAAACCGCAAGTATGGAAACAATGGTGACTACCGTATTGTCCCTTGCAAAGCACTTCTGGAGGTCGTAGTCGGAGACTGAAGTTCCGACACAGAGGACCTGCCCGTCCGGATAATATTTCTGGGCCATGCCCCGCATCGTATCGATAAAGGCAAAGGTTTCATCTGTTTCCTCTTCAAGGGTCAAATAGACAAGGATACGCGAGTAATCCTCGCCCTGGAGCTGATTTTTACCGAAGGTCATGGCATCGTAAGCATCAGTTAAGGTGTCCATGGTCTCGTCATCAAGAGTTACATATCCCTCATCAACCTCTTCGTAAACAAACATGAACATGTCGATCAGGGGAACCTTGTAGGTTTCAAGGCCGTTGATGGCCTTGGCATAATCCTCATCGTTAACCGCATAGGCGGTGTATATAAGCTCAGCAACCTCATAATCCAGGTTTATGAGTTCGGAAAATTGTCTGGGAGTAAGCTTATCTGTAAGGGTGTAGCCGCCCATTGCCTCAATATTGGCAAGGCCCTGGCAGTGATCAACCTCGTCCCTTGCCTCTAATTCCTCGATAAGTTCAGCTTCCTTATCATAGTCTCCTGCCGGGATAACAAGAGCGATCATATTTTTCGAAGGGAAATTGGCCTCCTGCATATTCTCAGCAGCCTGAACCGAGTTGGTAAGAGGGGGATGGAGCTTTGTATAGCCGTATACATAGGGAGTTTTATTGGACAGATAGCAGCCAAAAGCGATAACCACTATGAACAGGGGGGTTATAATATATCTGGTTGCATAGGCGAACTTACCAACGAAGGGAATCTGGGGAACAAAGTTCTTATGCTGGGTCTTGTCCATAAGGTCTGCAAAGACCATGATGATACCGGGCATAAGGATGAATACTGAGATAAGCGCAAGGACAATGGCCTTGATGAGGACGATACCCATATCAAAGCCCATCTTGTACTGCATGAACATCATGGCAATAAGACCGCCCATTGTGGTCATGGAACTTCCGGCGATTTCGGGGATAGCCTTTGTAAGGGCTGTAATGGTAGCCTCTCTTTTGGCCATTTTCTGATGTTCTTCCTTGTATCTGTTAAGGAAGATAACAGCATAGTCAACGGAAAGTGCAAGCTGCAGCACTATGGTAACCGAATTGGATACGAAGGAAATGGTTCCGAATACGAAATTGGTACCCATCTGCACAATGGCAGCAGATAGGAAGGTTATTAACAGTACGGGGATTTCGGCGTAAGCCTGGGAGGTAAGTAAAAGTACGGACACGACGATGATGGCAACAAGAACGGTTATGGTGTTCATCTCATCGGCGATAAGCTCGGACTGGGTGTCTCCCAAGTCTGTTGTTATATAAGCGTCATAACCTGACAGGTAATCCTTAACCTGGGCAAGACATTCAAGACAGGTATCGTCCTTTTCGGAGTAGTCGAAGGTAATATTGAACATTGCCGAGCCATTTGTATAATGATCCTCGGTATTGTCAAATTCAACCTGGTATACGCCGTCGATATCCTCCAGCTTATCCTGTATTTTTTCCGCCTGATCGTAGGAAACATTGGCAACCATGGCATCCACGGTGCCATAGGTTATGAACTGCTCTTCCATGAGGTCGAGGCCCATCTTGGTCTCGCAATCCGCCGGAAGGTAGTAAGACATTTCATTCTCAACACCCACCCAGTTTCTGGAAAATGCCGAGAATACAACAAGTAAGATGTAGATCAAGAAGAACAGACTCCTCTTATCTACGATAAATGCGCAAATTTTAAACATGGCGTTGCCGCCACTTTTCCCCTCAAGTTCCTTATCTTCCATTACTTATACTCCCTAAAGCCTGGCGGTTCCCTATCCGCCGTTTCGCATACACTGTCGTCCCCACGACATATAAGCGTCTTGTAAAACATTTTATATCCGCCTGCCATCCGGTTCCCCTCCGAAAGACAGACCTACATTTAGTAGTATACATAATTTATCGGCAAATATCTAGGGGGTATTACCCGAAAATAAAGATATTTTTTAGGGTTCTTAAAGATTTCCGTCATAAGTTGACTTTTTATATCAGGACATAAAAAAACCTCAGGTAAAAAACCTGAGGTTTAGCAGCTCGTAGCGGAATCGAACCGCTGATTCTGCCGTGAGAGGGCAGCGTCTTAACCGCTTGACCAACGAGCCGTACTCGAAGAGTATACTATGGCAATTGATAAAATGCAAGTATTTTTTTGTTTTTTGTTTTATTTTCGATTGCGGTTTTGTTATGTTAACTTAGAAACAGCTTTGACCTTTAAATTACGGTCAAAGCTGTTTTAGATTTTGTTTTAACTTAATATTGTTTTAGAAAAACCTTACAGATTATAACCTGTATCGAATGCTTTGAGGTTCATTTCAACAAAAGCCGGCTTGACGGTCTTCTTAATAACTTCTTCCCATTCTGATTTTTCAAAGTTCATGTGCTTGGCTGCAACACCGATCACAACAACATTAAAACACTTTGAGTTGCCCAGCTTTTTGGCCTCTGCCATTGCATCAACGGAAATAACCTTGAATTCCTTCTCAAGATTTTCAATAATGCCCTCAGGATATTCCGCAGCCCCCATAACAACTGGCATGGGATCGATCCTCTGGTCATTAACGATAAGTACGCCGTCCTTTTTAAGGAAGTGGGCGTATCTCTGAGCCTCCAGTCTCTCAAATGCAATGAGTACGTCAGCGCAGCCCTCTTCTACGATGGGCTCTGCAACTTCATCGCCGTATCTTACAAAGGTTACAACCGAGCCGCCTCGCTGTGCCATGCCGTGAACCTCTGATACCTTAACCTGATATCCGGCATTTAGCATAACGCCGCCTAAAATCCTACTGGTGAGGAGGGTACCCTGGCCTCCAACACCCACAATCATAATATTTTTTGTATCCATTGATTTATCCTCTATTTACACCTGCGCAAGGTCTTGCGCAATTCATTGATTCCGGTTGATTTTCCTTAAACAGGAACGTCCTTGATCGCATCAAACTTACACATTTTCTTGCACAGATCACAACCATTGCACATTGTGTCGTCAATCTTAACCGTGCCGTCAGCCTGCTTTGTGATCGCCGGACATCCGGGCTTTAAGCACATTCCGCACTTTTTACATTTTTCCGGATCTGACTCGCACTTGTGAGTAATGGGAGGCTTGTCCTTAAGGAGTGCGCAGGGAGCCTTGGTGATGATAACGGATACCTCGTCCTTCTCCTGCTCTTCCTTGATAAGCTTCTCAAGTCCCACAATATCAAATGCATCAATCTCGGTAACTGATTTTATGCCCATGGCCTGGCACAGATGCATGATGTTGATCGCCGGAACCACATCGCCCTGCAGGGTCTTACCTGTTGCCGCATGGTCCTGATGACCTGTCATACCCGTTGTTGAGTTATCAAGTATGATAACCGTTCCGGTGCCCTGGTTATAAACCATATTCATAAGGGAGTTAACGCCTGTATGCATAAAGGTTGAATCACCGATCACGGCAACCCAGTTTTTAATGTAGTCCTTACCCTTGGCCTTTTCCATACCGTGAAGTGATGAAATCGAAGATCCCATGCAGACTGTGGTATCAACAACGGAAAGGGGCGCAACAGCGCCTAAGGTATAGCAGCCTATATCGCCTGCGGCATGGATCTTCAGCTTGTTCAGCACTGAATATACGCTTCTGTGAGGGCAGCCGGGGCAGAGAATAGGAGGACGGTTAGGCACTTTTGCAGGTGACTTTATATCAAGCTCTTCGTGCAAAATCGCCTTGCGCAGCATATTGGCCGAATACTCACCCTGGATTGTCAGAATATCCTTGCCAATGCAGTCGATGCCCCATGATTTTACAGTTGTTTCAATAAGGGGATCGAGCTCCTCTATGATGTATAGTGTGTCAACCTCTTTTGCAAAATCTTCTATCATCTTGCGGGGAAGAGGGTACACAAGTCCAAGCTTAAGAACCGAGGCATTGGGAAGGGCCTCCCTTACATACTGATAGGGAATGCCGCTTGTGATAACGCCCATCTTCTTATCACGCATTTCAATGCGGTTGATGGGGAATGTAGGACCGTCTTCCGAAAGTCTCTTTTCCCTCTCCTCAACCACCAGATGCCTCTTCTGGGCGTTGGCAGGCATCATAACATATTTTGCAATGTCTCTCTCGTAGGGCTTGTCGGGAACCTCAACTCTGTCCTCTAAGGTTACCATTCCCTGGGAATGTGCCAGTCTTGTGGTGGTACGCAGGATGACCGGTGTGTCATATTTTTCCGAAAGTTCGAAGGCGAACTTGGTGAAGTCCTTGGCTTCCTGGGAGTCAGAGGGCTCAATCACCGCAACATGGGCTGCCTGGCCCACCATTCTGGTGTCCTGCTCGTTCTGGGATGAGTACAGGCCGGGATCATCCGCTGCAACCATCACGAAGCCACCGTTTACTCCGATGTAAGAATAAGAATAAAGAGGATCTGCGGCCACGTTAACGCCCACCATTTTCATGGCGCACATGGACCTGACACCGCTGATGGAGGCGCCGAGAGCGACCTCGGCTGCAACCTTCTCATTAGGTGACCATTCGCAATACAGGGAATCCTTGTACTGCACCAGTTCCTCACTGATTTCCGTACTGGGTGTGCCGGGATATGCCGCCGCCACCTTAACTCCTGCCTCGTAAGCGCCGCGGGCAATTGC
>R03__coassemble_934_pt1 | contig 15023 bp, 10 predicted proteins | sample R03__metabat2_high_PE_019 | metagenome-assembled genome bin R03
GCTTGACTTCCATCCCTTTGGTGAAGGATCCGCGTGGCTGGATTTTTGGGATTTTTTACTGTCCAATAACATACTTCCCTTAGGCTCCCTTGGACTTGCTCTTTTCTGCTGTCACAGGATCGGATGGGGATGGGATGACTTTATTAAGGAAGCCGATACCGGCAATGGCCTTAAGGTTAAACCATTCATGAAACCGATCTTTAAATATGTTGTGCCGGTGCTGATAATAGGCATTTATATATACGGAATCGCAACATTTGATTTTTAATTGAAACTCAATGCGGTTATCGTAGGCTAACTGTCACAAATGGTGCTATAATATACAAAATGGGCTTTTAAAGAGAAAGGAAGAGATTTTTAATGAGCTTGGTTTATACGAATGATGATTGTGTCGGATGTAACCGCTGCATCAGTGTCTGCAGTTGTATGGGCGCCAATGTCGCAACAACCACGGATGACGGCGTTAACCGAATTGATGTGGATGAGGATCGTTGTATTGCCTGTGGGGCCTGCTTCGATGTGTGCGAGCATCATGCGAGACAGTTTTTAGATGATACAGAGGATTTTATTGAGGCTCTTAAAAGGGGAGAGAAGATATCAATCCTTTTAGCACCTGCTTTTAAGGCCAATTATCCCAAGAAATATGAGTCATATTTGGGACAGCTTAAGGCTCTTGGCGTAAACAGGATCATTTCAGTATCCTTCGGTGCCGATATCACGACCTGGGCTTATATTAAGTACATAACGGAGAATAAGTTTTACGGTGGTATTTCCCAGCCCTGCCCTGCTGTTGTGGGCTACATAGAGAAGTATATTCCGGAGATCCTGCCGAAGCTCATGCCGGTCCACAGCCCCATGATGTGTGCTGCGGTTTATGCTCGTAAGTACATGGGACTTAAGGATAAGCTGGCATTTATAAGCCCCTGCATAGCTAAGAAAAATGAGATCGATGATGCCAATAACAAAGGCCTCATGGATTTTAACGTAACCTTTGATCACCTGATCAACTACCTGGAAAGTAATCCGGTTTCAGGTGCAAAGCCTATCTCAGATGAGATTGAATACGGTCTTGGCTCAATCTATCCTATGCCCGGTGGCCTTAAGGAAAATGTGTACTGGCTTTTAGGTGAGGATGCTCTTGTCCGTCAGATGGAGGGCGAGAAGCATATGTATCATTACCTTGAGAAAAACAAGGACCGGATCAAGAACAACAGGACACCCTATCTCTTCATTGATGCCTTAAACTGCAGTGGTGGTTGCATCTACGGTACAGGTATCGAAGAGAAAAATGCTGAGAACGAGGAGATCTTCGAGGAGATCCAGAGAATCAAGGCAAGTTCCAAGAACCTTAATAAAAAGTCCGCCTGGGCAAGAGGTCTTACCCCCGAAAAACGTCTTGAAGCATTAAACAAACAGTTTGCTGACTTAAAACTCAGTGATTTTATCCGTCACTATACTGACAAGAGCGAAAAGTGCCAGATTAAAGAGCCTACGCAGGCAGAACTCAATGACATCTATAAGGACATGCTTAAGGATACCAAGGAAAAGCAGAGCATTAACTGCGGCTGCTGCGGATATTCAGAGTGTGAACTGATGGCTAAGGCCATTTACAATGGATTTAATAACAAGACAAACTGCGTTCATTACATAAGAGATCTTGCAATTACCGAGAAGGAAGAAAATGAGGAGCTTGCAAGAAGGGTACAGCAGTCAAGCGATGAGCTTGAGGTCCAGAAGAAGAGACTTGTTGAAGAGATCAATGAAAGTTTTGAGACCCTAAATAATTCACTTGAGCAGATAGCTGCAGGAAGTGAGAGGAACTCTCTGCAGACTGCCGATATTTCCGGCGCGATGTCTAATGTTGACAACTTCATGATGGAACTTGGTAAGAGTCTTAAGACTATTTCCGATTGCCTTGAAAAGCTGGGTGAGAACAATGCCCAGGTTATCAGCATTGCAAGCCAGACGAATCTCCTTGCTTTAAATGCTTCAATCGAGGCGGCAAGAGCAGGCGAAGCAGGTAAGGGCTTCGCAGTTGTTGCCCAGGAGATCAAGGGACTTGCTGAAAACTCCAAGAAGACCGCTGATGATTCAAACAGCAACAACGGTGATATTACAGGTCTTGTATCGGAACTTCTTTCAAATGTTGAGAAGCTCTCCCAGACAGTAAACGGTGTTAATGAAGAAACACGTTCCCTGGCAGAGTCCTCAGAAGAGTCAGCATCTTCAGTCAAGGTGATGCAGTCAATCCTAAGCGAGGTTCAGGAAAAACTCAGCGAGATGGTCAGATAAAGAACCCTAAATCAAATCAAATACAAAACCCCGGTATTCCGTATCAGAATGCCGGGGTTTTTAGTTAACATAAAAATGATCGCCGGGGACGGGGGTTACCGATCATTTTTTTATTTTGCAAAAATATTAAAAAAAGGTATTGACAAAACAGGCGAGTTAGCATAGACTAACTGATGTGGTTAGACACTGCTAACTAAATCATGTGAAATCTCCCGGCAAAACTCTTCCTGGGCCGGGAGATAACTTCTAAAAGGTTTTGACAGCAGGACATGATCAATCGGATAAAATAATTTCAACTCACGAAAGGGGATTATCATGAATAAAGTATATGTTGTATTTTGGACAGGCGGCGGCAACACAGGCGCCATGGCTGCAGCAGTTGGCGAGGGCGCTACAGCAGCCGGAGCAGAAGTCGTTTACCTTCAGCCCGGAGAGGCAGATATCAATGTTTTAAAGGAACTTCCGGGATTTGCAATGGGATGCCCTGCAATGGGTGCCGAGGTTTTGGAGGAATCCGAAATGGAGCCCTTCGTTGCGGAGACTGAAGCAATCGTATCCGGCAAAAAGCTGGGACTTTTCGGATCCTATGGCTGGGGCGATGGCGAATGGATGAGAGACTGGACTTCAAGAATGACCGGTGCCGGTGCATCAGTTATCGGAGGCGAAGGAATCATTGCTCATGAAGCTCCGGATGATGAGGCAATTGCAAAATGCAAGGAGCTTGGAGCTGCACTTGCGGCTTTATAAAATAAGATCATGTGCGACAAGGCATTTGAGAAAAGCATAGTAAAAAACAGTGCGTCAACGCTTGCCGGATTAAAGGTAGCTAACCTGTATAATTTTTCCTTCAGCTCATACGACGATTGTAAAAGCGCGATAGATGAGGCAAACCGGGAGCTTAATGTTAAGGGCGTGTATGTGGAGCTCTTACAGCAGCATGATGACTTTTACCTCATCTATGTGTACAGGCCGGTGTATCTTGCCAAGGCTTTGACGGATAAGAATATCAATGCTTTCCTTGCCGGATATGGTTACGGTGGCAGCACGGATGTTGCGAGGTGCCTTGGGGTTTTAAAGACGAGACTTAATGGGAGCGATTCATTTCCCCATGAGATCGGAGTGTTTTTGGGTTATCCCCTTGATGATATAAAGGGCTTTATAGACAACAAGGGTATGAACTATATTTACTGCGGTATCTGGAAGGTTTACCGCAACGAGATTGAAGCGCAGAAGAGCTTTATGAAATTTGATAAATGCACTTCAATCTATATGGATGTATATAACAGAGGACGGAGCATATTTGATCTAACTGTATCAGCATAATTCTCCTTTTCTGGTGTATTCTTTATAGGGTGATTGGGCATTCGGCATATCCGTAAGGGTATGCCGTTGTTCTTTCTTAAGAGTTTTTATGCCTTGCTTTGATGCATTTGTTTCCATAAACGAAAAAGATATTCTAATAACTTCTTGCACAAGGGTGCGACTTTTCATATAATCAGAAGAAACACTTTTTTAGCATGATTTTACCTTCGGCAAAATCATGTGAGCAGGGAGAGAAAATGGATCTACTTCTTATATTTAACAGCATTCTGCTGGGTGTGGGGCTTGCAATGGACGCCTTTTCCGTTTCAATTGCAAATGCCATTAACGAAAACGGTATGAAAAAGGGCCGCATGTGCAGTATTGCAGGTGTGTACGCCTTCTTTCAGTTTTCGATGCCAATGATAGGATGGATATGCGTACATACGATCGCCGAATATTTTACTGCATTTCAGAAGTTTATTCCCTGGATTGCCCTGATACTGCTCTTATATATTGGCGGTAAAATGATAATAGAAGCGGCAAGAGGAGAAAATGAGGCCGGGGCTGAAGATAAGGTTTTAAGCGCCGGGGTTTTATTCATTCAGGGTGTTGCTACATCAATTGATGCGCTTTCCGTTGGATTTACGATTGCGGATTACGGTACGCTTCAGGCGGTGGGAAGCTCACTGATAATCGCAGTGGTTACGTTTTTTATATGTTTGTCAGGCCTCTTGATTGGCAAGAAGGCAGGCGAGAAGCTTTCCGACCATGCGGGAATTTTAGGCGGTGTGATACTGATAGCAATAGGAATAGAAATATTCGTTAAGGGAATTTTCTTTTAAAAGAGAAATTTATATTAAGGCATGATTTTGCAATGAATTTTCCATAGACGGCTGTATTATTTAAACGAAAGGAGAATGATCGTTATGGCAGAAGTTAAGGTTACAAAGGCTAATTTTGAGGAAGAGGTTCTTAATTCGGATATTCCGGTGGTTGTTGATTTTTGGGCAACCTGGTGCGGACCCTGCCAGATGCTGGGGCCGGAGCTTAAAAAACTTGCCGAAGAGCAGGAAGGTGTTATTAAGGTGTGCAAGATCAATGTTGATGAGGAGTCAGAGCTTGCAGAGAGGTTCAACGTTATGAGCATCCCCACGATACTCATTTACAAAAACGGCCAGCAGACCGCAAAGCAGGTGGGATTTTGCAAGAAGGATGCAGTCCTGGCGCTTGTGAATCAATAGTTAACATAAAAATGATCGCCGGGGACGGGGGTTACCGATCATTTTGAATGGAAAAGACGTGATTTGGTTGAATTTTGCACAAGATATTGTATAATAACTCTGTGTGCATACACTAATTCATATTTTTTTTGAAAGGGGTCAAAAATGAAAAAGTCGAAAAAAATGTCGATGAAGTTACTTTTGGTGCTCTTCGCACTTGTTCCCATGATCATTGCGGTTCTTGCTGCGGTAATCATCGCATCTAAGGAATTGAGAAGCAACCTTGAGGACGAGGTTTTTGATAAGTTGAAGGCTGCGGCCTATGGACTGGACGAGTACAATGCTTACGACTATGATGCAACAGGCGAGATTGAATATGAAACAGATTACGTTGATCTGTTTAAGTCGCAGGATATCTACCTCACACTGTTTTTGGGTGATACCAGATACTTTACATCAATAACAGATTCATCAGGCAAGAGGATTGAGGGAACCAAGGCCAGCGATGAAGTTATAAATACCGTTTTGAAGGGCGGTCAGGAATACAGTTCTGACAGCGTTCAGATTAATAATGAGGATTATTACGTTTACTACGTTCCCATGGTGTCCACATCGGGTGAGATTTATGGTATGGCCTTTGCCGGAACTCCCTGCTCTGACGTTAATTCATCTATTAATTCAGTCATAAGGCTTTTTGTGATCTGTGCAGCCATAGCAGTTGTATTGTTTGTTGTACTGGCGCTTCTCATTGCCAAGGCGGTTGCGGATCCCATTGAGGCAGTTGCGGAGACAATCGATAAGATTGCAAACGGCGACATTTCCGAAGACGTTGAGGGAGATGCATTTGTACAGGAAACCTCTAACCTCATTAGGTCAGCGTCAAAGCTTCAGGTTGAACTTTCATCTATCATTGGCAAGACCAAGGATATATCCACAGCACTTGGCGAGGACTCCGAGAGCGTGTCCCAGTTATCCAGCCAGTCTTCAGATGGCATAAGCCAGATATCCGATGCAATGGAGGATCTTGCCCAGGGCGCTACGGGCATGGCTGAGAGCGTTCAGAATATCAATGAGCAGGCTCTTGAGCTGGGTACGGCAATCGAGGACATCACACAGAATGCCAACGATCTCATCTCTTCATCAGCCAATATCAAGAACGCAAATACTGATGCCAGTGATTATATTAACAAGGTTTCAACCTCTTCAATTGAGTCCGTGGAGGCTGTTAACAATATTTCGTCCCAGATTTCCGAGACCAATGCCGCCATCGACAGGATCAAGGATGCGGTTGACATGATTTCTTCAATTGCTTCCCAGACAAACCTTCTTGCACTTAACGCTTCAATTGAGGCAGCAAGAGCGGGTGAGGCAGGAAGAGGCTTTGCGGTTGTTGCTACAGAGATAGGTTCTCTGTCGGATCAGTCAGATCAGAGTGCTAAGGAAATAAAGGGCATCGTTTCAGAGATCATTGAGAAGTCGGAACAGTCAGTTGCACTCTCAGCTGATGTTGCAAGAATCATTACCGATGAACAGGGCTATATTGAGGAAACCCAGAACAAGTTCGAAATCCTTAATAATGAGATTGAGTCCTCACTTATTGGTATCAATGCTATTTCAGAAAAGATCGAGTCCCTTGAGAGCGTTAAGAACGTTATCATTGCAGCTGTTCAGGACCTGTCGGCTATCTCTGAAGAGAATGCGGCATCCAATGAAGAGGTTTCTGCATCCGTTGCAAGTATTGTTGATGCAATCCATGAGATTGCCAGGTCTTCAGGAGATACTAACGAGAGAGCACTCAATCTTAATGATACGGTTGCTTACTTCAAGTAAGGCGGATAGGGCATTTTGATTTTGCACTTTGAAGCTTGTGGTAAGTTTTATTCCGATGATTTAAGGCAAAATAATATTAAGCAGCTCAAGAACCCTTGGGAGTAATTCCCAGGGTTCTTTTTTATAAATAGTGCTTCCACAGCATATAGGATATTAAATTGCTTATTTTGATTATTTACACTCTTTTAATGTATAGGTATAATAAAAACGTTGCATGTTAAAAAGTGAAAATATTACCATGAAAAATGAAAATATGACAATAATTTTAGATGGTGCCATGGGCACGATGCTTCAGGCGAAGGGGCTTAAGCTTGGTGAACGTCCTGAAATATTCGGAATGGAGCATCCGGACATTTTAAAATCAGTTCATCGGGAATACATAAAGGCCGGAAGCAGTGTAATATATGCCAATACCTTCGGAGCCAATGCCCACAAGCTTAAGGACACCGGGCATAGTGTGTCAGAGGTCATAAAGGCAAATACAGAGATCGCAAGGAAAGCGTGTGAGGGTACTAATGTCAATATTGCCCTGGATGTTGGCCCTATCGGTGAACTTATGGAGCCTCTTGGAGGACTTACCTTTAATGAGGCCTACAACATATATGCAGAGATGGTGCGTGAGGGAGAAAAAGCAGGTGCTGACCTTGTTGTCTTTGAAACCATGACAGACCTGCGCGAAGTGCGTGTGGCAGTATTGGCAGCCAGGGAAAATTCAAAACTCCCCATCTGGGTTACCATGAGCTTTGAAAAAAACGGAAGGACATTCACAGGAACCCTTGTTTCTTCAATGGCTGCAACTCTTGATGGTCTTGGAGTAGATGCCATTGGCATTAACTGCAGCTTAGGCCCCGATGAAATACTGCCGCTGGTCATCGAAATGCGCAAGTGGACTAATCTTCCGCTGATCGTTAAGCCAAATGCAGGTCTGCCTAATCCCGCAACGGGAGAGTACGGACTTAGAGCGTGTGATTTTGCGGAGCAGATGAAGGAATTTAAAAAGCTCGGTGTGACCATTATGGGCGGCTGCTGCGGAACCACTCCGGAGTATATAGGGGAACTTGTTAAGAGCGTGAAAGAATCAAATGTCTATGAGATTAACAGCGACGACGGGATTTTGCTGCGTCGGGGCGTATGCTCTGCCATGCATATGACGGAGTTCGGCGGGATAAGGGTCATAGGAGAGAGGATCAATCCCACCGGAAAAAAGCGCTTTCAGCAGGCCCTTAAAGAGCATGATCTTAATTACATCTGTCAGTGCGCAATAGAGCAGCAGGAAGCCGGAGCGGATATTCTTGACGTCAATGTGGGATTGCCCGGGATAGACGAGGCCTTAATGATGATCGAGGTCGTCAATGCCATTCAGGGCGTATGCGATCTGCCACTGCAGATAGACTCCTCGGATCCCGATGCCATAGAGGCAGGACTGCGTGCCTGCTGCGGAAAAGCAATCGTTAATTCAGTGAACGGGGATAAGGAAAAGCTTGAGACTATTCTGCCTATAGTTAAAAAGTATGGCGCAGCAGTTATAGGACTTACCATGGATCATTCGGGCATTCCTTCAACGGCTGAGAAGCGTGTTGAGATTGCGAAGAAGATACTCGAATACACGGACAGATATGAGATTCCCCGGGAAGATGTCATAATCGACTGCCTGACGCTGACGATATCAGCTCAGCAGGAGCAGGCTATGGAGACACTTCGCGCCATCAGAATGGTGCATGAGGAGTTAGGGCTTCATTGTACACTTGGAGTCAGCAATATTTCTTTCGGACTTCCGGAGAGAAATCATATAACAGAGAGCTTCTTAAATCAGGCAATGGTGTGCGGACTTGATTTTCCCATTGTTAACCCCAATATTAAGGGGATAATGGATACCATCTATTCCTATCGTGCACTGTCAGGTGAGGATAAGGGATGCGAAAGGTATATTGAAAGATTTGCCGGGGAGGCGGATGGCGTAACTCCGGAATCAAAACATATGCCCGTGCAGGACGCTGTCTTAAAGGGGCTTAAGCAGGAAACAGCTGCTATCACATGGGAACTCTTAAAGACGATGCCTGAGATGGATGTCATCAATGATAAGCTCATTCCGGCATTAGACATCGTGGGAGAAAAATATGAGGCGCAGAAAATATTCCTGCCACAGCTTATCAATTCGGCATCAGCCGCATGCGCAGGTTTTGATGTCATCAAGGAGCAGATTGCGGCAAAGGGCGGAGAGAGCGTATCCAAAGGGAAAATCATTTTAGCAACAGTTGAGGGTGATATACACGATATCGGCAAGAACATTGTGAAGGTGGTTCTTGAGAACTACGGCTATACAGTCATTGACTTAGGGCGTGATGTGCCGGTTCAGACGGTGGTCGATGCGGTCATAAAGGAAGATGTCCGTTTAGTTGGACTCAGTGCTCTTATGACGACAACTGTTGATTCCATGAAGAGAACTATTGAGGCAATCCGTGACAGCGGACATGAGTGCAGGATATTTGTAGGCGGGGCAGTGCTTACCGAAGAATACGCCATGGAAATAGGCGCCGACTACTATACCAAAGATGCCAAAGCCTCGGCCGATGTGGCAAAGCTTGTACTTGGCTAAAATGATCACCGGGGACGGGGGTCACCGATCATTTTTATGTAAAGTGAGATTTTAGGATAATGGATATAAGAGAATACATAAAAAATAATATCCTTATATTTGACGGCGGAATGGGTACATATTTTGCGCAGATTAATCATGCCTTCGGAAGTGGGTGCGAGCTTGCAAACTTAAGCCAGCCGGACCTTATAAAGAGAATACATAAGGAGTATATTGAGGCCGGCGCTCAGGCCATTAAGACCAACACCTTCTCGGTTAACAGGTTTTCATATCAGGGAGACGAGGAGCTTGCAAGGCGGGTTATAAAGGCTGCCTGGAATATTGCAGAGGAGGCTGTCAAAAACACTGAACCAGCTATTCCCTCCGGTGCAATGGAAAGCCCGGATACTGAAAAAAAGAATCCTCCCTACATTTTCGCTGACATAGGACCCATGTCAGGCCTGCCTGATTCAATGGATGCCGCTGAGGAATTTAAATTCGTTGCGGACTGCTACATAGAGGAGGGAGCAACTAACTTTCTGTTTGAAACAAATGCCGATACCGAAGGCCTTAAAGAGGCAATCGGATACATAAAGGAAAAAGTCAGTGATGCTTTTATAATCGTGACCTTTGCCGTCCAGCCTGATGGATACACAAGAGATGGTCGCTTCGCAGACGATCTTATAAATGAAGTCAAAAATGCCGGATATGCGGATGCTTTTGGATTTAACTGCTCCTGCGGCGCAAGACATATGTTGGAGCTGGCCGGGAGAATAGATCACCATGACTTTAACCTGGTCCTTATGCCGAATGCCGGCTATCCAACAGTCATCGGAAACCGCACCTTTTATGAGGGAGATCCGATGTACTACGCTGCGCAGCTTGCGGATATGGCACAGCTTGGCGCGGGAATTCTGGGTGGATGCTGCGGTACAACACCGGTCCATATAAGTGAGACGGTTAAGGCACTTAAGAAACTGTGCAATGACGGTACATTCACACAAAAGCTTACATTAAGTAATAACGTTAGCAGTAGAGGCGCAGAAGATAACAGGCCGAAGGCATTTGCCCAAAACGGTTTACATAACTCTGTGCACCTGAGAGCACCCCACCAAGGTGAAAATCACACAGCGTCAGAAACCCTTCAGGACAGTTACTTCTGGGAAAAATTAAAGTCCGGACAAAAGGTGGTTGCCGTGGAACTTGACCCGCCGGCAGATTACAACATCACAAAATTCATGACCGGTGCCTGGAACATTAAGGACCACGGCGCGGACATAATAACGATTGCCGACTGCCCGATCGCAAGAGCCAGAATGGATTCCAGCATCCTGGCCTGTAAGATAAGACGTGAGCTTAATATTGATGCACTTCCCCACATGACCTGCAGAGACAGAAATCTCAATGCCACAAAGGCTCTAATGATGGGACTGTATTCGGAAGGAATCAGGAATATTTTACTGATAACAGGCGACCCCATTCCCAATGCGGAAAAGGACGAGGTCAAGAGTGTTTATCAGTTTAACTCAAGGAAGCTTGCAGCCTTTGCGAATGGACTCAACAGAACTCTATTTCCAACACCGCTCCATTTGTTTGGCGCACTTAATGTTAATGCCATTAATTTTGATATGCAGCTCAAGCTTGCAAAACAGAAGATCGAAAACGGAATGGTGGGATTTTTAACGCAACCCATACTCACCGAAAATGCATTTGAAAACTTAAAGAGAGCCAGGGCAGAGCTTGATGCGTACATTTTGGGTGGAATCATTCCGATCGTCAGCGAGAGAAATGCAAGATTCATGGACAGCGAGGTAAACGGGATTACAGTTGACCCTAAGGTTATTGAAATGTATTCGGGGCTGGACCGTGCAGAAGGGGAGATTCTTGCTGAGAAAATTTCCGTGACTATTGCAGAAAAAATCGCACCGTACGTTGATGGCTATTATATGATCACACCTTTTAACCGTACAGGGCTTATAAGCAGTATTATTGACAAATTGTAGTGCCATCGGGAAAATCTTATAGAAACTTAATAATAAAAAGACAACAAATATCAGGCCCAGGCCTAATTTGTTGCCTTAAACTTGTTTTAACCCTGAAATATCCGGCGATACCATCATGGAAAAGTTTGTATAGTACACAACAAAGCCGGGCTTGGCACCGTTTGGCTTTTTAACTTCCTTGCGCTGCACATAGTCGATCTCGACCTTATCGTTTTTGGCACCCTTTGAATAGTAGGCGGCAAGAGATGCTGCCTCTTCGAAGGCCCTGTCGGGAACCTCCATTCCGCTGGTACGGAGCACCACATGACTTCCGGGCATTTTCTTGGCATGGAACCACCAGTCACCGCCGTTGGCAAACTTAAATGTGAGCTCATCATTCTGGTAGTTGTTCCTGCCCACATATATGTCAAATCCGTCCGAGGAAACATAGTGGAAGGGCTCTGACTTAAAACGTGACTTCTGTTTTTGGCTGCCGTGCTTTTTTATGTATCCAGAGTCCACAAGCTCCTGGCGGATCTGCATAAGGTCATCCTCCGTAAGGGCAATCTCAAGGGAGGCCTGGATGGACTCAAGATGATCTATCTCCGCCTTAGTCTCCGCAATCTGAACGGTCACCGCTTCTTTTGTCCGCTTAAGCTTCACGTATCTGTCGTAATATTTCTGCGCGTTCGAAAGAGGAGATAAGTCCTCATCAAGTGGAATCTTAATATCCTCGCCGGTGTAGTAGTTATTTACGACTGCCTCCTTAGAACCTGACACAACGCTGTGTCCGTAGGCGGTCAGCAGCTCGCCCCAAAGCTTATATTTATCCATCTTTTCCGTATCCTTAAGCTGCTTCTCCTGAAGGTCCAGCTTCTTAACATCCCTTTCAAGATGAGTCTGGACGATTTTTCGAAGGTCAACGCTTTTCTGGCGGATCCTGGTATAGATATTTTTCCTTGAATAGAATTCCTTAAGAACTGCGGATATGGAACCATAGGTTTCAATCTCCATATCTCTATACTGAGTTATGTCAACTGCTGCAAAATCAGTTGGTTTCCCGCCCTTATCAGAGATGATGCGGGGCGCAAAATCACCCGCCTTAATATCTTCCATTAGCCAGGTGATATTGTTGTAAACGTGCATAAGCTGATCAGATGAAACCTCGGCAGCACTTATTCCGGAATCAATCCCGGCCCTATAGCAGATCTCCTCAGCCATGAGAGGAGAAAAACCGGTAAGGGAAGTATAGATTGCCTTAAAGAGGGGCATGCCCTTGCCTGAAATGACCGAGGCAAACTGTTCACTGTTCATTAGGAACGGATCAAGTTTATCACCGGTATTGGGTATAAAGTAGTCACGACCCGGCAGTACCTCACGGACAGAACTTACAAGCGCGGAGACATGCTTTATGGAGTCTATGATTTTGCCGTCAGGTTCACGGAAAATGATATTGGAGTGCTTGCCCATGAGCTCGATGGTGAGAATCTTATGGCACAGATCCCCCATCTCGTTATAGTGTTCAATGTGGAACTCAATGATGCGTTCAAGAGAGGGCTGGGTGATATCGGTTATCACACCGGAGGCAATGTGCTTTCTTAGGAGCATGCAAAATGAAGGAGCAGTCATGGGACTTACGATGCTCTCGTCGGTTAAATATAAAAAGGGCAGGGTAGCAGATGCAGACATGAGGAGCTTGTAATTGCCGTTTGCCGTCTTCACGGTAAAGAGCAGCTCGTCTGCTTCGGGTTGGGCTATTTTTGAAAACCTGCCCCCTTTAAGCGTGTTATTAAGTTCGGCGGTAAGCGCCGCCACGGTTATTCCATCAAGTGCCATGATTTCCCCATCCGAACATTAAGAAACCTGAATATAATCTTACATTTCTTGTGATAAACAGTAATTTATTCCGAGACATTATATCATATTTGCACTTTTACGGCACAATAAGTCAAAAAGGATTTGGTTTACATAAAAATGATAGGTGGGGTCTGTCCCCAGGTGTCACTTTTATGTAAACCAAAATCAAAAATGATAGGCAACCTCCGTCCCCCGGGTATCATTTCTTCCACTTAATTCACCTCTTGCCAAACTGCCTGCAATCATCTAATATAATTTTAACAAAATCACATCAGGGACTCATCTTCGAACTCAAATCTTTTTTCACTTCAAGGAACGGCTCCCTGTAAACAAAACTTTATAAGGGAGGAATTGCCTATGAGCGAAAAAGATTCGGCAGCGAAGAACTGTTTCGAGGACCCGGTAACTTTTGCCGATGCCTGCAACGGTATTCTGTACAAAGGAGAACAGGTCGTAGACCCTGATGATCTGGAAGATGCAGAACTTGAGTATCTGTACTCTGAAGGAGACGAAGAAATCAGGACCACGGTAGATGTGGCGAAACGGTGGAAGAGCAAAGATACCACCATAGCGGTAATCCTGCTGGAAAGCCAGTCAGAGACCGACTATTCAATGGTGCTGCGCAGCATGATCACCCAGGCAATCGGGTATTATAAGCAGCTGAAACTGAAAAGAACAGATCACAAAAGAAACAACGACCTGACAGACGCAGCAGAGTTCCTAAGCGGAATCTCAAAAGAAGACAGATTCGAACCGATAATCACAATAGTGATATATCACGGCAGAGAACCCTGGGATGGACCCAGAAATTTGCACGGATTATTGAACCTCGACGACAGATTGAAGCCCTTCGTTCCGAATATCAGGCTTAATCTGTACGACTATCATGACTACGATAGTTTTGACGAATTCAAGACCGAACTGTCAGTGGCTTTTGAGGCGTTTTCGTATCAGGAGGACAAAAACAGTTTAAAGGCCCTGATGCGACAGAAAGGTCAGCTAATAGAATCAGGCATAGCTAGATTCATGGCAGCTGTGCTGAAAATCAAAAACATAGACAGATATGTTAGAAGAAACAGTAAAGACAACAAGGAAAGGGAGAAGATAATTATGTGTAAAGCATTGGAAGACTGGGCACTTGAAGAGAGAACAGAGGGCCGCAACGGTCTGCTTCAGGGTGCACTTGCAAATGGAAGTACGCCTGAACAGATTGCAGCTGTGTTGGGAATTCCCATTCAAGAGATCCTGGACATTCAGGCTCATAGTCTCAAAGCATCTGCGAATGACTGACGATATATCTTACAGTAACACGGTGGAATACTGAAAAGCTTACATAAAAAGGCATAGGCGATATGAAACTCGCCTATGCCTTTTAACGTTTTGACATTAAGAAGACGTTATCTGTATTTTCCCTCCCAATCTTGACTGCTATCCCGCAAATAGTCTATAATAACTCACAGCGTGCAATGGAATGAGATGAGAGCAAATCCGATTGCGGCGAAGGAGAAATATGATCAAAAGTATGACAGGCTTCGGCCACAGTGAGGTGTCTAATGAGAAGAGACATATCACGGTGGAGATGAAGTCAGTGAATCACCGCTATCTTGATGTTAACATCAAGATGCCCAAGAAACTTGGGATATTTGAGTCCAACATAAGGACCATCCTCAAGGAGTATGCCCAGAGAGGCAAGGTTGATATCTTCGTAACCTACGAGGACTATTCCGAGGGCGCTGTGAGCCTTAAATATAATAAGGAAATCGCAGCCTCCTACATGAAGTATCTAAACGACATGGCAGAGGACTTTTCAATCGAGAATGATGTAAGAGTATCTACACTTGCAAGATTCCCCGAGGTATTCACCATCGAGGAAACGGATACTGACGAGAGTGAGATCCAGAAGGAACTTGAAGAGGCTTTCCGCGGTGCCTGTGAGGGCTTTGTTGAGGCCAGAACAAGGGAAGG
>R03__coassemble_994_pt1 | contig 14338 bp, 13 predicted proteins | sample R03__metabat2_high_PE_019 | metagenome-assembled genome bin R03
CTCCAGTCTCTTCATGACCCACAGATATGCCGGTATCAGAAAAGCATCTGCAAAAACCCAGGCAAGGGGAGAAGCCATGCAAACTCCCAAAACACCCAGATGGGGCACAAGCAAAACTCCCGCAAGGGTTCTTGCGATCATTTCAAACACACCGGCAAGGACCGCAAAATTGGGGAAGCCCACACCCTGAATAAGGAATCTGAATATATTAACAAAGGCAAGCAGTATATAAAACGCAACCACCCAGAGAAGAAAAGCCCTTGCCTGGCTGATCATCAAAGGGTCCGGGTCAGTTACAAACCATGCTGTCATATCGTCGGCCCAGAAATACACTATGACAAAGGCTATAAAGAAATAGCCGATTGAAATAAGACAGCTTTTTTTAACTCCCTCTCTTATCCTGTCGACTTTTCCCGCGCCGATATTCTGACCGCCGTAGGTGGCCATGGTGGACCCAAGAGCATCATAGGGTGCACACAGGAACATGGAAATCTTATTGGCAGCGGTAACAGATGCAACAACAAGGGATCCTAAAGAATTGATGCTCACCTGCAGGATAACGCTTCCTATTGCCGTTATGGAATACTGAAGTCCCATGGGAACCCCCATGCCACAGAGCTGCCTGCAAAAATATCCGTTGATCTTCCACTCCTCCCCGCTTATATGGAGGACATCATATCTTCTGATTATGACTATGAAGCATAAAATGGCGGATAAAATCTGGGACATTATCGTTGCATAAGCCGCACCTGCAATCCCAAGCTTAAATACCGCAATGAACATGCAGTCAAGTCCGATATTAAGAACTGTTGATATGGCCAGGAATATAAGAGGTGTTTTTGAATCACCCACTGCTCTTATAACTCCTGACAGTACATTGTAGGCAAAGGTTGCGGGAATGCCAGCAAAGATTATGAATATATAAGTATAGGAATACTCAAATACGTTTTCAGGTGTCTGCATGAAGGTAAGGATATCCCTTGTGAAAATGCAGACAATGGTTGTAATGACCGCTGCGAAAGCCACGGAAAGGTAAATGCTGTTGGCAAAAAAAGCTCTCATGGTCTTATAGTCCTTCGCACCGAACTTCTGGGCTATGGGAATGGTGAAACCGTTGCAGACTCCCATACAGAATCCCACTATTAGGAAATTGATGCTTCCGGTTGCTCCCACACCTGCAAGAGCATCAACTCCAAGAAAATGTCCAACGATCATCGTGTCCATCAGATTGTACAGCTGCTGAAGCAGATTTCCCAAAAACAAGGGAATTGCGAAACCGAGAATAAGTTTTAAGGGATTACCCTGGGTTAAATCCTTCGTCATGATATCACCTACTTTAAAACTGACCATGCGCAATGAATCTGAATACATAAAAAGATGATACCTTAAGTATCATCTCTTTAAAGCAGATTCATTATAAAACAGTAATCATCAAATACAATCGTTAAAATCACTAAATTTCCGTTGAAATCTCAAAAAGTTTTATGCCTAAAAACATAAAAAGGCCACCGCCTATGCGGTGGCCTCAAGCTGCAGAAAAAGGGACTTGAACCCTCATGGTATTGCTACCACACGGACCTGAACCGTGCGCGTCTGCCAATTCCGCCATTTCTGCATTCCAACCTGCGCTCTCTTAAATCACGCAAGTGATAATATACCCCTTTTTATACCCCAATGTCAAGGGGAATATGTCAATGCCAGGTCTTATATACAGCACTTGTACATAGAAGTCAGAACCTCATACCGTGAACCTATTTTTTCATGGTGAGGGCTATCCTCTTCTTTTTAAGGTCAATATCCAGAACCTTGACCTCCACAATATCCCCCACTGATACAACCTCCAGGGGGTGCCTTATATAGCGGTCACACATCTGGGAAATATGGACAAGACCGTCCTGATGGACCCCAATGTCAACAAAAGCGCCAAAGTCAATAACGTTGCGCACCGTACCCTTAAGTATCATTCCCGGCTTAAGATCCTCCATTGCCAGTACATCCGAGCGTAGCACAGGTTTGGGCATATCCTCTCTCGGATCTCGCCCCGGCTTTACAAGTTCCTTAACTATGTCATAAAGAGTGATCTCACCAACTCCCAGCTCTTCTGCCAGCTGTTTTTTATTCTGTATGTTCTTATACAGGGTTTCGGCCATCGCCGTATTATCCGGTGTGATACCCAGCTTCTTCATAAGCCCCTTTGCCGCATCATAGGACTCAGGGTGGACAGAGGTTGCATCAAGGGGCTCCGATCCTCCCGTAATGCGCATAAAGCCCGCGCACTGTTCAAACGCTTTAGGTCCCAGCTTCGGAACCTTCAAAAGCTGCTTCCTGGAGGCAAAACGGCCATTCGCCTCCCGGTATTCGACAATGCTTTTTGCCAGTGTCTTATTGATTCCCGAAATATGGGATAAAAGGGGTGCGGATGCGGTATTTAAGTCAACGCCGACTCTGTTGACCGCTGTTTCAACAACACCGCCAAGTGCCTCTGAAAGCTTTTTCTGATCCATATCATGCTGATACTGCCCCACGCCGATGGACTGGGGATCTATCTTAACCAGTTCTGCAAGCGGGTCCTGAAGACGTCTTGCAATGGAGGCTGCAGAACGCTGTCCCACATCAAAGTTCGGGAATTCTTCAGTCGCAAGCTTACTTGCGGAATAAACCGAAGCGCCAGCTTCATTTACTATAACATAAGAAAGCTTTGGACCGCCTGCCTGTGAAATCTCCTTAATGAGGTCAGCGATTATGGCCTCGGATTCTCTTGATGCAGTTCCGCTCCCACAGGATATAAGTGTGATCTTGTACTTATCAATAAGCTTCTTAAGCTCAGCCTTAGCCTCAGAAACCTTATTCTGGGGAGCTGTAGGGTATATGACCTTCGTATCAAGGACCTTGCCGGTTTCATCCACAACTGCAAGCTTACATCCTGTCCTGAAGGCCGGATCCCAGCCCAGCACGACCTGCCCCGCTATAGGAGGCTGCATAAGTGTCTGCTCAAGATTTTTCTTAAATACCTCAATGGCGCCGTTCTCCGCCCTCTCGGTAAGGGCATTTCTTACCTCCCTTTCTATCGAAGGGAAAATCAGTCGCTCATAAGCATCCTCGGCCGACTCATTAATAAGAGGCGATGTATACTTGTTATCATTGATAATTGTCTTCCCCAACAGATACTTAACCGCCCACTCGCCGGGGAATATTACCTTAACAGTCAAAATCTTCTCAGCCTCGCCACGGTTTAACGCAAGTATCCTATGGCCTGCAAGCTTTTTAACAGGCTCTTCAAAATGATAATACATTTCATATACGGATTCTGCCTTATCATCCTTAACTTCCGAAGATATAACACCCTCCTCCATAATCTTTTCTCTTATGGCAGTTCTGTATTCGGCAGTATCCGATATCATCTCAGCGATGATATCCTCTGCGCCTTTTATCGCATCCCCTGCTGACTTAACTTCCTTTTCCTCATTGATGAACTCTTCTGCCTTAACCAATACAGGCTCTGTTGCATCCTGCTTAAGTATATATGCTGCCAAGGGTTCAAGTCCCTTTTCCCTGGCAATAGTTGCCCTGGTCCTGCGCTTTGGCCTGTAAGGTCTGTAGATATCCTCTAAAAGCACCATGGTTTCGGCCTTATCGATTGATGCCTTAAGCTCCTCTGTCAGGGCACCCTGCTCTTTAATAGATGCGATTATGGTCTCTTTCCTCTCCTCGAGATTCCTTAAGTAGGCAAGGCGTTCGTTAAGAGTACGCAGCTGTTCGTCATTAAGCGTACCTGTTGCCTCCTTACGGTATCTTGCAATGAAGGGTATGGTATTCCCTTCATCAATAAGCTTTACCGCTGCCTCAACCTGCCAGAGCTTAACGCCCAGTTCACCGGTTATCTTTTTGTTAATATCCATTAAGTCCGAACCTCCGATATTTCATCAGTCTACCACTTCTGGCGGCCGCTCCTTCTCTCGCCTTTTCTCCTTCTCCAGGTAGTTGAATCAGCTGCCAAAACCCAAACAAACATAAATGCCGCAAACAATAAAACCGTACTCATAATGTATCCTCCTTTGAAATCCTGCCGATGCAATAGGCTTTATATCCTGCACCTCTCTTGCTTTCACAAATTCATGATACATCACAATGTGTACGTTATATCGTACAGCTAATATTTAATTTATGCCTTTGATCGTCACGATCTCCGGCTTGTCAAAGGCGGCAATATCGTCATTTTCATCCATGCATACCGCCAGCCTGTGATCATTAAGTTTATATTCAAGAAAATGCCCGGGAACATCCAGAACATCAAATGACCGAAAATCCCTTTGTATTCCTTCTCCTGACAGCTTCGTATATGCTTCCTTCATAACCCAGATACGATAAAATCTGTCATTTATCCCCTTAATCTCCAATTCCGGGATTATATCTCTTAAATCCGCGTCTTCAAATTCATCGGCTGCGTATTTTCCAAGAACGTAATTTTTTTCTCCCTCTGCGTAGCATCTTCTTGCGATCTTGAAGACGTCCTTATCCATTTTCTGAATATCACATCCAACAGGCTTATGGGCGATTGCGCACATAACCATCTCCCCGGAATGGGAAAGATTAAAGAAAATATCATCTGATTTTCCGGAGGGGAGTAGGGAGCAGTCAAAATAAGGCTTACCATTGGGTCCGTCCTTAAGCGCATCAAGGAGGTATGAGCATCCAAGTTCAGATAAGGCACGGCTTAAAAGATAGCCGGCGCCCAGCGACTCCCGTTTGGACGCAGCAGGCTTTAGTCTGTCGATCCTGGTCTTCCGGTAGGGTGTCATGGTTTCGTATATTGAGTTGAACAGTTCCCCGTTCTTAAGAGGAGAAGCATCAAGAATATATATTTTCAGCATATGCATGATTATAACATAAAAAGCCTCCGGGATTCTGCCCGGAAGCTTAATTTCATTGCGTGATCCCATTATGCCAGTCTGCTGAGCATGTTCTCAACGGACATCTCAGGAGATATGGTGTCGAAGGACCCAATCGTTATTGCTGCAGCAGCATTTGCGTAGCCTGCGGCCACCTCCGGGTCGATCCCGTTTATATGACACCAGGCAAGAGCCGCCATGGCGGAATCTCCGGCACCTGTTGTACTCTTAACCTCTGTTTTAAGAGCCGGAATCTTGAAGCATCCCTTTTCGGAAGCCACATACATGCCATCACCCCCAAGGGAAATGAACACATTTTTAACTCCCTTGGCACGTATTGCTTCAGCTGCCTTAAGAAGTGTTTCGTCATTCCCTATAGCCACGCCGGATAAAACCTCCGCCTCAAGCTTGTTGGCCTTGAGAGTATGTATCTTATCAAGCACGGGGATAAAATTGACGCCCTTTATGGTGGAAACCATATCGGCAAATACCGGCACCTGGGAATGCTCTGCAAGGTATTTTATGGAATCTGCCGGAAGATTCGCATCTATCATAAGAAGCTGGGCATTATCAATAAGCTCCTGCCTTGCGGCAAAATATGCCGGGGTAAGCCTCTCACAGATACGCATGTCATTAACAGCCAGTTCCATATCTCCATCCGGCTGGTTTATGAACATATAAGTGGAGGATGCGGCACCCATCACGAAAAGAGCATCCGATAAGTCAATCCCTATCTCATCGCAGGAGGATCTTATGAGCCGGGCATTATAATCATCTCCTATGGCCGTCAGCATCTTAACCTTAAGACCCAAAAGGCACATATTGTGGGCAATGTTTCTCCCAACTCCTCCCATGCTCATGTGGATCATTCCGGGATTGGAATCCTTATCAACCAGGGGTGCTAATGCCGTTCCCCCTATATCTACATTAACGCCTCCGGCTACTACTACGTAACCGGAGGCATTTTTTGAATTTTTTATCATATTAAAATTCGATTGCATCTTCATAACTCTATGCTGTCAGGTGCTATTACTTGTTTTTCCTGCAGATTTCAATTGCAACCTTACTTGCAAGGCGGGCATTGTTAAATACCAGCTGGATATTTGATGCAAGAGAATCACCGCCGGTGATGTCCTTGATCTTGGCAAGAAGGAAAGGTGTTGACTCCTTACCGTGGATTCCCAGACGCTTTGCCTCTTCAAGAGCCTCCTCGATGGCCTTGTCGATTGTGGCCTTGTCCATCTGGTATTCTTCCGGTATGGGATTTGTAACTAAGATACCGTTCTTAAGCCCCATCGTTCTCTGCATGATGAAAATATCAGCAAGTTCTTCCGGAGTATCAACCCTGTAATCAACCTCGAAGCCGCTCTTCCTTGTATAGAAGGCAGGAAGCTCCTTTGTACCGTATCCCAGAACCGGAACACCCTTTGTCTCAAGATATTCAAGTGTGAGTCCCAGATCAAGGATTGATTTTGCGCCTGCGCATACAACCATGACAGGTGTATTTGAAAGCTCCTCAAGGTCAGCTGAAATATCCATTGTAGTCTCAGCGCCTCTGTGAACGCCGCCGATGCCGCCTGTTGCGAATACCTTAATACCTGCAAGATGAGCAATGAGCATTGTAGTTGTAACAGTTGTTGCGCCATCCTCCTTACGTGCCAGAACTACAGGCATGTCACGACGTGAGCACTTGATAACATCGGTTCCCTTTTTACCAAGGTACTCTATCTCATCAGGAGTACAGCCTGCCTTCATCTTACCCTTTATAACCGCTATGGTAGCAGGTGTTGCGCCTGCATCCCTTATAACCTGCTCAACCTTAAGAGCTGTCTCAACGTTCTGAGGATAGGGCATTCCGTGCGAAATGATCGTTGACTCAAGAGCAACCACGGGCTTGCCTGCATCAAGCGCTGCCTTAACCTCATCAGATACTTCCAAATAATCCTTAAGTTCCATTTTCCTCTCCTTTTGCATTACGCATACTGAAATTTATACATACTGCACTTACGTGCTCACTTTTAACGTGAAAGCAAATCATATAATATTCCTTCGGGAAAGTCAACCCGAAAAGCCTACGACAATAGCACAACGGATGCAAGTATAAGCAGTATTCCCACTATCTTGAGTATTCCGGCAGGCTCACCGTAGGCCAGGATACCAAGCAGGGCTCCCACTAAGGGTTCCACCGTAACAATGACCGCGGCCTTTGAAACTTCTATCCTCTTCATGCCTGCTGTGTAGGCTATATACGGAATAACGGTACATACTAATGATACACCTATTATCCAGGGAAGGGATGATGAGGAAATTCCCTCAATAAGTTTTTCCGGTTTCACAAAAAACAGCAGTGAAGCTCCGGAAAATAGAAATGTATAAAAGGATATGGTAAGGGATGCATATCCCCTTTTCAGGGCAAATCCAGCAAACAGTGAATAAAGCGCATATCCAAAACCCGCTCCAAGGCCTAATAAAAGTCCGCCTCCGTCTATTGCAGCGCCCCCTGTCACTGCCTCAACAAGTCCCGATACAAGGGCACATCCGATAAAAGTCATTAAAAGCGCAACGCCTTTTTTTACCGTCATCTTCTCCCTAAAGAAGATGATGCTCATTATCATGACAAATATAGGTGAGGTGTAAAGCATCACAACCGCAATGGCCGCACCGGATCTTATGATGTTTGTAAGGTAACAGTAGGAGAAAAATGTCAGGCTTAAGATTCCCGTTCCTATAAATACCCAGATATCCTTAAGTTTTATTTTTAAAAGGCTCCTGTCCCTTATAAGCATGTATATAAACAGCATCAGGGATGAAAACCATGCCCTGTAGGTCATGATCCTAAACGAGTCCATTGAAAGGGCATTAAGTCGCCTTACGAATATGCTTATTATTCCCCAGCACACCCCCGCAAGTATTGCAAGGGCAGCCCCGTAGTTTTTGTTTTTCTTATTTTCCACTTATCTGTCCGGCTCTGATTTTATCAGTACAGTATCACTAGTTCTGTCTGTTTCAGAGCTGCTCCTCATTTTCTTCAGATGTAACAGTTTCACTGTCAGGTTCTCCATTATCTCCATCATAGAGACGTAACGTAACCTTCGCTGCTTCATCCTTTTTAAATGTTATGTCAACCTCAAAGGGTGTTCCTTCATAAGTATCAATGTATGACAGAGTATCAAAGTCATCGTACATATCTCCCTCTGTCATCCGCGCATAGATGATGGTATATATCTCCTCCCTGTCCATACCTGCGGAAAAATTGCAGATCTTAACGGGATTCTCACCTACACTGTCATTCTCGATGACCAGAACCTGCCTGTTACTGCCATCATAGGATACCGACAGACATTCCTCCTGGAAATACTGATTTTCAGATGAAAGCACCTGCTCGGATGAACCAAAGTATGACTGGATCTCGGAAAAATCCTTACCCAGATATTTTATCAGGTCATCATCATCAAACACCGGCCCCGTATGCTCTGCATTTTTTATTGATTCGGTAAAATCATCCGCTGCAGCTTCCACAGTACCCTCCGCATTGCCATGGCTATGTAAAATCACCGGTGAGTTTTCGCCTTCAGCTTCGGCAGCTGATATTTGGGAGACTTTCCCTGCCTTGATCCTGTCTCTTAAAGGACCATCCCCCGGCTGATTTTGCGTAAGCTTAAGAAATATTAAAAGCAGTGCAATGAGGACCCCCGCAAGGATCCCACCGACTATATAAAGGATGTTTTTAAGCGTCCCGTTCATTTTACCGCCTTTTCGATGTTCTTGAGCTTAAGCCTTGTGTTGTAAAAGTCCTTCGTAGTGCAGCCTGCCCTGCCACCGCCGGCGCAGGCGCATGCACAAGCACAGGCGCAGGAGGAATGGGCACATGAGGAATGAGTACCGGAGGAGTGGGATCCACCTCCATGTCCCATGGAAAATGGAGATGGTGTGGGGACATGGACAACATTAACCCTCATGTACGTATTGGGGCTTGAGGAATACTGATATTCTCCATTGGTTTTCTTCTTAAGCAGTTCCCTTTCCGCCTTTGGAACGTTCTCTTCCTTGATAACCTGTTCACTTTTAATAAAGCTTCTGCCGCAGTAGGTGCAGAACTTCTCACCCTCTTTCCTGACGGCACCGCATCCCTGACAGGAGGGATAATATTCAATTCTGGTCCTGGTTATCTTCTTATCGGACCCTGTTAATGCATTGAAACCGGCGTGGAAAATATAGCCTGCAGTAGCGATCACCATGTACGGAACTGCTACTACGGCAGCGATTATCACTATTACAAAAAACGCTGCAATAACGTTTATAAGCCAGTCGTAGAGCTTACCATGACCAAATTCGGAGCCATCATCCTTAAAGGATAAATCAAACCCCACGGCATCGTTTGGATAGGTAACGCTTACCGTAAACTTATCCCCGGCATCCAGGCTTGTAAGCCACATAAGCTCATTATCCGTATAGATTGCCTCCGGGCTCCAGGAATCCGCATTCTCGGCATTCCATTCGATCAGAAGCTTATCCACCGCTATCTCATCAAACCATCCGGGAGTAAAGGAATATACCGAATAGCCCTCTTCAAGCTTATTGACACTGTACATATAATCCTGAACGATCATGTACTCGAAATCTATTGTCTCACCTTCGTAATATTCATCCTTAAAATAAACATCTATAAAGGTTCCGTCATCTCTTACCTCATCAAGCTTCTCTATATTGTCGGAAATGGGGATGCACTCATCAGTGTGATTGTTGGGTCTTCCGATCCTGACCCAGCTTACAGGTCCCGCCTCATCGGATTCCAAAACCTTCCACTTGATGTGGTAGTCAATATTAAGGGTTGCATCCTCCTTATTCACATCAACCTTTATAACATATTCCTCTATCTCATCTGTTGGCTCTGCCCCATAAGCGCCTTCCGGCAAAATCATCCAGATAAAAGCTCCGACAAGGAATGCGGTCAGAACTCTGCTTACAGATCTTAAAAAGCTGGTTTTCATTCTGCTGCCTCCTTATCTGATAATCGTGCATCGGATGCGTCCGCCGTCTTTTTTGCGGCTCCGCCTCTTTTTACTCTTAAAGGGCAGTCACCTGCCATCTGTGAGGAATGCCTGCGATGGGATGCGCAGATTTCGGAATCCCATATGCTGTCCCATTTATCGGTCAGCATATTCCCCAGGGTTTCATCTGACAACCAGCTCTGGCAGGGGACAACATTTCCTCCCGGAGTTATGGCCATGTTTGACAGACAGGCACCGCAAACCGGAGTTGTAATACCCAGTTCTTCGAAAAAGCTTCCCTCTATCCATCCGGGAGAGGTAAAGCTTATCTCCATTTCGTTTTTATTCACATATTCAACTGCATCCTTAAGGATTCCCTTAAGTTCCTCCCTTGAAAGCTGCAAAATCTCCGATTGTGCCTCCCGGGCATTGCCTGTTGTTATAAGGCCGGAACAGGTAACATAACGGACACCTAAGCCATGTAAAAACTCAAGGGTTTTGACATAATCCCGGTTCAGAGTACATAAGGGCGTATTGATGCTGACACTTAAACCTGCTGCTATTGCATTTTTAATTCCGGCAGAAGTATTCTCGTATTCATCAGCGCCTACGAGACGATTGTGCACCTCTTTATCAGCCGAATAAAAGGTTATCTGAAGGGAATCAAGTGAGGCCTCTTTAAGATGCCTGCAATAATCCTTTGTCAGCCTGATGCCGTTGGTATTAAGCCGGGTTACAAACCATCTGGCATGATCTATAAGTTCGAAAAGGTCCTCCCTCATCGTGGGCTCGCCTCCGGTGAAGGTTACCTGCGGTGTGCAGGCTTTTTGACACTTATCAAGAATTTTCTTCCATTCATCGGTTGTGAGTTCCTTTTCCTCGGCATTTACCTGTCCGGCAGCATAGCAGTGGACACACTGCTGGTTACAGTGCCATTTTCCGTCCCTGGTCATTGCCGAAACCATAAGGTCCATCCTGTGGGGAGCGCGCATTTGCGGTGCATACTCACCCATGGTCATGTAGCCCACCGGCTCATCGGGAATCTCTCCACGGGATACCTGCACAAAGGTCTTCATGATCCTTGCAATATCTCTTTTAAACCTCTTTTTGGATATAAAGGGGTAAACCGCTGAAACTGATCGCGCGGTGGCTTCAATAATATTTTCAGTGTCGTTATCATTAATCTCTCTTCCTTCATACTTATTGACCTCCTTAATAAATTCATTAAGAAGGATCGACCAGGATACGTTAACGGGCAGGATGTCCTGTCCGTTTAAAATAACAACACTGGGCTCCACTTTGTGTCCGTAAACTCTGGGTGGTATAAGGTGTATCCTTATAACTCCCGGGCCCTCAGGGTCAAGAGTTGTATGGGATACTCCTGTGTAATTTTCCATTGCGTATTTCAGAACCCGCTTTGATGCTCTCACTATTGTCTCCTTTTTTAGGTCAGGTGCACTGATTTGTAATTAACAGACCGGGTTTATCAGTGTCCATGCTACCCGCAATAAAAATCGCAGCATGCAACCGCCACCGCTTTCGGTAAAGCATTGCATGCTGCATTAATATCATAATGTAAAATGAAAATGTACTCTTTTATCAGAATATGGCATCCGATCATGCGTTAGCCATCGCTTCAAGCTCAGCTAACATCTTAGGAAGCTCTGTTGGCATGGTCTCATCGGAAAACTGACAGGTTCCCACCTTCTTATGACCGCCTCCGTTATACTTAAGCATAAGACTTCCCACATCAAGGGTTGCCGTCCTGTTCATGATGCTGTAGCCAACTGCCGCCGAGCAGCCCTTACCGCCACGGCCGTTAACGATCCATGCGGATATATTCTGTTCCGGATACAGGCTGTAGATCATGAAACGATTTCCGGAATAAATGGGATCCACGCCCCTCAAATCCGAAATAATAAGATTGCCCTTAACCTCCGTGTGAGCCTTGACCATCTCCTTGAACTTCTCAGTCTGCTCATTGTAAACCTCTATTCTCTCCTTAACATCGGGAAGGTTTAAGATTTCTTCAGTTGTCATTGTCTTGCAGGCAACCATGAGCTTTTCCATAAGCTGATAGTTAGAGATTGTAAACTGTCTCCATCTGCCCAGACCTGTTCTGGGGTCCATAAGAAATCCAACCAGGATCCAGCCGGTGGGGTTAAGAACCTCATCGATAGTGAGATTACCGGAGTCAACCTTATCAACCGCGATCATCATGTCGGTGTAATTGGGGAATCTCTCCTCGCCACCGTAATATTCGTAAATGATCCTTGCACAGGAAGGAGTTATGCGGCTCTCTCCCTTATACTTGCCTGCAAGCTCCAGTCTCTCATGCTCACTTGAGTGGTGATCAAACCACAGTCCGCATCCCGGAACATAGGGCACGTTAGCCAGACAGTCATTATCATCTATGGGAACAATTCCATCCTGAAGATCCTTGGGATGAGCAAACTGCCAGTGGTCGATAACTCCGGCCTCCAAGAGCAGGGCACCGCAAGCCAGTCCGTCAAAATCAGATCTTGTTACAAGTCTCATTGCCATTGTAATTACCTCCAAAACATTATTGGTAGAATTATACCACAAATGCACATTTCATAAAACATGAAATCTCTTATCAGAATCAACATTTAGTGATGGTTTGCCGTTTGCATTTATCACGTTCAAAATGCAAGAAAGGCAGTCCCAAACGGATTGCCTTTCATTTTCTTTAACTGTTCCCGTTATTCCGGTATTTGCGCCCTGCGGCAAAGTCACGATGGACCGTTTCCTTAAGTTCATCAAGATCTTTGAACCTCCGTTCCGGACGTCTGAACTCTAAAAGTGTTACCTTTATCTCCTTCCCATACAGCTCGCCCTCATAATCGAATATATAGGTTTCAAGATTAACAATCCCTGTGTCATTCACCGTTGGCTTACAGCCCAGATTTGATATGCTCCTATATTCTCTGTCATCTATGTGCGCAACGCTGTAATATACACCTTTTGGGTAGTCTGTAACATCAGGATCCGGCATTATGTTGGCCGTTGGCATGTCAAGATTTGTCCCTATATGATTGCCTTTAATGACTTTCCCTGAAAGGGTTATGGGAAGCTTCAATTTACACCTCTTTAGTGATTCCCCTTAAGGACCCTTGATAAGGGCTTATAAACTGCCATTGAAATCGCAACGCAGATAAGGCCCTTGATGATGGTAAAGGGAAGATTGAATACAAATAAGCTCTGAAGTACTGACTTCATGGAAGGCAGGATTGCCTGGTAGGCCTGGAGCACAACCTCTTCGGGCATATATGCCTTGTAGTAGAAGGGATATACAACGAAATAATTTGAGGGAATACAGATAACGCCCATTGCAACAGCACCTGAAATTCCACCGATGAGTGCTGTCTTTTTTGTCTTTTTATACCTGTAGATAAGGCCTGCAACCAAAGTAAATACGGCGCCTAATATAAAGTTTGAAAGCTCGCCCACTGTTGCCGACTGGGATACCGCACAGTGGAGGAGGTTCTTGATAAGTTCAATGAGTACTCCCGCTAAAGGTCCGTATGCAAAGGCACCTATAAGTGCAGGCAGGTCTGAAAAATCGAACTTAATGAAGAATGGCATAATGGGAAGTCCTATTTCCAGATACTGAAGGACAAACGCAAGCGCCGCAAGCATTGCGCCTCCCGCTATCACTCTTGTTGAGATTGCCTGTTTTTTTGCTACTGCTGTTTCGTTTGACATTTTGTTTTCTCCTTTTGTCTCAAGATTCGGGATCATTACGGTCCCGGTTTGTTATCATAGAAACTCATGAGAAGACTCTTCCTTGCATTAAATGATGTCACCGGTTTTGATCCTCTGCGATTTAAAATAAAAACCCCGGAATAAAATTCCGGGGAAATCACGTCAAAAACAATAAGCATCAAAAATGCTTACCTCTTCTCTCATCCAGACTGTACTGTCGGTTCCGGAATCACACCGGATCGGCTGCAAATGCAGTTCGCGGACTCTTTTATATAAAATCACCGCCGGTCGGGAATCTCACCCTGCCCCGAAGAATTTCTATTAAGTTGTTACCATGTGACATTCTATAGCATAAGCAATAAGATGTCAACATTCATGTTTTGGCCCTTAGCATGCCTGTGAAGCAGCCTCGGCATTAACCGTAGGAGTCACTATCTGTTCAGCCCTCTTTATTGCATCATCAATATGGGCGCAGAAATTATCAGCGCCGACTTTTTCAACGAATCCGTCCTTTTCCATTGTTATGTAAGGCTGCTCGTTAACGTGGGAGAAAATCATGGTAACATTATGCTTTTTGCATTTATCATACAGCTGCTCTATTGAATGCATCGCCGTTGCATCAAGGGCAGGCACGCCTCTCATTCTGATAACAAGGCATTTTGTATAGTCCTTTAAGCTGATAATGGCTATATGATCCGCAACTCCGAAAAACATCGGACCTCATATTTCATA
>R03__coassemble_996_pt1 | contig 14328 bp, 9 predicted proteins | sample R03__metabat2_high_PE_019 | metagenome-assembled genome bin R03
ATCGTCTCCTGCGTGGGCTACACCTTCCATATCCATGTCAATGTCAGTGTTACCATCCGCATCGCCTCCTGCATGGGCTATACCTTCCATATCCATAGCAATGTCAGCGTCTCCATCCGTATCATCTCCTGCGTGGGCTACGCCTTCCATATCCATGTCCATATAAACATAAGAATCACTGGGATCAGATGAATCCTGTTCCATTTCAAAACCTGCAATTTCCGGAGCACCAGCCTCGGCAGTTTCCGCTTCTGAACTGCTTTCTATACTACTCTCCGAACTGCTCTCCGAGCTGTTTTCCGAATTTTCATTCTCGCTCACTTCTTCATTTTCTTCTCCGCTTTCGCTCTCGTGGAAGGCTGCACAGGCTTCCGAACCGCATCCTACGGAATCTGCAAAGCATCCCGCATCAGCTGCACAGGCATGCTCACCACACCCAACATCGGCGAAACATGCGTGAGCCGCGCAGGCTTCTGAACCGCAGGCGGCATCGGTTGCGCATACTGCAGCTCCGCAGCCACTTGCTGCCGCAGTGTCGACCTGGCATATATTCCCTCCGCAGACAGCTGCTCCACATACTGCTCCGAAGCATCCCTCTGCTCCGGCTGCATGAACTCCGGCAACGTCACCGGCACAGGCGCTTGCGCCTGCTGCATCCGCTCCGCAGGCATTTCCCGCACAGGCTGCCGCTCCCTCCGCATTAGCTCCGCAGGCGTGACCTCCGCATCCCTCTGCTCCGGCTGCTGCTCCGCAGGCATCCCCGCCACAAGCTGCAACGGACACCGCTGCTCCACATCCGCTGATGATCAGCAGCACGGATATACCGCCTGAAATCTTTTTAAGGTTCTTAGTATCAAGTTCTCCCGTTATGAATTCCGGCAGAACATATGTGTTTTCCGCATTTGTATTTTTTTCGACAAACTTTAAGTTAAAACCTTCCGGAAGCTTCTTATCAGTCAGTGTCTCCAGCGCACTTCTTGAATCCCTGATCAGAGCCTCACGAAATTCCTTGTCTGTCATAGACTTCTTATTGGCCTTCTGATAGAGTTCTTCCAGTTCCTTTTGTGTCCAGCTCATATTTTTTCTCCTTTTATCTAAAACATCATCCTCAGATAACCTCTCATATACAGGTCATTTAAGGTTCTATACAACGCTTCCTCATCCGCCCCAGACAGTTCCATGTCCTTTGATATGTCATCAAATGATTTTCCCTTGCGGATAAGGGATACCGCCTTATTATTTATACGAGTGTTATGACAGTAACAGCTACAGTCGTCACCGTAAAATATTATAGCATCATCCTTTACCTCCATACGTGTGTTTTCATTTAAGAAAAGGGAGCATTCAGTATCCAAATACGGTCTTGAATATTTTTTATAGAGATAAATGATCTTTTCCTTAAAATCATCGGCATTCTCAAAGCTTGCCTGCTCCCTTACCCTAAGCCCCTCCGGAAAATCACATGAGGGCACTTCAGGCTCCACGAAGTCAATCTGTTTTTTTACCATGTTGACCCTGCATCCCGCAATACAGCTTATGCTGTAGGGAAGTCTTTTTTCAGGTGGGATATCTTTATTTGTTCTGGCTCGTCCCGCGTCCGAAACCCTGTTTATGGATTCCGGATTATTAGCAAGTATTTCAACATAAGCAAGCTCCCCGGGAGAATAAATATCCTTCATTCTTCTGTACTGATTCAGATTCCTTACTGACATTCTGACAGATGCCTCTTCCCTGACCGCCTTCTGTCCCGCAATTTCGAAAATATTCCGCACTCTTTCCGGATAGCATTCCGCAACGGCAGTTGTTGTCTGAGGTACATGTCCTGTAATACTTTTAAAATCCCAAAGGAACTTTTCATAGTCTTTATTATCAAGGGGCTCCGTTGCGAAATAAAGTGGGCATACTCTTATGATCTCTCCAAGTACTTCTTTTGCGGCAGTTATGATCCGCCTGAACAGATCCGCATTCTCCCCGATATATTCAAAAACCCCTCTCAGCTTCGGTGCCTTAAGTCCGCAAAAATCACATTGCACCCTGCAGCCATCACTTAATTCAAAGCACATGGGAAAATAATAGATGTTTGGATGAAGTCTTAACTCTTTATTTTCCATGCGGCATCTGTTTCGAACGACCTCAGCATAATATGCCAGAGTCTTTTCCCTGTAGTTAGTTTCCGCAAGGGATCTTTGCACATTTAAACTGAATACCGAGTATACCTCCCTGTACTTAAGTATATATTTGTTGTGGTCAACGCTTGCCTGATCGCCACTCATAAAACATATACTCTGTATCGCTTCAAGAAGCTCTGTATCACCGCTCTCTTCAATTTCCCTGCGGCTCTGTGGATCGGTTATATAATCATCAAGCCATCTTTTAAAATCCCGGTATTCCTCTTCAGTAATCATGTATTTTGATTCTTCCCAAACTTTCTTTCGTAGTGCAGTTCCAGGAGTTCTTCCAGATTTCCCTTAAAATAAGTGCAGGAGCTATGCTTCACTTCAGAGTGCAGATTCTTCTGTCTGATCCTGTGACAGCCTCCGTTACATACCGGAAAGAAAAAGCACTCTTTGCATTCAGGATCATCCAGATATGAGCAGGCGATCATGCTTTCGGCAATAAGGGGCATGTTCCAATTGCTTATATCATCTATATGCCCCACCACCATATTTTCAAGTCCCACGTCGTCCCAGCATTTGTACAGCTCCCCATCCGGTCCCACAACGAAGCCGTTCTTCTGAGTAAGGGTACAGCCGAAAACCGCCTGCCTGGGCATTGTATTCAGTGGGCTTATTCCATAATCTCTTAAGAGCTTTGCCAGAAATTCTCCCTGTTCTTTTGGCTCATAAAAGCAGCTTACGTCAGGATGGTCATCACCCTTTACAAACCCAGGATAAACCGTGATCCTCTTACCGAAATTCCTTCCGTAGCGCTGCCTGATCATGTTGTATACACCGACGAATTCATCAGCATTTCTGGAGTCGACATTCACCCTGATATGACAGGTCCCTTTAAAATCACTTTTCATAAGTTCATCAAGGTTACTTAATATCTTCTCATAGGTAGGGGCTTTGCTTTTTAAATATCTCCTGCCGTCATGAGTCTCCTTTTTACCATCCAGGGTTATCTGAAGGTAGCCTATATTAAGCTCATTCAAATGTGATATTTTCTCTTTATCCAGCAAATAACCATTGGTTATCATACTGGCTGTTATCTTTTTGCCCATTTCCCTGACCTTATCATTGATCTTAAGGATCTGATCAAATGCCAGCAGCGGTTCCCCTCCATACCAGATAAGTGAAACCTTATCGGTTTTATAGCTTCTTATAAATTCTATGAGTTTATCCACAACTTCATCAGACATCGGTTTGCCCGTCCTGTTGCCCTCAAAGCAGTAACTGCAGTCAAAATTACAGGCCCGTGTTATGGCAATTGTAAGCATCAGAGGCTCTGATGAAAACTGTCTTGACAGTTCGCGAAGCTTAATAATGTTATATAGGTCGTCATCTCTTGAATCCTCAACTATAAAGCCAAGGGCTCGGAGATTCATGTAGAGCATTGGCTGTTCTGAATAGTCATATCCTTCAGGATCAGCCATTATGCCCTTTATGGTTTCCACCTGGTCGTCCTCTATTTTTAAGAAATTGCCATTTGATGCGCAATACAGGAGCCAGCCGTTATTTTGAGATTTAAAGAATTTACTGTATTTAGACCACTTCATTTTCTTACCTTTTTCCGCAAACAGAGTCCTTCCGATATACCTTGCCCTTACAGCATCTGTCTCTGTACCAGTGCAGTAAATACTCCGCCTTTTGCCTTGAGTTCCTCATAGGTTCCCTCTTCACAGATTGTTCCGTTGTTTATAACGATTATCCTGTCGCAGTTAATGATTGTAGAGAGTCTGTGCGCAATCACCACTCTTGTTGCTTCAAGCTTCTCGATAGTCTCTATAACCTTTGCCTGGGCTATATTATCAAGGGCACTTGTTGCCTCATCAAGGAACAATACATTAGGTTTACCGGCGATTGCTCTTGCGATCAGTATCCTCTGCTTCTGACCCCCTGATATTGTTGTTGCCTCCTCGGAAACCGGTGTCATGATCCCCATAGGCATTGCATCTATGTCCTCCATCAGATCCACCCTTGATAAGGCTTCATAAACATCCTCCTCGGATGCGGAGGGGTTGGATAATTTTATATTTTTGTAAATGCTTCCGGTAAACAGGCCGCCATCCTGCAGGACAACACTGAGCCTTCGCCTTAAAAGAGGTTTGCTTAGTGATTCCAGATCAAGATCATCATAATAGATCTTGCCGGTATCCGGACTCTCAAATCCGAGCATAAGCTTAAGGAGGGTTGATTTTCCGCATCCTGTAGCGCCCACAATTGCAACATATTCCCCGGGCTTAATGTGAAGATTTATGTTGTTAAGTATCGGACTGTTCTTATTGTATCCAAAGGAAACATCAACAAGCCTTATGTCTCCTGTAAGCTTCGGCACGTAATTGCCCTTTGAACACAGCTCCGGAGGAGTCCTTAAGATCTCCGTGGCATTTTTCATAAGAGGTATCATGCTGTACATCTGCGAAATGCTGCTTGTAATCTGTGCCATTGCCGCGCTAAAAGATCCGTAGATGGCAGTAAATGCCAGATAGGAACCTGTTGCTATCCCAAGAGAGCCCTCTGACATGATCCTGTATATCGAAAACAGGATCAGCGTTGAGATGAGCACATTCTTGGCAGTAATAAGTCTCGAACCCTTACTGTAATCATAATCATACTTATTCCATTCTGCGGATTTTTTCATGTATTCCGTCAGTACGGAATCCTCAGCTCCTAAGCCGCGGATGGTTGTTATCCCCGAGAACACCTGCATAAGATATGCCTTAAGTTTTCCGGCGATCTTCGCTCTCCTGCGCTGATACTTAATGAATGCCATGTTGATGATGATCGAAAGTGCCATCCCTATTATCGTAAGAGTCAGAACAATATGGCTTAAGGTCACACTGTAGGTGCGCATATGCATGTAGTAGATCGAGGAAAATACAGCCTGCAGTATTATTGTTGATATTGCAGAGTACATACCGTAATAGCTTGTTGCCGCAGTTGAAGTCCTATATGCAATCTCGCCGGAGTCATGGCTCCTGTAGAAGCTCTCGGGCATATGATAGATCCTGTCATAAACAGCAGCCTGCAGCGCATACTTAACCCTGCTGTTCTGTCTGTAAGTTGCAATATTGGAAGTCAGTGTAAAAAAGACACTGCTCAAAGTGTACATAAGCAGGATTCCGCCAAATCCCAGCAGATTGTCGAGGCTCCCCATCGGAATAATGGTATTATAAAGCGTCTCCGTGGTATTACTGATCATAATGGCAACAGTTGCGATCAGTGACATTGTGATCAGGATAACTATGAGATCGTAAAAAGAATATTCCTTAAAGGCGAATTTGGTAATTGACCTTATATCAAGTTTTTCATCATTTAAGGGCCTGTGTATACAGTATGCCTCTTTACACAGCTTTTCCCCAATGCTCTTTGTAAGCTTCTTAACGTCCCCTGTTTTCGGATCATAATATTTTCTGGCTCCAAAGCTGTCAATATATATGGCTATCGGGCGAAAATCTTTCGAATAAAAACATATTGCAGGGCTGAAATCCTTTTTCCAGAAGTCGTCATCAAGTGTTACCCTTCGGCAGAGAAAATCAGAAGCCTTTGCAATATCGGGAACCCCCATATCTCCCTCTGAAACAAGCTTTGCCCTTGACAGGCTTGCTATCTTAATACCTGCTCTGTGGCATAAAAAGCTTGTCGCATTATAAAGGTCCTCATGGGGATGAAATTCATATTCGGAAGAGATAACGGATTGTTCATTAAAGGTCTCGAGTATGATTTTGCCATCCCTGGCCCTGGCTGTTCTGTGGGTTCTGTCATTGGCCGCATAAATATCATCCTCCTGTTGTCTCATAAGAAGATATGCGTCCGTGAGACATTTAAGCAGATTTCTTTCGGAAGTTACATTTATGTCCTCAAGGCGCGAGTCCTCAAGATTCTCAAGGAACTCTGCCTCGTCGACTTCTTCCTTTGGCACACTTATTGCTGTCGCTTCCGGATTGCCGACAAGAAGAAATCTCAGAAGAGTCTTCTTTCCGTAGATCACCCGTCTGCCAAACAATGAGGGAATTACGCAGCCTTCCTTCGCAGCGCCCAAAAACATGTGTCGCAGTTCTCTGCCGTCCTCCGTAATAGGTATCAGAAATATGTTCACTGATCCGCTGACTATCCTATATGCCTCATCCTGCTCAGTTGTCAGTATTCTTCTCTTTTCACCGATCAAAATCTCGTTCATCAGCAGTTTACCAATTCCTTATATTTACCGTTTAGGTTCATCAGGTACTCGTGGTTGCCGGCCTCGACAATTCGGCCCTTATCCATTACAAGGATCAGGTCGCAGTCTCTTATTGTTGAGAGCCTGTGGGCTATGATGATAAGCGTGCAGTTACGCTTTTTAATGTTGTCCATTATCCGCTTCTCTGTTAAGGCATCCAACGCGCTTGTTGCCTCATCCAATATGAGGATTGACGGATTTTTAACAAGGGCTCTTGCAATTTCAAGCTTCTGCTTCTGTCCTCCCGACAGGTTACTGCCATCCTCAGAAAGGACATACTCATACCCTCCGGGGAAATCGGCGATCATTTTCTCCGCATCAACATCTCTTACGGCCATTGTCAGATCCTTTGGAGAGTAGTTGGGATTCCACAGGGTCAGATTGTCCCTGATGCTTCCTGAGAAAATCGTAACATTCTGGCTTATGATGCCCAGCGAATGGGTTAACGCTATCGGAGATATTTCTGAAATCGGTTTGCCGTCAATGTTCACCTCGCCGCTAAGGGGCTTGAGCATCCCGGATACAAGCTTTCCCACAGTGCTTTTGCCACACCCGGAAGCACCTACGATAGCCACCCTGCTTCCCGGCGAACACCTGAAGGTAAAATCAGATATAAAAGGTTCGTCCGGCGACCCGTAACTGAAGCTTAAGTTATTAACCTCCAGATAGCCGCTTAAATCTTCGATCTCATCAGATCTCTCCACATAAAATCTGTCATCGGCTTTCGCCTCCATGATATCCTCAACCCTTGCAAGGGAGGCCTTCATGTTCTGCACGCTTCTGACCATTCCTATTACCTGGTTAACAGGGTCTGTAAAAGATGCCAGCAACATGATAAAGGCAGTCAGTGTACCTGTTGTGCACCTGCCATTTATAATGAAATATCCACCTGTCATAAGCACCACTGTACTCACAAACTGTGACACGGCTGAAGGCACTGCAGACAGTATCTGCTGAGTCCCGCCCAGTCTCTGGTCAGAATCAGTTGTTCTTGCATAGGAGTTCATTATACTCACGGCATATTCATCCTCCACACCATTGGCCTTAATGGTTGAGGCAACCGAAAATCCGGCACTCAGAAGTCCCTGATTACGTCCCATATCCTGATTAAGCTTAAGATTCATTCCCAAAAGAGAGTTGGTCATCAGGAATGAAATAAGAATATTTACAATGACTCCCGCCATTCCGATAGCTGTAAGAATGGGGCTGTACAGGAGCATGAGTATCAGGTAAAAGCAGGCCTCTGCCATGTTGATAACAGTCTCGGAAAAACTCCCTGCAAGGAAATTATTAACGGAATTGTTATTATCCGTTCTTCCCATAAGTTCACCGGGATAACGCTGGTCGAAAAATGCTATTGGCATCCTTAAGAGCCTGTATATGAGCTTACGGTTGGTGATGAGGGACATTTTAAGCTTCAGGCGGGATAAAACCGCGCTTTTTGCATAAGTTAGGATTATCTTATACAGGTTTGCGACAATGAGCCCCAGCAGTATAATGCTGACATAATGCAGGTCTCCTATAAGAAGCACATCATCCACAAAAATCTGTGTTATTATGGGCAGTATCAGCCCCGGTACTATGAGCAGTATACCCGCAATTGCCATATAGGCTACTGCCGCATGATCAGCCCCCAGTCTCTCTTTTATAAGCGGGAGCAGTCTGTTTGCTGCTTTATGCTTTTTGAATCCGCTGTTTTTCTCAAAAGTCAGAACAATCCCCGTGAAATGCTTTTTAAGCTCTGCACCGGTTATTTTCTGTCTTCCGTAAGCCGGATTGTTTATGATATATCCGTTTTTCTTAATCTTCTCAAGTACAACAAAATGTGAAAAATCCCAATGCAGTACAACAGGAAGTTTTAATTCCGAAAGTTCTCTGATCTCCTTTTTAAAGCCTCTTCCGTCAAGTCCGTACTTTTTAGCACCTTCTATAAGGTCATAAGCGCTGCATCCGTCTCTTGTTACACAGCAGGCTACCCTTAAGTCCTCCATCGATACAAATCTTCCATAATACTTTAAGATCATGGAAAGGCAGGCTGCACCGCATTCACTGTTTTCAATTTGATACGTACTGTCTACTTTAGCCATTTAATCATTCTCCAAAATCAGGAAGCATGTAATCCAGCGGTCTCATTACATCCGTCTCTACGGAAACAGACATATATGTACCGTCAGACAGGTTATATGAGCTGCCCCTTTTATTGCTCCAGTAGTAGCCGTTTGCAGAGTCTTCGTCCTTTAAAAGCTCCACATACACAAGAACTCCTGCTCCTCCGCTGAGCATCGAATTGGCAACCGGCTGACTTTCTACCAGATCCTTAAGCTCCTCGGGATCCGTTACATAACTGTCAACGTATGTGATTTTCCCTTTAAGGTGTCCGTACTCCTGCTGGGATAAGCCTTCGGGATAAAGGGTCACGTTCATGCCGGTATCAAAGGTTTTGCCTGTTTCAAGAGGAACATAACAGAGCACCTCTCCCTGTTCTGCTGCGCCAGGATGGTAAAAGCCCAAAACCGTCTGGGCAATTGACATTTTCCCGAAAAAAGACCATATCAGAAATGCTGCCACTATGAGGATTCCGCCGATTACGGTTATCCACAGGGCTGATGGCACCACGCGTATCATCCTGCGGATATCATCTGTCCCCTCCTCCGGAAGTTCCACTTCTCTGATGTATAAGTTGTTATCGTTCATGACATCTCCTTATTTTTCGATTACTATCTGATCCTTCCTGCAAAATCCTCCATGGGGTTGTCACGCATAACATCCCTTGGCAGGGCCAGGAAAAGTATTTCATCTTTTATCCGTATCATAAGCTTATATTCTGTTATAAGTTCTTCTATTCCCTTATCGATCTCATCCTCTGAATATTCGGGGATGAGTTCTTCCTTAAGTCCTGATATTTTTACAGGGCTCACACTCCCGGCACAGAGCCTCCGAAGCAGCCCATCCAGCACAAGTCTCATCTCTCCGGTAAGACCCCTTCCGTCATAGATTCCCATATAGGTCCCGTCATCAAAGTAGGTCAGGATGCAGCCATTTTCAAAATCAGCGCTCCACAATCTGATCTCACGGTCAAGTTCTTCAAGATATGGCTGCTCCTTACAGTCGGCATCAAAATATTCAGCAAACGCATTGTGAAAATCAGGGTCCTTTCCAAAATAATATCCGTACATTTCAGAAGGATGCACATTTATTCCGTAGTCCTTGTGATTTATGGTATAAAGGCTGTTTCGCTGATATACAAGCCTGCTTCTGTTTGGGGGGATAAGGTGATGGATGAGCCTCATGTATTCCATCGACTCATCATACCACGCCTTCTTTTCATCCGGAAAACCCGTGATAATATTCCAGAAAATATATATTCCGAAGGTCCTCGACCACTTCAGAAACTCAATATGCTTTATTGCCCTGTTTCCCTTGTTCATGGAGGTGAGCAGATCATCCTGAATGGCCTCAATTCCCGGCTGAAACCAACGGAACCCGCACTCTCTTAAGCCTTTGAATTCTTCATATCCCATGTTGGTCTTGACTTCCGCATACAGCCTATAGTCCTCCTGTTCAAGAAGTGGCGGCAGTTCCTTAATATGCTCGTTGGCAAGAATACAGTCACAAAAAAAGAAGTTCCTGTTGTTGTACCGTTTTCTCAAATATTTAAGTTCATCTGCCACTCGATCCGCGCTTTTTTTTCTATATGCGATCATGTCCTTATCGAAATGAAGCCCGCAGAATCTGCATTTGTTTTTGCAGCCCCACCAGCATCCCCGAGAGGCTTCAAAGGGCAGCTCTATTTCAAGACATTCCGACAGTCCCAGCTCTTCCACCTGCTCAAAATAATCATCATAATCCGGATAAGGGATCTTATTTAAGTCCTCCATCACATGTCCCTGTGGGATTCCTCCTTTTTGGAGTACGGATGGGAATTTTGCTCTTAAGGTCTCATTATCCCCATTCATCATCAGTCCCAGGGCTTCCGAAAAAATATCGTCACTTTCTCCGCAGAATACATAATCAACCTGTTCCATATGATCTACAAGGGCCTGCCCTGCATACTCGCTGCAGCTGCTGCCTCCTATGAAAGTCACAATCTGCGGGTTCCTTGCCTTGATTTTTTTAAAAACCGCCAGAATGACATTTGCCTGCTGGAACAGATATGATGCACCAACTGCCTTAGGCCCGGCATCAAGTATGCGGTCCGTAACTTCATCAAGATACTGATCAGCCTTCATCCGGATGCTTTCAATCATCCTTACAAAGCTTTTAACCTGACCTTCGGAAAAATCACTCGCCCGCATAAGATAGATCTCAATCTCTTCCATTGATGAGTACGACTCATATCCCGCAAAGGGTTGGAAAAGTGTCTCTATAAACTGATTTGTGGAGTTGGCAATATAGCTGAGATTTTTATAGCTTTCAATACCCAGAAAGTGGGCCATGTACAGATTTGTGTAGAAGACCTTTGTTCTGATCCCGGCAGATACTGCCGCACTTTTTAGGATTCCCAAGGCAATTGAAGGCATATAAGGCATGCTAAAGGGCATACTCAAAAGATACAGATCGGTATTTTCCGGTTTTTCCTCATTCCTCTTCATCATAATCTTCGTTCTTCTTATCCTTCATATCCCTGATTTCGTCCATATATCCGGCTGTTATGATGCTGGCAGGAAGTGCAACGATTATAACACCAAAGAGTACTGATATGATTGTAAATACACGACCTATGGTGCTGGTGGCATAAATATCCCCATATCCCACGGTTTCAAGAGATATTATGGACCAGTACAGGGCGTCAAAAAAAGTTTTGAAGGTCTGGGGTTCCACACTGTACATGATGAGAGAGGTGATCATAATATAAAGAGCCGTAAGCCAGACAACTGCCAAAAGGCTCTGCTTCTGCTTCTTAAACACATTCATCATTATGACAAGCTGCTCCGAATGTCTGAAGCCCTTCATAATGCTGAATACCGCGAAAAACTTAAAAAGTCTTAAAAGCTTAAGAGCTCTGAAGAGATCATGGGTAAAATCAAGCCCGGATAAAATAGCCAGAAGATCAACTATTGCAAGAAATGTAAAGGGATACAGAAGAAACGACTTTTTCCCTTTTCCCAGCTTATAATCAGCGGTCATTAATCTTAATGCATAATCAACGATGAAGACAGTAACAACTACAGTATCGATGATATCGGTTTCAATCCCTCTGTTGTTAAGAAAAATAGGCACAACTCCCAGCACTATCACAACAGCCATAAAGATATTGTAAATGTGATAGCCTATGGTTTTTTCATCGCTTCCTTCAAGTATTAAGTAGATTTTTTCCCGCATGATAGAATATCCTCCAATTTCTTATCATATCACAAGACATGATCATGTTCCAAAAAATATTAAGCTATTCTCCGTAGGTGTTGACAATATTTGAATTTAAAAAACAAGCAACATGTGTATTCCACGTTGCTTGTTTTTTATTATCTTATTGTATCTGCCCCGGTGCCATCTGACCTCCATTTGGCTTTGTCATACCATCTGGCATTTGTCCGCCTCCGGGAGCCATTTGTCCGTTATTGTTCTCGCCCTCTGGCATGGTCTGACCCCCCGGGCCTGTTCCGCCACCATCCGGTACGCCTGCATTCCCTGCAGCTCCATTTCCACCCGGAGCCATTCCGGCAGCGCCACCGGGCACTTCTCCATCGCCTGAAGGTCCGTTGCCACCCAGATTGGGCATATTCCCATTCTGTTCACCGTTTTCAGGGTTTTCCATACCCTGGGGAGCTTCCATATCATCAGTGGCATTTCCGTCTTCAGGTCTTGTAAGAGCTTCATCCGGCTGATTTTCCCCATTGGGTTCTGATGGTTCTGAATCAGAATCGGGCATTCCCGAAACCTCAGGGCCTTCCATACCTATTCTGCGGTTATACTCATGCATTATATTATTAACACTTGAGTGCATCCAGGTATCTCTGTCAATCTCCTCGCCTGCTGCCTCCTCAAGCATATCAACCACCATGATCTTGCCAGGGGTTGTGCCCTCGCTGTGAGCCTTTTCAAAATCATCCCTGGAAACGCTCCCCACTATAGGGGATAAGTCCTCGTGTTCATCTATTTTATCTGAAAGCTTCTTAGTGAGTTTCTCGCTGTCCTTACCCATTTGGGCATTGGCAGTTACCACAACATAATTCTCCTCTTCGGAAAAATAACCCTCAGTTCTTATCTCATCAATTGTATTTTCAACAGCATTCTCGATGCTCTGTCCCACAATGTCTGATCTTTCAAGTGAGGTTATTACCGCTTCGCCGTCATCATTAACACCGCTTACCGACAAAACCCTGTCAAACATGTTGATCTTATACTCGATCGAAGGGTTTACATCAAGGCTGACAGTTCCGGCAGGTACAAAATACGCTCCTGCGCCGCCGCCAAATAGTACAAAAAGAGCAGAGGCCGCAATGAGCAAAGGCTTCATAGCCGTTATATGAGAGGTCTTTTTGCGGGATGATTTTACGGCCACATTGATCTCTTCTCCGACTCTGTAACCGCAGTCTTCAATCTTTATTATCTGACCGTCAGCTGTCATGACTGCTGCCATATTTCCGCGGATCTCAAGTACTACTGCATTCATGTTGCGCCCTCCTTTCTTATAAATTCCAAATAATCCCTAAGCAGGGGATATTCGCCTGACAGCACCGTGACTGCCATTAAAATGTATTTTCTGTATCTTTCAGGGATTTTTTTTGAGATTCCGGTCCGTTCCGTAATCTCTTTGATAGGGATTGTGCCTGTATATTTAACTTTTTTAAGGATATCTGTGTTATCAAGGATGCTGCAAATTGCCTTTGCGCATTCCTTTCTTGTTTTCCCCTGCTTAGGGGAGGCCTCCGCCAGGTCAAAAAAAGTGAATCCGTACTGACTCTTTAGGATATCGTTTATTTCCGTTATCTCATCCTTTAAGTCATTTTCACGATTTTCTATATCGAACCGGTCCTGACTTTCCCTCGTGATAGCGAGGGCAGCACCGCCGTCATTTATTTCTTCATCATATTCGTCTGATAAGGAGTGGTCAAAATCAACCTCCGGTGAAAACTTCTGCTCTCTCCGATAATGATCGATCAGTGACCGCTTTATGATCACTGCGGCAAAACCCAGAAAATCGCCTTTATCCTCGTCATATATGTCAATTGCCTTTGAAAAAGCGTACAAAGCCACCGACCATTCATCATCACTCTTTGTCACATAATTTTGTGACACCTTCGATGCGATCCTTAAAATGGTCTGCTCTGACTCTCTTATTAACTTATCGCGCTCCCTGCCATCTTCCTTCGCAAGGAGCGCTCTTTGGTTAAGGTTCTCTGACATTTACATCTCTGTCCCCGGATTTTAACAGATTATCTGTCCGGGTATCATTTATGATTTCTTGCTAAATATATTCTTAAACCAGCTTCCGATCTTATTAAATACTGACTTGATGCCTGTTGATTTTGCGGCTGCTTCAGTAGTCTCTGCAGCTGCAGCGTCTGTTTTGTCTGCCTTCTCTACAGGGGCTACGGCATTATCAAGCTTCTCTGCAGGGGCGGGTTCTGTCATCTCAGTACCTTCCTGATTATCCATTATACCACCCGGAAGCATTTCAGGCTCTCCTGAAACTTCAAGCCCTGCATCTTCCATTGCACTTTTTAATGCATCCCATGCGCTCTTAACTGCTTCCTCGTATTCAGAGAGGTCATCGCCCTCTTCAGCCTCATCTAAAGCTGTCTTCTGGGCATCAATTGCATCCTGATATGCCGTAAGAAGTTCCTGAAGGTTTGCAAGTGTATCCTCATCCTCAACTGTCTCAATCTGCTCTGTTAATGCATCAATGTTGATTCCGCCCATTCCCTGGCCATCCATAGGTCCTTCAGGTCTCTCACCGTTGGGCTCTTCGCCTTCGGGAAGTTCAGGTCTCTCTCCATCCGGAGC